>OGXZ01000910.1_pt1 | contig 17347 bp, 5 predicted proteins | sample 1576431 | NCBI WGS metagenome assembly OGXZ01 (sample SAMEA3541590, study PRJEB24748) | human gut metagenome | biome: human gut; feature: human-associated habitat; material: faeces | place: China | collected 2012
GTGGCTGACTGAATAGCACGGACGTCTAGTTTTAATTACGGCTGCGGCCGGCGGGTGCGATGCGCGACACACTCAAGGCCGTTCGGCCGGGCTTACGGTCGCGCATCGCACCCGCCGGCCGCAGCCTTTTTATGGGAAGTGCCTTGCGGGGCCCTGAAAGTTCCCTGATTTTCTCGGTGGCGTTACTGTTTGTTCGAACGCGACCCCTATAGTGGGCATATGAGTGAAATTCAGCCGTTGCCGCAGTTCCCGCCGCAGCGTGCGCCGCAGCATGACCAGCAGCGCGAACAGCAGCGTATGGGGGAGCGGATGGACGATTCTTGCGATGACATGCCCACCGTGCCGATTCCGGCACGCAAGGTGGTCACCACCTTCGACGCGGCCTCCAGACATGAGCGTCTTGAAGTCAAACCGCCGCTGACCAGGCTGTTCCGCCGCACGATCACCAAAGCATTCAGTGTCTGGCTGAAATTCTCGACCGCATTGGTACGGTCGCTCGACTGGTATCCACGTGTCGAACCCTACGTCGGCTACGGCACCGAACACTACTCCCGACTGATCTGCCGTACCGTATACGGCCCGTTCAAACGGCAGGCCGGCCGCCTGATTCGCGGCATCCGTGGCATGCTGATGGTGCCGTCCCCGCATACCAAAGTGCGGATCGCCATCGATGACGTGCCCATCGAAACAGTGCAGGTGGGTGCGTCGGAAGTATACGACGCGATCGACAGCAATCCTGATATTTCCAGCGAATTCGCGGCATCCGACGATGCCGGCTACCTCGACCTCGTCGCCGAGCATTCGCTCGAACCGGGCATCCACAACGTCTCGTACAAAGTGCGCAGCCGCAAGCCGGTCAACGCCAATCTTTTCACCATTCCCAGCGGCACCAAAGTGGGCGTGATCTCCGACGTGGACGACACCATCATGGTCACGCAGGCGCCGCGTCTGATGAAGGCCGCCTACAATCTGCTGCTGCTTAATCCGCGCAAAAAAGTGCCGGTGGCCAGCATGAACCTGCTGTTCAACCGCATCGCGGACATGTTCCCGGACGCGCCGTTCTTCTACCTGTCCACTTCGCCATGGAATGTGGAAAGCTCGATCCGCCATTTCATTACGAACCACGGTTTTCCGGAAGGTCCGCTGCTGCTGCGCGACCTTGACCCGAGGCCGAAAACCTTCATTCCGTCGGGCGTGCAGCACAAGCTTGAATACGCCGAACAGCTCATGGCCGATTTTCCAGATATGAAGTTCATTCTGATCGGCGACGACGGGCAGAAGGATCCGACCACGTACGCCACGATCGCACGCCGATACCCAGGGCGTGTGCTGGCGATCGGCATCCGGCAGTTGTCTCCACGCGAAGTCGCCGGCAATCTCGGCACCGTTGCGGGGCGTGCGGTCACGCAGCCGATCCCGGTCACCGATGTCCCGGTATTCACGGGAACGACCGGATCGAACATCATGAAAACCATGCTGCCGTTCCTGAAACAACAGATGGGCGTCTGACTTTTTCGTACGCCCAGAGCAGGGGTTGCGTGCCGCGTGGGATTGGGAATGCAATGCCGGTATAATCGCGTGCATGACTGATTTTCGGGGTGAACAGGGCGCAACGGGCGCGCGAGAAAGCGACGAAAGCGTGCAAGACAAATGCGGGATGCCGATCGCGAAGCGTGTGCCGAAGGAGCGCGTATTCCACGGCGACACCTTCATCGACGAGTACGAATGGCTGCGCGACAAGGAATCGCATGACGTGCAGGATTACGTCGCCGCGCAGAACCGGTATTGCGAGCAGCGCATGGAACCGTTGAAAACCCTACGCTCCACACTGTTCGACGAGCTCAAGTCGCACGTTCAGGAAAACGACATGTCCGTGCCGACACGCATGGATGGCTACTGGTATTTCGTACGCACCCAGGAGGGCCAGCAGTATGCGGTGCAATGCCGTGTGCCGATTCGAAGCGCAGACGATTGGGATCCGCCAACCATTGAAATCGGCGTGCCTATCGACGGCGAACAAGTGGTGTTCGACACCAATGCCGAAGCGCAAGGCCATGATTTCTTCCGTATCGGCGGCATGGATATTTCCAAAGACGGACGTTGGATGCTGTACGGCACCGACACCAGCGGCGACGAACGTTACGATTTCCGCATCCGCAGCTTGGAAACCGGCAAGGAACTGCCGGAAGTGTTCAAGGGCATCGGTGGCGCCTGCTTCACACCGGACGCGCAATGGGTGTTCTATGTGAAGCTCGACGACGCGTGGCGTCCATACGCGGTGATGAGGCACCGCGTCGGCACCCCCGTCACCGACGATGTGGAAGTGTATCACGAACAGGACGAACGATTCTGGGTGGGCATCGGCCTGTCGTTCGACGAACGCAATCTGGTGATCGGCACCGGATCGAAAACCACTACCGAAGTGCTGCTGCTTTCCACCGACGATCCGGAAGGTGAATTCCGCGCGTTCATTCCGCGCGAGCAGGACGTGGAATACGACGTGAGTTTCAGCCGTTTCGAAGGTGCCGGCGAACGCGGTGAGGATATTCCGCTCGCCGTGGTCTATCACAATGCGTTGAACCCGAATTTCGAAATCGATGTGATCGACATGCGCTCCCATGAGCCCCCGTACCGTTTGGGTGAGGGCGTGCGTGTGGCCGTCGGTTCGCCGTACGGATGCGAGTATGGCGACGAGGTCGAACCGGGCGCTTCTGGGATGCCGATCGGCACACCGTATTCCAATCCCTGCAATCCAGCCATTTTGCAGGGTGCGCATGGTCTTGGCATTGAGGGGATCTCGATTCACCGGCATTATGTGGCGCTGCAGTACCGGGCGGAAAGCCTGACGCATATTGCGGTGATGACGAAGGATGCCGCTGCGGAGGATTTTCTTGCGGGGCGTCCATGGAAGTTCACCGAGCTGGTTCCCCACGCGTTGGAAGACGATTGGGATGTCGACGAGTCGGTGGACGAGATCAACGAGGAACGTGCCGAAGTGTGGGGCGCGCTCGACCAATTGGCCGCCGCGCAAGGCGAGGGGTCGGCCGTGCATGGGGTTTCCCGCAAGGCGATGACCTCATCGGATGGCGCGACCGCCGATGCGATGCCGGGGGAGACCCGGCGCTTGTATTCGATTGGTGTGGGAGGTAATCCTTCGTATGATGCGCCCCGCATGCGCTACTCGTTCTCCAGTTACACGCGTCCCGGCGAACTGCATGATATCGATCCGGCGACCGGCGAGGATCGCCTGTTGAAGCGTGCCACGGTGCTTGGTGGATTTGAACCGCGCGAATACATGGAGCGCAGGGTGTGGGTTACCGCCCGCGATGGCGAGCGCATTCCTGTTTCCTTGGTGTGGCGCAGGGATGTGCCCGCGTGTGATTCGGCGATGTTCGTTACCGGGTATGGCGCGTATGAGATCAGTTCGGATCCGGGATTCTCGGTGTCTCGCATCAGCATGCTTGATCGTGGTGTGCTTTATGCGGTGCCGCACATTCGCGGCGGCGGTGAGATGGGTCGTGCCTGGTATGAGCAGGGGCATTTGCTCAATAAGAAGCATTCGTTTGAGGATTTCGTTGATGCCGTGCGTGCGTTGCAGCGTGCCGGTTTGGCGTCGCCTGCTCGCACGGTGGCCGATGGCGGTTCCGCCGGTGGCCTGTTGATGGGTGCCGTGGCGAATATGGCTCCCGAATGTTTCGCGGGCGTTGAGGCGGATGTGCCTTTTGTGGATGCGTTGACGTCGATTCTTGATCCGTCGTTGCCGTTGACGGTTACGGAGTGGGATGAGTGGGGCGATCCGCTGCATAATGCGGACGTGTACAGGTATATGAAGGAATATACGCCGTATGAGAATGCGCCGTCTGATGCAAATGATGCGCGGGTTGCGGTTTTTCCCAAGATTTTCATTACCACGTCGATGAATGACACTCGTGTGCTGTATGTGGAGCCGATGAAATGGTTGGCCCGACTGCAGCGTGCGGGCGTGGATGCCGTGGCGAAGATTGAGGTTGAGGCTGGTCATGGGGGTACGTCTGGAAGGTACAAGCAGTGGGAGGAGATCTCCTATGAGAATGCTTGGTGTCTTTCGATGATGGGTATCACGCATTGATCCGGTTTGTGGGACCTTTCATGTTCGGATGAGGTCGGTTTCGGAACGGTCTGTTGTTATGTGACGGGGTGCACCGTATGACGCACCCCGTTTTGCAAACGCTTCCATTTGCAGTTTGTTTCATGAAACATTGAAACAGCTCGGGTGATTGTTTTCGGCGTTTCTTGCATAATCCTCCGATTTAGGGGTGTTCCGTCAAACGTTTTTTCCAACTTTTGACGGCATGTTAAACCTTTTATAAGGTCATGCTTGCACCTGTTTTCAGAGTGTTTCATTGTCTGTGTGGGGTGGTCTAGTAGGGTCCAGAGAAATAGCAGGTTTACGGGTAAAACCGACTAGATTGCATTGCGACCAGGGGGAAGAATGGCAGGCATGCATAAAGCCGTAAGTGAGCGGCATGGAATGACAACGATTGCCGCGTTGGTGGCAATCGTTGCGATGATCTTCGCAAGTGTGATCGCAGCGCCGCAACGCGCGTATGCTGAGGGATACAATATCAGCGATCTCGGTTGGGTTGACAAGGACGACACCTCCTTCGAAATCAGTTCCGACGGAGGCAAGACGTGGAAGCCGTACATTTCCGGCATGCAGGTCAACTACGGTGATCAGATCCGCACCGAACTGCATTGGAAAGTGCCGAACGACGTCAAAATCAACGAGGGCGACACCTTCGTCTACGACCTTCCCAGCAATCTGGAATACAAATCGAACGAGAAATACCCGATCTACAACGGTGGCGACGTGGTCGGCTACTACACCATCGACGGCGACAAAATGGTGGCCACCTACACCCGCGGCGAATCGGCGGGGTCCAACATCGAAGCGTTCGTGACCACTGACGGAACCATCACCTCGAACAAAACCGGTGGTTCGGCTGGCGGCGATACCAGCTTTACCTTCCCCGGATATGGCACCATCACCGTGAACGTGGAGGGCAAACACAGGGTCAACGTGGTCAAACGCCCGGCAATCTCCACTTCCGACGCATCCACCTACGATTTCGTTTTGGAAGTGACCTCTACAGGCACGAACACCGGCGTGACCATAGACGACACCATGGGCGGCCTGCTGACCTTCGTGGACGGATCCGTGCACATCTACACCGACGCCGACTGCAAGAACGAATACACGGGCGCATGGCAATCCTCCAAAACCGACGACCATAATTTCAACGTCACCATCGGCTCCATGGGCGACGGTGAGAAACTATACGTGCGCTACTCGGTGAACGCCGACAAAGACAGCGTCATCAAGGCATGCCGCGAGGCCGGCAATTGCAGCAATGCCACCGAAAACAAAAACAAGGTGACCTATTCCAGCAACGAAGACGTCAACAAGAAGGAAACCAGCAACTCCATCTGGTTCAACTACAGCGACTGGTATGTGAACAAAAGCGCAACCGCAGCAAAAGACGAAAATGGCACGCAAGGCTTCACTTGGAACATCACCATCGGCGCTGGCGAAGGCCAATCCGTCGACGGAGCCACCGTCAAAGATCTGCTCGACAAGAACAACCTCAAGGAACCGACCGGAGATCTGGTGCTCAGCTGCTACAACAGCGGCGACTGGAAATCCGTGTGTCCGACCGGCTCGCCCGGCGCATATACGGACGACGACCCGTACAATCCGCAGCATTACATCAAACTTAGCTGGAGCGATCTCGTAGCAGGCACCGTGACCCTGCCCTCCGGCGGCTACGACCATTTCCAAATCCAGTATTGGACCGAAGCGAAAAACGTGCCGGTCGAAGGAAGCGGCGAACACCAGAAATACAAGAACGAAGTCACCGTAAAACCTCAGGATGGAACCGGCAAAACAGCCACGGCCGAACCTCAACTCGGCACGGACGCGGTCGAACTGAAGAAAACATGCACGTCGCCGGCATCCGAAGCGAAGAACCTGACGTGGGTGACCAGCATGAAAGCCTTGGAAGACCTCACCAACGCCGAACTGACCGACAAGCTGGATGTGGACGACAGCGGCAAGGATCTGGGATCCAAGCAAACCTTGGTGAAAGACAGCATTAAAGTGTACACCGACGCCGCCCTGACGCAGCAATACGCGGGCGGATACACGACAGAGGCCACCGATAGGGGATTCACCATCGTGTTCGCATCATTGCCCAAAGGCACTACGGTGTACGTGCAATACCAGTCCACCGTCAACGACGGTGTGACCGACGAAACCGTGTGGAACCGAGCTTCGGCATTGAACAAAACCTCCACGGCGAAACACCAGCATCGCGGCGACGTGCTCGGCAAGGAAGACGCCAACCAGTATTGGGACCAATACGGGTACGGCTACACCGCCAACTCCAAAGGCGTGATCCGCTGGCGCATCAAAGTGCATGACGTGATGTCGGACGCCGAAAACATCGTGGTGACCGATACGTTGCCCGTCCACACGCGGTACGACGCGAAATCGTTGAAGATCTTCGACGCTTCCAGCACCACAAAAATGCTGTCCGGAGTGAGCGCCAAAGACAACGGCGACGGCACGGTGACCTTCACCATAGCCAAGGGTACCCCGGCGTTCAGCCAGGCGAAGACCTCGGCTGGTGTGCTCATCGTGTATGAGACGAGCATCGACCCGATCACCGCACCTGATTGGGGAAATTACGAGAACAAGGCGCACATCGACATTGATGGCAGCGCCGGAGGCGACGCTTCCGCCACAGTGGGCGCGAGCAAGCCGAAACTTCTTGACAAAAACGGCAAATACGATGCCACGACCGCGCCGAACGTGAACTACACGGTCAAAGTCAACCCGAATGCGGACACGCTTAACAAAGGCAACAACCTCACTCTGACCGACACCATGGGTCAGGCACTCGACCTCAACGCCAACAGCGTGTCGATCATGGACTCCGACAATGGAACCGCCATCAACGGTGCAACATGGTCATACAATCCGCAGACCCGCGAACTAGTGTTCTCCATTCCCGACGCCCGTGCATGCACCATCACCTACACGGCCGCGGTGCAGCTCAAACCAGGCGAAAGCTTCGGATCGCTGGGCGGCAACAAAATCGTGCTCGCCGGGTATGAGAACAACGGCGGAACCTCGCAGAACACAATCACCGGAACCGTGCAGCAGAGCAAAGGCGGCATGAAATACGACCAGAGCACACTGCAGATCTACAAGTACGCGGATGGCGATCTCGGCAAGCCGGCGGGCAGCGCCACCTTCAAAGTGGAAAGCGTCACCGGATGCAACTTCGTGTCGTCTACGGCCGATGCCGACGGCACCTGCAATGGTACGGTTGGCAAAGAAATCACCAAGCAGCTGACCACAGGAGCATCCAACGGACTGTCCGACCGACTGCAGCTGGACTACGACACCGTATATAAGGTCACCGAGCTGACAGGTCCGGACGGCAAAGTGCCCGGCAGCACTGATTCGCAATACGAGAAATCCGCTCCGCTCTATGTGATATTCCCCGGACATGACGCGCAGACCGCTGCCGGTGCATACGACGGACGATACGACAACAAAACCGTTACCGTAGACGGGCAAAGCGGCAAATTGATCGTCGCCGTAGCCAAAGACAGCGACGGCAAGACGACCACATTGGGCAACTACCGTTGGAACTGCAGCAACGACCACAAAACGAAGTTCAAGGTGCAATTCACAAAGGTGGATGCGGCGAATGCCGGTGTACCCGTCGACGGTGCCACCATGCAGCTGACTCGTGTCGGATCGTCGCAGGTGGAATCCGATTGGACATGGACCACCTCCGGCAGCGAGACGAAAACGCTCGAACTCCTGCCCGGACGGTACAAGCTGACCGAAGCCAACGCACCGGACGGATACCAAGTCATGGATCCGATCATCATTCTGGTCGGCGAAGACGGCACCATCACCGTCGACGGCAAAAATGTGACCGGTAGCGACGGCATCGGTCACGTGCAGGCGGAGGACGCACCGAAAACCACGTCGTTGACTGTTACGAAAACATGGAACGACAATAACAACCAGGACGGCAAACGTGCATCCGTCACCTTCGATTTGTACCGCAAGACCGACGGCGATGCCGATTATACGAAAGTCGACGGGCAAAGCCGCATACTCAATCCCGACAAGAACGATAACGTGCAATGGACGGGACTGCCGGTGAAAGTCGACGGCAAAACCGCGGCCTACATGGCCGTCGAAACCACGACGCTGGGCGGGTACGACTCGCAATGCGCTGACGTGCAATACAACACCGACGGTTCGGCTGCCACCGAACAATGCACCAACACGCACACGCCCGAAACCACGTCGATCGGCGTTGAAAAAGCATGGGACGACGCCGACAACCAGGACCAGAAGCGCCCTGACAGCGTAACCGTGCATCTGTTGAAAAACGGAGAGGAAACCGATCAAAGCGTGACACTCGATGCGGTTGGAAACTGGCGGAACGACAGCGCGTTCACCAATCTGCCCGTCTACGAGGATGGCAAGAAGATCGTGTATACCATACGCGAAGATACGGTGAGCGGCTACACCACGCACATCACCGGCTCGCAAACCCAAGGTTTCGCCATCACCAACACGCACCACCCCGAAAACGAGGAGGTGTGGTTCTCCAAGCAGGACCTCAAGGGTACGGAGATCGCAGGTGCCACCATGCGCCTCACCGGTACGCTGAATGATGGCACCGAATTCAAAACGCAGACCTGGGTAAGTGAGCGGGATAAGTCGAAGAGCATCAAGCTCAAGCCCGGCACCTACACCTTGACCGAAACCAAGGCGCCGGATGGTTATCTGGTAGCGGATCCGGTCGAATTCAAAGTCGTGAGCGACGCCGTCACCGGCAAGCTCAGCGTGCAGATCAAGCAAACCGATGGCACATATGCCGACGTGCAGGACAATACCATCGTGATGACCGACCAGTACCGGACGCATCAGGTGACCGTCAATAAAAACAGTCTCACCAGTGGCATCACCAATATCGACGGCGCGCAGATGAGCATCACCGGCACCACCTTGGATGGCAAGGCGATCGACGAGATCACCTGGACCAGCAAAGGCGGCGAACCCGGCGAACTCACCCTGCTACCCGGCACCTACACCCTGCGTGAAAAGGTGGCGCCGGACGGCTATGAAACCGCGGATGACATCGTATTCAGCGTCGGGCTCGACGGCAGCGTGACCATCGACGGTAAGAAGCAGGATTCCAATACCGTCGTCATGAAAGACAAGCCGGGCAAAAGCGGCCCAAAACCAAGGTCGGCGGCGGTGCCGAGCTGGCTGGAGCGGAATTCTCCATAACCGGCAAAACTTTCGAAGGCAAGACGATCGACGAGATCACCTGGACCAGCGGCGGCGGACTGCCGAAACAATTCCAGCTGCAGGACGGCGTCTACAAGCTCACCGAAACCAAGGCGCCGGTCGGGTATGAAAAGGCGAACGCGGTCAACTTCACCATTTCCCGCGGCGAAGCATACGTGGACGGCAAGCTGGTGGATGGCAACACCATCCGCGTCGAGGATCGCGTGGATACGACCATGGTGCGCGTGCGCAAAATCTGGTCCGACCATAACTATTCGGAGCGTCCGACATCGGTGACATTCCACCTGCTGCGCAACTCCAAGCAGCTGCAAGATGCGAAGTACACGCGGACGTTGGACAACAAGAACACCAGCGACTGGACGTACACGTGGACCGATCTGCCCCGATATGATGCGGACGGCAACAGGTACAACTACACGGTTGACGAGGAACTGACCCAAGAGCTCACAGGTAAGGAATACCGCGTTTCCGTGATCAAACGTCCGTACATCGACGGCGCCGAATTCACGGTATTGAACATTCGGGAGCCGGAAACGGCAAGCATCACGGTGAACAAAACGTGGAACGATCAGGATGACAACGATGGCAAACGGCCGAAGACGCTGACCTTCCATATTTGGGGAACCAGCAAACAGCCGAAGAGCGGCAGCGCCGACGAAACGGAAGACGTGACCGAACAATTGGTGGTGCAAACCGTGCGAACCAACGGCAGCAACACGCAATCGTGGACGTTCGAAGGTCTTCCCAAGCAGAACCTGTACAACAATCCGTACACGTATACGGTAACCGAGGAATCCGTAGATGGCTATACGGCAAGCGACGTGACGCTCGCCGGCGGTACGGAAACACGCTGTGCGGTGACGAGCGCGGTCAAATCCTGCGCGTTCGATGTGACCAACACGCATACGCCCGAAACCACGACATTGAGCGTGGACAAGACGTGGGATGACACCGATGCGCCCAGCAAGGTGAAACGGCCGGGCGACAAGGCCACGATCTGGGTGCTTTCCAGCGTGTGGACCGATGCGAAGAACCAGACGCTGCCCGGATGGCCCTCACCGCAACACAACAGCGAGTGCAAGGACACCGGCGCGACGGATGGCACGAATCCATGGGGTGTGAGCTGCATGGTGCTGACCTCGAAGAAAGCCAAAGCGACGCAGGCCACCACGGCCAACGTCAACGGGGCTGACGGAACAAGCGAAGCGACCACTTCGCAAGAGGTGAGCGCGGACACGTGGACCTACACCTTCACGAACCTGCCCAAATACTACAAGGGCAAGGAAATCCAGTATTCGGTGACCGAAGAGGCCGTGAAGAACTACACGCCGACGCTCACCGGAGGCAAAGTCGTTGCGGCTGACGGCGCCGAGGGCAAGGCCAACGAGTCGGGCGAATCCGACAAGGCGGATGAAACAAGCGAAAGCGGTCAGAATGCGGAATCCTGGGCGTACACGCTGGCCAACACCTACACGCCGGGGCATACCAGCCACAGCGTGCATAAAGTGTGGAAGGACTACGGCGACAGCAGCAAACGTCCGAAAGCGGTATATGCGACGTTGTATGCGAACGGCCAACCTACCGGCAAGACGGTGGCGTTGAGCGACGACAACAACTGGCAATACACGTTCACCGACCTAGATGAAAACAAGGTGTACACGGTGAAGGAAACCAACGAAAAGGGCGAAACGATCAGCGGAGTGGACGGCTACTGCCAGCCGGTCATCAACGATGACCAAACAACCGGAATCTCCACCATCACCAACACCATCTCCATCGTGCTTCCCTCCACGGGCGGGCAACGATGGTGCTACGGCACACTTCTCGCGGTAGTGGCGCTCGGCATGATCGGCATGGGCTACGGCATCGCCAAACGTAACAAGACCAACAAGGAAGGAGACGCGCGATGAGGCGTCACGGAGCGAAACAGGGGGATCGGATGGATTACCGCATGGCCCGTCACGCGGCTGCACGACATACCGGCATGCGTTCGGTGCGCCGCATCGCGGCCGCGGCACTTGGCCTGGCGCTTTCCCTCGCGGGACTCAGCGCGCAATCGGTGGCTTTTGGCAATGACGATCCGACCAATCCGGCAGCCACTGACGTGACCATGATCGCATTCCAGCAATCATGGAAGACGATTGGCGACGAATGCACGAAAACCTATGGTCCGGAAGGCGTGAAATACGTGCAGGTCTCCCCGCCGCAGGAATCCATCCAAGGCACGCAATGGTGGACCGTCTACCAGCCGGTCAGCTACAAACTCGACTCGCGTTTCGGTACGGAAGACGAGTTCAAAACCATGATCAGACAATGCAACGCGGCCGGCGTGCAAATCGTGGCCGACATGGTGCTCAACCACACCACCGGACATGACGTGTCATGGGTTGACGACCAGTATGGTGTGGCCGGAACCGAATACAACGGATCATACGGACGATACCCGGGAATCGGCATCTACCAGTATGAGGAAAGCGGCAACAACCACCAATACGGCCTTCCCAGCGGCGACTTCCACACCTGCAAGTCGAACGTGTCAGACAACATCTCCGACTACACCAACGCCGACGAAGTGTGGAACTGCCGACTGTCGACCATGTGGGACATCAACACCGGCAGCGACCGCGTGCAAAACATCCAAGCCGAATACTTGGCGCACCTATGGGAAGACGGCGTACGCGGATTCCGCATCGACTCCGCAAAACATATGGATCCCAACGACATCGCATCCATCAAACGCAAGTTTATGACCAAAGCGGGCATTACGGACGAACAAAGCTTCCCATGGTCGCAGGAAGTCATCTACCATAATGGAGAATCCGAAAAATTCGCGCCGGAACGATACGAAAAGAACGGACAGGTCACCGAATTCTCGTACGCGTACTCATTGTTGAAGGATTTCAACGGATCCATCACCAATTTGAAGAACATCACCAGCGATCTGCTCGACGACGCCGATAATGCCACCGTATTCGTGTCCAACTGGGATACCGCACGCGGTTCGGAAACGCTCAAACCCGTTTCCGGCGCCCGATACGAGCTCGCCAACGCGTTCATGCTCGGGTACGACTACGGGCATCCGAAGATCCTTTCAGACTACGCATTCAATGAAAGCACCCAATATGATGACGGCGTCAAGAATTCGACTGACACCACCGTGCCGACAATCGGCATGGACGACGTGTGCGCCACGCAAAAGGACCCAACGCAGATGGAGTATGGCGATTGGAACTGCCAACAGCGGTGGACGTCAATCCGAGGCATGATCAAATTCCATAATGCCGTGAACGGCACCAGCGTAAGCAACTGGCAGGAATCCGGATCCAACAACATCGCCTTCGAAAGGGTTGACGCCAACGGGGAAAGCAAGGGTCTGCTCGCATTGAACAACACCCTGCAGGAGCATGACGTCGACTATACGACATCGTTGCCGGACGGGGAATACTGCAACGTGTACGCTTCCCGCACCTGCTCGCAAACCGTGACCGTCAGCGGCGGTCACGCCAAAGCGACCATCGGCAAACGAAGCGCCATTGCCATCTATGCCGGTGCGGTCAAGGGCGCGTGGACGGAAACCACGGAACCTAGCGGCACCTACGCTCCGCAATACAAGGATTCGCCGAACAGTTCGCTGATAGGTGACAAAACCCTCACCATCTACTACAAGCCCGACGAATCGTGGGGCGGGCAGGAGGTGTATGTGCGTTACACGTCCGACAACGGCAGCGATAGCATTGCGATGAGCGCGGTCGATGTGGCCGATTCCACGAATGCGGCAGGCTGGTATAAGGCCGATCTGCCGGAAGGGGCCAACCTAAGCGCGGTGAAATACCATTTCGCATCCACACAATCCGGGGATGCGGACTCCACGGACTGGAACGGGGGTAAGCGGGGAACGGAATATACGGCACAGGTCGGCGCCACTATGATCAACGTCAGCGGGCACCGGCAGCAGACGGGCGTGCCCTACACGCGCAACCATGCGGCGAAAACCAAAGTGACCGTCAACTTCCGTTCCGTCTCCGGCGTCGGTGAGAAAGCATCCGGCGTGAAGGTGTGGAACGGCGACGGCATGGAAGGCGCCACGTATATTCCATTCGAAAGCACGCCAACGCAATACGGCAGGAAAGCCAGCGGCGAACTGGACGGCGATCTGGCAACAGTGCATTTCAGAATCGTGGATGGTGCCGATGCGACTGGAGCGTCAGAGGGAACCGCCGAACAATATGAGGCAAGCGTGTGGAAACTCGCCAAATTCGGTGACGCGCATGTGAGCGGTGCCATCGAAGCGTGGGTGGACGGCGCGCAACCCGATACCGCTTCCGACCGATCCTCGGAAAAAGCGTCTCCCTCGGCGACACCGCAGCCGAATGACATCAAAAATCCGAAAAACCTGACCATCAAACTGCATTATTACCGTCCCGACGGCAATTATCAGGAATACAGCATGGAATCCGACGCGTGGAAAGGCTGGGATCTGTGGTCTTGGTATGCGGAAAGCACCAGCGGCGAATCCCAGGAATTCACCTCCCATGACGAATTCGGCGAGGTCGCGGAATACACGCTGAGCCAGACAGCCAAAGGCGTGCGCAACCCATGGTTCATCATCCGCAACGGCGGCTCATCATGGACCGGCAAGGACTGCGACGACAACGATCGCGAGATTCCGGAATCCGTGATCAGCATGACCGCGGGAAACGTGGAAAACGGCGTCGCGGAATTCTGGATCGTCAGCGGGGATCCGACCGTGTACACGCATCCGGTGAACGTGGCCGGAATAACCTTCGACACCCAAGGCGGCAGCAGCGTTCCCGCACAGGCGGTCGCCATCGGAGGCACTGCGAGCGTTCCCGAAACGCCTACTCGCGACGGCTACGTGTTCTCGAAGTGGACCACGGACGTGGCCGGTGAACATGAGTATGATTTCGCCACCACGGTGAGCGCGACGATAACGTTGTATGCGCAGTGGACGGAAGCGAAAACCGTGACCTTCGACGTCCAAGGCGGCAGCGAGATCGCCGCACAACAGGTGCAAACAGGGAAATTGGCCGTACGACCGGAAAATCCTGAGCGCGTGGGATACGCGTTCGCGGGATGGTATACCAGCGCCGACACTTCGGGTAGCGAATACGATTTCACGGCTGCGGTGAACGATGATGTGACCTTGTATGCGAAGTGGACGCCGAACATGTACGCCGTGACCTTCGACTCGCAAGGCGGCAGCGCGGTCGATGCGCAACAGGTTGCGTACGGTGGTTACGCGACGCAACCTGCCACACCGACCCGTGACGGATACACGTTCGTCGGCTGGACCACGGATGCGGCCGGCACCACGCCGTACGGTTTCGGCATGCCCGTCACCGGCGATATCACGCTGTATGCCAAGTGGGATGATGCGGGCGCGACGTACCATACCGTCACCATTCATTTGAATGACGGCGACGATTATTCGTCGGACCTGCCGCAGGATATGACGTTGTTCGTCAAGGAAGGGGAGAAGCTTACGATCCCCGATTCCGCTCCTTCCCGCGGTGGATATCGTTTCGCAGGATTGACCAGCGACGAACAGCGGAAGACGGACTATGATGCTGGCACCGCCGTAACCGCCGACATGACCTTGTATGCCAAGTGGGTCAAGACATGGACGGTCACCTTCGACACGGCCGGCGGCAGTGCCGTGAACAGCCAGACCGTGGACAATGGAGGAGTGGCCGTTGCGCCTGATCCGTCGCCGACACGCGACGACTGCCGGTTCACCGGCTGGCAGTATGACGGCAAAAGCTACGATTTCGGCTCGAAGGTGACCGGCGACATCACCCTGACCGCGCAGTGGGTGCGCACCGCGCACCAGTGGACCATAACCTTCGATCTGAACGGAGGGCATGCGCCCGCCGGCAAGGATGCGAAGACCCTGTACGCCGAGCGGAAAGTCTACGACGGTGATTCGCTGGTCTCGCCCACGGCGGACATCGCCAACGAGCCTCAGCTTGACGGCTACACCTTCGAAGGGTGGAGCACGGTGAAAGACGACGCGCTCGCAGTCAGCGTGGTCTCCTTTGATTCGTCCGGGAAATCGTTGATGCCCATCGATCGCGACGGCACGCTGTATGCGTTGTGGTCGCGGGAGAACAGGGTAGTGAAGCCGGAATCGTCCGGTTCGACGGGATCTTCGACGAGCTATTCCGGCGCGTATTCCGATTCCTACACGGGATTGAACGGGTTGGCAGCGTTCGATGCCATAGTGAGACAATCGGGCAAATTCTCGGGCACGAATTTCGGTTCCGTCGCCGAGGATTATGTGAAACCCAAGAGCGTTCGCTGAGTGTTGGAATCCAAGGGTGGGGTCGGCCTTCAGGTCGGCCCCCTTTTTTTCATGTACGGTGTATGGATTGTTGCGTCCGGATCATTGGATCGTTCGTTGTTCGTGGCGTTTGAAGCCGGGTGAAACCGTATTCGCACATGAACGCGGCAAGGAGTGTCCACTAGTTGAGCGTTACGTGTCCACGTGCTGGTCCGTTGACTAGAGTCGCGTGCTATGAGTGATTCTGCAAAGAAGTACACCATCGCCGTCATTCCGGGCGATGGCATTGGCAAGGAAGTGACTCCGTGGGCTCAGAAGGCTCTGGAGAAGGCGGCCGAAGGCGTCGCCGAATTCGAATATGAGAAGTTCGATCTGGGTGCCGAGCGCTATCTGCGTGACGGCGCGATTCTTCCGGAAGAGGAAGAGGACCGCATCAAGAAGACCGACGCCATCCTGCTGGGCGCCGTCGGCGATCCGCGCATCAAGGCGGGCATTCTGGAACGCGGCCTGCTGCTCAAGCTCCGCTTCGACCTGGACCAGTACGTGAACCTGCGTCCGTCCAAGCTGTACAAGGGTGTCACGTCGCCGCTCGCCAACCCGGGTGACATCGATTTCGTCGTGGTGCGTGAAGGCACCGAAGGCCTGTACTGCGGTGCCGGCGGAGCGGTCCGTCGTGGCACCCCGAACGAGGTGGCCACCGAAGTCTCCATCAACACCGCCTACGGCGTGGAGCGCGTGGTGCGTTACGCCTTCCAACTGGCCATGAAGCGCAGGAAGCACGTGACCCTCGTGCACAAGAAGAACGTGCTGGTCAACGCCGGCGACATGTGGCAGCGCATCGTCAACAAGGTGGCCGAGGAATACCCGGAGGTCTCCCACGACTACCTGCACATCGACGCGACCACCATCTTCATGGTGTCCAACCCGTCCCGCTTCGACGTGATCCTGACCGACAACCTCTTCGGCGACATCATCACCGACGAGGCCGGTGCCGTGGTCGGTGGCGTCGGCTACTCCGCTTCGGGCTGCATCAACGCGTCCAACGAGTATCCGTCCATGTTCGAGCCGATCCACGGTTCCGCTCCGGACATCGCCGGCCAGAACAAGGCCAACCCGACCGCAGCCATCCTGTCCGCAGCCATGCTGCTCGAGCATCTCGGATTCGACGACGCTGCCAAGAAGATCCACGTCGCCGTTGAGGCTGACATCGAGGAGCTCGGCTCCACCACGCGTTCCACCGACGAGGTCGGTCGCGACATTCTGGCGCGCATGTGAGACGACATATAAAGATATGTGACGGCATGTGACGGTTCGAAAAGCCGAGAAATCGGCTGATTCCGACTTCCGTCCCATCCTTTGAGACGCCCACCGAAAAGGGTTTTTCCCGAATCGGCGGGCGTCTTCGCATATTCGGGGATTTTTCAGGGGCCACCTAAGGTGGAATCGGGTGGAAATGGGCAAACTTTGGGATATTGTTGAGACATGAGTGATAACAACGCCGATTTCAACGGCACCGGTCAAGTCAACAATCCAACGTCGGATAACGCAGCCCAGGCCGACTACAACCAACCGTACATTCCACAACAGAACGATGCGCAGATGAACCATCCGGAGTCGCAGCCGGAAACCCCCGCATACGATCAGAACTCCGCCGCATACAC
>OGXZ01000911.1_pt1 | contig 17345 bp, 22 predicted proteins | sample 1576431 | NCBI WGS metagenome assembly OGXZ01 (sample SAMEA3541590, study PRJEB24748) | human gut metagenome | biome: human gut; feature: human-associated habitat; material: faeces | place: China | collected 2012
TACGAAACGAATTCATAGCCATTGCAACTATATGTCGCCAAACGAATTCGAACAAATGTATGAAAGAACGAACACTGAGGCTGAGCTTCTGGCAGGTTAAAATGGGAAGAAATTTCTCATTTTAACTTGTACTAAATCTTGACATAGGACCAGCTTTCTGATAGACACTCAGCTGTTCTCATGAAAATCAGCGGACAGATCCAGAGGCAACTGTTTATTGTAAAATACATAACAAAAGGTTAAGACATTGCCAATTTATAATATCAGAAAGCTATTGTTTTTCCTTTTATATGCAAAGAAAATGGTTTATGGTTCATAATGTAATAACCAAGCAAAAGTGAGAAATAGGAATATACAGGGTAAATCGGTGCTACTTCTGCCCAGCCATATACAAGAAAGGAGAAGAGTAAAACCAAGAAGACTGTATTTTGCTCACTGGAAGCCTTATAAATGGCATATGTAATAGCTGCTACAATAACGATAAAGGCAGCAATTCCCCAATGTAGTCCAATATAAGAAAACATCATGTCGAGGCAGTCTTCATCCTCTATAGGAAATCCATAGAAACCAACGCCACCATTTCTTAGATAGAAAGTAGTGGTCAATTGAATTCTTGAGAGCATGGTTCCGTCATGTTGTAAAAATAATTCCGGTTTGCGGATATATAAATAACTTCCGATAAATGGTTTTTACCTTGACCTTCTTTATGAACATTTAACAATGTAATCGCAGCCATTTTCCCAAACTTGCTCGTAGACAACCCTACGGTCATTGTTACAAACGGATAGTCACCTCGACTTGATCCAACGCTATTTAATTTATATTCTATCCCTTGCCATCCCTGTTCAAAGTCACGTTCTACTTTTTCAGTTGCATATTCACATGCTTTCTCACATCTATAATCCATTACTTCTGGAATAATACCATTTACATCTTCGCAAATTTCTAAATATTCATTGAAATATTTATCATAACTTTTCTCTGCATATGGTTCTAAAATCTTGTCTACTTCTGGTACAGTGAAACCACCATATTGTTGTGCAGCCGTTGATAAAATAATATCTCCCATAACATCAAAAGCAGTGTCCAGATAATTTGGCTCATTATACCAAATATTTCCCATTTCAAATCCATTCTTCATAACTGAACCAATATCAAACAAGCAACAGTTAAATGTGTCAAGTCTTGCACTTCTATCATGAATATAAATATATCCATCTTTCATAGCTTGCTTTTCATCATGTGTTAAGAAAAATTTCTTATATAATTGGCTACTCAATTCGTTGTAAATAAGACTTCTTTTAGTTGCTACTAATGCGCTATCTGTATTGGCATTGTTTTTATCTCCAATGTACCTGATAGCTTGACTTCTCTCATATACCTTGTCCATCATATGAACAAAGTCTTTTTTATAATTTCTATACTCTTTATACATTTTTGCAACAACTGGAAAATCTTCTTCAAGGACAGATTCTACAATATTGTGCATATCATAAATTTCAATATTTGAATCGTCTTCATATAATTCCTCGATTTTTTGCCAAACATCATTTAGAATAATAGAATAATCATTTTCTGAAAATTCAAACATTGCCCGTCTCGCAGCCTTGTCACAAGCATTTACAATTTTTTGTTCATCAAAATCTTCTAAAGTTCCATCCTTTTTGATAATTCTAATCATTCATTATCTCCTTTACCAAATCTCTTATTAAATAGTTCCTTTTCAATCTTTTCTCTATCTTTCGTTGAAACCGCCAAACATAAGCACATATACGCGACTACAAGTAAACACGCAATGATAAAAGCCCCAACTCCGACAATAACTGCACTCATAATAACCACCTCACATATCTTTAATCTTAACTTTTAATGCTTCTAATTCTTTATATTCATCAGTATCATATCTGGTATGATCTTTGATAATCATATGGGTTTGTTCATTGCAAATAAGTTCTATAAGTAGTTTCTTCTCGTTTTCTGTCATTTTCTTATCTTCCTTTACTATTTTTCTTGTATATATTTATTTTCTCTTTTTATGTGTTATACTATTTGTAGTGGAGATATTTATATAAATTGTTAGTAGTCATAATTAGAATGTTTTTCTGAAAATAGTAATATCAGATTTATCCTTAGCACATTATCTTTATCTACAAGATGTAACTTATCAACCAATATCTCCACTTTTATGAGCAAATTCTTTTGATTTCACCGTTACCACCATCTTTACATTTCAAAATAAGATGTGTACATAATGAATCGGCACAATTTGGTTTATGTGAAATCATATCAATTACATATTCTCTATTATCAACTTCAACAGTGATAAAATTATCCCCAATACGTCTTAACTCTCGTACTAGCTCTCCGCTACTAATAATCACTTCTCCTTTGTCACCTCTTTCCCAATCCCTAGCAGATATTGTCTAATTTCAGCCCAATTCTGTAATCTTTTACCTGTCCAATCTTTATTCCAACTATATGTTCTACCAAAACAAATATTTTCTTTTGCATTGGAAGTCACAAGATTTCTTGCATTATCATCAATGAATAATCCGTCACTCATATCTATATGTGACTTATCAGAATGTTCTTTAAGGTTTACACCAATAAATTCTATATTTGGAAATCTTTTCTTAATCCATTCTTCCTTTTGTTTAAGATTAGGTGAATATCCATGTGACACAATTTTAATAGAATAATATTCAGATAACTCATTGATTGCACGTTCAGCCCAAGGCATGAAATGTAATCTCTCAAAGAATCTTGGCTGATTGAAGTACAGATCAATATATCCAGGTGGAGCACAATTACATTCTTCAAATCCCCAAGTATTAACAGTCCACCAATTTACATAATGGAATTTCTTGTAGTATTGAAAATCTTCATTATATAAATCAACAATCGCATCTATGGTGGCGACTAATGTTCCGTCAAAATCAACATATAATGTTTTAATATCATTTCTCATCTGTGATACCTCTTTTTGCTCTGTCCTTATTGATTACACGTACCATTTTCGCAACAGATTCTTTGATGCTTCTATCATTTAACACAAAGTAATCAACCAGATGTGATTTCTCAAAGTTGGAAAATTCTTCACTTTCTTTGATATAATTAGCTTGCCAAGAGTCATAATCTCCACGTTTCTCTGCTCTTTTTCGTAAATCATTATATGGAACATTTACCATAATAGTTACTAATTCAATATCCATATCTTTTGTTTTGAGTTTTAATTCGTAATATCCTGTGGGGTTGATAATGTAGAAGTCATTATCTAAGAGTTGCTGTTTTGTTGCGAAGTTACAATATCCTACTCTATCAGTATAAGCAATCATATTATTACGATATTTCTCTACTTCATCTGGTGAAATTAATATATGGTCTGAATTTTCTTTTGTTTCACCTTGCCGTAAATATTGTCTAGTTGAATATGAGCGCAAGATACTCATATTCAATTGCTTCGCTGCTTCTTTTGTAACAGTTGATTTACCTGATCCTGTTCTTCCTAATACACAATATACTGTATGTATAATAATCACTCTCCTTATTCAGAATCTTTTAATAATTCTTCCAAACTATCAATTTGAAGCTCTGTTTGTTTATCATCAGACAACAATGCTGTAAGTTGTTTTTCTAACATATCTAATTTCTTTTTCTCAGCCTTGTATCTCTGTACTTCAAGATTTGCTTTTACATCAGCAATCCAGTCATCAAGTGAGCTACCCGAAATCATTAATGTAGAAGTGTCAATTTCTAAATCTTTTGCAGATATTAAAAGTGCATTAAGTTTAATTAACAACATTTCGCTTGAATCAATATGTAAATTGTAAGTAACCTTATCCAATACTAATAAACAATTAGTAATTGGATTGAATCTTGTTGGTTTTGATGCAAGCTCCTGTCTTTTTTCTTCAATAGTTTTCTTTAACTGCATAATTCTTTCATCATTTTTCTGTGCCATAATAATATCTCCTCTCTAAATATCCATTTTTTAAATAATGTTCTCCATAAATAGGATGTACATATTTATAACACTCTTCGATAGTATCAAAAATTTTTTTAACTGTTTTTTCTCTTGTCTTTGTTACTGTTTCATTTGAACACCATTTTTTCTCCTCATAAGATTCATAAACGGTTTCGTAAATGTACCATTTCTTATTTTCTCTTGAATATAAGATTTCTTTACTATTAAGTAATCCATCTTTTTCTATTCCTACTTTAAAAGAATAGTTATAATCTCTTTCAAAAGATTTAACTATTGTTGCATCTGCCATAGCAACAAATATATCGTATGGTAAATCAATAAGCTTATCTGCTTCAAAATCTTCTTGACAATACTCAGTATTGCTATATAACAGATTAACCATATCTGGATAATCTGGTCTTTTTTCAAGAACCATATGGGTGAACTTTCTTGTAATTGTTTTCATATGTGTTACTCTATTTTCTCTGTACCAACTATATTCAGCACTAGGATTTCCAAGAAGAATAAAGAAAAATTCATTCTTTTCTTCTTGAATACTTCTATAGTAAGTAAGGTTTTTATTATAATAACTACTTCGACATTTACTGATTAACCATGTATCATCAAGCGGATATTCATATCCTTCTTTTCTATTGTTACTGTAACGACTTTCATGGTAATAATAATTTGACTGATTTTCCCAAGGCTTTGATTTCCCCATATATACATATTGATTACCATTCAAATCTTTATATGTAGCACCAATTATCAAATCTCTTGCTTTAATAAATGTATTGTTATGAATGACTTTATTCTTTTCCTGAATCTCTTTATAATCAGGTGATTCAACAGGCACAAGCACCAATTCTTTACCATCCCAACCATATACAAATTCACCTTCAAGTCCTTTACCTTTAATGCAATTACAATTTTCTAAAATCCATAAAAGGTTAGGAATTGTAATTTCAAATTCAAATCCTCTTGGATCATATACCCTGGTATATGTTTGTCTTGGATTCCAACTATATCTATCACCGCCAACCTTTTTATTTAATACAAATCCTTCAGTTGGTTCATTGTCATAAATCGCATTTGGAATATTTTCATCTCTCCAATGTTGCCATGATGTTTCTTTCCTTAACTTTCCTTTTTCATCAAAATAGATTACATAAGCTAATTTACTTGTATAAGTATCTTTTCGTTCTTGGAATCCTACATTTATTTTTGTTGGTATAAAGATATTTGTTTTCATTATATTTTCTCCGTTCTTATAAAACTAAATACCAAGTTCAAGTTTTAGATTAGGATTAATTGGATTATAGTTTTCAAGAGAAAAATCTTCGATTGAGAAATCATAGAAGTTATCAGACTTAGGATTGAAATTCATTTTGACTGATTCAAATTCATAATCATAATGACCATTAGAAGTAGAAATCTTTAGTTTACGCTCATTTGCTCTGTTAAGTAATTCATTAGCTGCGTCAATGTGACGATCATAAATCTGTTCATTTGCTACAAAGTGTGTGAACTTACCTGGTTTATATCCAGTTGCTTTCGCAATCATTATCAGTAAACAAGAATACTGTACTTCATTAACTCCACCTGCACCACTAGCAGTAAGCATATCTCCACTTCTCTGAATAAGACACATATCCAGATATTCGCCTCTTACATTCCAGATAGTGAGAAATGCACAAGGCATTAATCCATCAGTTTCTCTTAGATCATTTTCTTGCCATAAAGACATAATATGTCTACGTCCATATGGATTTTCTTTAATGTCAGTAATTAAATTATTGAGAAGATTATGTTTTCTTACTGTTGCCCCGTATCTAACACCTATTGTTCCTGGAATATCTTTAGATTCCCAAGCGTCCCAATAATTAACATTATATTTATCTTTTAATAAATGTAATGAACTACTTTGGTCTTGGTAAATCCATAACAATTCCTTAATAGCACTCTTCCATGCAATAGGACGTAATGTACAGATAGGAAACTCAGTTTGAAGATTATAAGTTCTCATAACATGATTTACAAAATATGTATAAGCTGGTGTTCCGTCTTCATATTTGGGACGAGGATTTTCGTCTTTTGTTCCATTTGTAAGAATATTACGAATATCATTTACTAATAATAAATCTGCTCTTGTCATGTATTATTCCTCCACAATCCATAATCTAATATCTTCTTTAAATTGATTACATAATTTTTCATCATCTGATAAGAAATTTACAACACATTCTTTATTAAGACTTGTGCTTAGAATCCCCATAATAGATTTGGCATCAATCGTGTACCTAGAATATACATAGTCGATATCTACATCTTTATATTCTCCACATTTTGCTACAAATAATCCTGCGTCATTAATTGTATTTAATTTGACTTTGCACTTCATTTTATAAAATCCTTTCCTATTATAATGTTAATTTAATAGTTGCATAAATTGTTCTTCATTGATAATTTGCACTCCCAATGATTTTGCTTTCTTGTTCTTACTGGAAGAAGATTCAATATCATTATTAATCAACGCAAATGTCTTAGCAGATACAGAACCAGATACTTTACCGCCATTTGACTCAATAATAGATTTCAGTTCATCTCTATTACTGTATTTCTCTAATGATCCTGTAATAACGAATGTTTTTCCTTGTAAGGTATTTTGAGCATTATTAGATTCACTAGGAATTTTAAATGTAAATTCTTTACTCAATTCAAAAACTTTATTCATGTATGTTATAGCAAATTTTTGAATATTATTACTTGCAACTACACCGATACCATCTACTTTAAGATTCCAAAAATATCCATATCCACAAAAGAAACAATGATAAAATTCATCAAAGTTATATTTAAAATGTTTAGCAATATCTTTACTTGCACTTTTACCAATCATAGGAATTGACAAACTATAAACAAATCTGTCAAGTGTAGTTTCTCTGCTCTTTTCGATAGATTCTAACAATTTATCTACTGATTTTTTACCAAATCCTTCAAGGCTATACATTTTACCATTATAATCAGATAAATGATAAATACTCTTAATAGAATCTAACCATCCAAGAGAAATAAATTTCTCAAGTGTGGATTCTGATAATCCGTCAATATCCAGTGCATTTCTACTTACCGCATGACAAAGTTTACCTAATAACTTACCTTGACAATCATCATTCATGCACATAAGAACTTCCGAATCATTTTCTTTCACAATTTTAGTTTCTCCACCACAAATAGGACATTTATCAGGAATTATAAAATTATTAGATTTATCAATACTATCATGTACTTTGGGGATAACTTTATTTGAGCGATATACTCTGATTCTGTCACCGATACCAAGAGATAATTTTTTGATATAAGAAATGTTATGTAATGTAGCTCTGGTAGTAATTGCACCATCTAAATCAATAGGCTCAAAAGTTGCTACTGGATTAATCAATCCCGTCTTAGAGGTGTTCCATTCAATATCTTTTAGTACAGTTTCATATAATTGATCTTCATATTTATATGCAATGGAATGTCTAAAGAATTTATCAGTTTTACCTAATGATTCTCCATAAGCATAATCATCATATGCCATTACCGCACCGTCATATGGAATATTATTTGCATCAGCAACATCTTTAATTGTATCTAATACAGTTTGTGTATTTTCACATCCTATATATGGAATCATTGGAACTCTTTCAAATCCACATTTTTCTGCATTTAGCAAATCTTCATAAACAGATTTATGTTCAAATCCTTTAATGACACGCCATGCAATGAATCTCATATTTCTTTGAGCAGCTTCTTTACTATCTAATAAAAGTAATGAACCAGACACAAGATTTCTTGGATGCTTATATTTTTTATCTGTATCTTTAATATTTTCATTAATCTTATTGAATGTGTCCCACCCAATAATAGTTTCTCCATCAATGATTAACTCATCGTAATATGGGATTTTCTTTGGAATATTCTTGATTGTTAATACATTTTGGAGAACATCTGTACCTTCATAGCCATTACCTCTAGTGACAGCACTTACTAATTCACCATGAATATACTTTAATGTTGTACTAAGACCATCACATTTTACAGATACAATGCACTGTTTGTTCCCAGCAAATTGTTTTAAATCATTGATAGATTTTGTCTTGTCAAGCGATAACATCAAATGATCCAACTTAACCTCATTTAATTTATCTGATACTGTATATCCCACGTTTTGAGTAGGACTGTTTGGGAAGATGATATTTTCTTGACTTTCTAACATCTGTAGTTCTTCATATTTCTTATCCCAGTCATAATCAGACATAATTGGTGTACTTGTGTAATATGCATATGATGCTGTATTGAGTTCCTGGATTAATTCTTTCATTTTGCCAATAGTGTTTCCCATATATTTTCATAACTCCTTTTATCAATATCCATAATTCTGCTAAATGCAGATTCATCTTCTCTACATTTAATAACTCCAATAAACACAACATCATTCCTTGTATGATAAGTTTGTTTGTATTCTAAAAGCCAGTCCCATGCATCTTGCATATTTTTGTATTTGTCTCCCATTACACCGCCATTATGACCATATTTAATACATGGGACATATATATAATGCTTTTTACTCATACTTTTATTTCTCCTTATAATATGGACTTTTCTTCTCATATTCTTTCAGATACTTTAACATCTCTGATTCTTCTGGAAAGAATGGATCTCGTTTATATTCAAGTGCAACATAATTTAGAAAGTTCATCATCAACTGACCAAATCTCCAATCTGGATAACATTGCATCCATATTCTTTCTAATTCTTTTGTAAATTCTGGTATTCTATTCTTATTTCTCATATTGACCTCCATGAAACAGTTCTTTCATACATATATAAATTCTGCTAATGCATTATAATATCCAGCTAATGCTCCTATCACCTGAATAGCTGCAATAATTACTAATAGCGTAAAGAAATGCAAGCTCTTTATATTGATTTCTGAGCAAAATAAGCCTAATATCGACCATCAAATAATATTTATAACGTTCAAAATAGTTAAATTCATATTTTTCTTATTTAATATCTCCATTCATTTTTGCTTTAAATAACGCTTTTAAATAATCTTGTGGGTTGTCCTTTGCTGCTTGGAATCCTACTTTTTGTCTTTTAATATCATCAAGTACGATTTTATATTTAGGGCTATCACTTACTTCTTCTCTATATTTCTGCACTTCTTCACGGGTTATTATCTCTTTATCAACTAAAATTCTCAATGCAACTTGTACATCAATTGCCGTTTTAAGAATAGTTTCTTGTACTTGCAATTCATGCAGAGCTTCTTCTGGTTTATAAAACTTATCATTGCTTACTGGCATTTAATATCTTCCTTTCCAATAATTTCAACTAATGTTTTAGGCGTATAAGCTATATAATTCATCCTTCTTAAATTCATAAATAGAATTTTCTGTTTCAACATTTATACAAGCAATTTCTCCATTCTTATCTTTAATATATTCAAAAGACTTAACAGGACTTGTTCTCAATATCATCCATCTCATTGGAGTTCCATCGGAATCTCTTACATATCTAATAATCAATGGAAAGTCAATTAAAATATCATTAATATCAAGATCAATAATCCTTCCAATTCGTATAGGGTATCTGTCGTCCTGTCTATCTAGCCCTTTTAACTCCCCTTTACTATGTTTGATACTTGCGATTTTGTATAGCATATTTACTCTCCTAATCTTCTACAGGAACCCATTTTTTAACTTTGACTTCTTTAAGTTCTACCTCTGTACATTTAACCTCATCATCATATTCCCAAGGTCTTTCATCTTGACATTCTGTTGCGCCCTCTGAATATGTAGTCATATAAAACTTACCATTATCTTCAAACACAATCTCATGCACAATAGACCAACGAGTAGTATCAATAATTCTATCTACAACTGCACCATACCAAGGTAATTCACACTCATTTACTAAATAATCCCTACTGAATACTTTTACTTTTGCCATTATCTTATTCTCCTTCTACAATTCCCCAACCTTTACAAGTAGGACATTCACAATACTTTTTATTAATTTGTTCCATAAGTTCTGATAAATACTTTTCTATTTTATTTTGTAAATCCTGATAATTTTTCCCGATAATAGATGGAGCTACGACACAATCATTACCATAATCAGAAGATGTTTTATTATCTTTTAAATTTATAATTGTTGATGACTTCTCAGAAACCATTTTATTCACCCATTGTGGTTTTCTTCTCTTATTAAACAATGAATTATTTTTATCAACTAAAATATTATATGGATCTGCCAATGGAATCTTTTTCTTTACTTCAAAATGGAAATCATAATCAGACGTAATAGTTGCAACACTGGTATCTATGTTTGCTTTTACATAATTTCTGATAATCTGTAGCATTCTTTTGGAATCAATTTTACATGGTTTATCTTGATATGCTTCTTCTGGATATTCAATTTGTGTAAGCAAGCTGGATTCAGCGTCATATACATTCTGTATAAATTCAAAATCTTCTCTTGCGTAAATTTCTTTAATTTCAAATTCAATTGGTTCATATTCGCCTGGAATAGTATCGTATTTATAGTTATACAGTCCAATTACTTCATCATATTCTTCACTCTGTTCCATTTCTTGTGTAATGATTTGTGGCATTAGTTCCGTTGCTGTATATCCTGCTTTTAACTCATATCTAACATTAATACGCTTGTCTTCTTGCTTCGCAGACACAACTTTAGGAATACTCATAAGTTTAAACCATCTATCTTTATTTGTTTTTTCTGGTGTTTCACCATCAAATTGAAATTGTGTTAAGTCTTTAGTTCCATAATAATCTTCATTTGCTATATAAATATAATTTTTACAGTTAATTACTTTAAGTTTTAGTGGATTTTCTTTATCGTACATAATTATTCTCCTATATCATGAAATTCTCTGCCGTTAAGAATGTTAATCAATGCGTTTTTATCTCTTTCTAATGCAAGTGAATATGAACACTTCGCAATAGAATCAGATTGAGATAATGGTTCTCTTTCTAATTCTTCATCAATTTTCTTATCGAGGAAATCTACGAATCTCCACAAACGATCTTCAATAGAAGGAGTTAATTTGCCATGAATGTTACCGTTTGTATCAAGCTGTACATCAGTAACGTTGCACTTATTGAAATCAGTTACTTCTTTCTTACTTAACCATTTCATCCATTTGTTGCATTTTTTACAATATAGTCCTGTCTGTGTACCACTTTCTTTTGTGTAAAATTCTTCACAACCACATTTATTACATTTTTCTGGAATAATAATTGTTCACCTCTTTTCTTATATACTATATATAGTGTTTATTTTAATTTGCAACACTATATATAGCATCATTTTTGCCATGAAATTCTGCTTTCATTTAGTTATCTTCTTTTATTAGATTTATTGTCATCATACTTCCAGGAGTTTCATAATATGAATCTTCTAAATATGCTATTTTATATTCATAATACGGTTGCAAAGCACTATCTATAATTCTTACCTCAGATAATTCAATTGGTTCTTTTAAGTTTGCTTCGTGTATAATCACATTTACATAAATTTTATCATCATATCCCATTAAGAATAATTGAATTAAATCTGCTAACCTAACATTAGGTTGTAAATCAAGTAAATTATCAAATGTCATATCTCATACTCCTTTAAACTTTATAAAATAAAAGTTATCTAATTCTCAAACTTTCACTCTGTGGTTCTAAGTGACACCATTCACAATTGAGTGATCCATCTTGTCCTTCTAATCCATTTTCCTTTAAATAATCTCTCAGCTTTTCTCCATCAACAGCATCAGGTTGTTTAATTCTATATTCCTCTGGAATATTTTCTACATCAACATCAATTGTAAGTTTGCGCTTTCCACCATTTTTCTGAATATTAAACGAGAACAAATCCGTTGTAAATTTCTTCTTTCCAATAGTTCTCATACACATTTCAAGATTTTGTTTTAACCACTTAATTCTATTTTCATATGTTTTCTTTCTTGTTGCCAATCTATTGTTTTCTTTTGAAATTCCATCAATATCAGATTCAAGAGATCGAATAATTTTAGCGTAATTATCTGCTTTATTTTCGATTTCTCCATCTAATGCTTCAAGTGTATCAATGATTGTTTGCTCATCAATTTCCTCATCTTCTAACATATCCATAAGTTCCAGATATTCTCCTGTGAGTTCATAAATACTTGACATATATTAATTCTCCTTTTCTTTTAATCTTTTTGCATTTTCAAGTAACATATCTTTTAAAAATGTTTGCTTAGTTTTAACTTCTTTGGTCTGAATAGATTTAACAACAGCATAATTGTTAGCAATGAGAACACAGTATTTTTTTGCTCTAGTGATAGCCGTATAAAGTAATTCTGAATTATTCATTATGTAGCTGCTATTATCCAATCCAACAATTGTTGAGCAGAATCCAGATCCTTGAAGTTTATGTACGGTACATGCATATCCTAACTCAAGATTTTTACAATCGGATTTTGTAAAGATTACTTCTCCAATACCAATAAAATCTATTGTACACATTCCATTCTTTTCAATTTCTTTTACAATTCCCATATTTCCATTGAATACAGGAGTTGTGTCACCTTCTGAATTGATACACTTGTAATTATTTTTTGTATTAATAACCTTATCTCCTGCTCTAATAATATATTTTTTTGCTTCGTCTTTTTTCTTTTCTAAGAAAATTTCAATTTCGTTACCATTACTTAATTTGGGATTATAAATAGATTGAATTTTAGAATTTAGATTATAGCAAGATAATTCTCCACGTAATCTCATAGGAACACAAATCTGAACTTCCATAATATCATGGAATTTTTCTAATTCAATTTGAAAATGTTTAATAATCTTATCAGATATAGATTCATCATTTCCTTTTCCAGAAATATCCAATTCCATATCTTCTAATTCTCCAATAATCGCATTTCCTGTATAATTTCCATCAAAGATTTGTTCTTGGTTGGCAATTTTAATTGAAGTTGGAATAATACCGCTTCTCAAAGCTTGTCTATGTGGTTTACTTAATTTTACTACTGGTAAAACATTACTATCAAGAATATCAGCAAATACTTGACAATTACCAATTGGTGTAAGCTGTTGTACATCACCCATGATAATTACTTTCGCACCTGTTGGGATAGCTTCTAACAATGATAAGAATAATGTACCGTTAATCATAGTTGCTTCATCAATTAAAACAATATCAACTGCTAATTTATTATCTTTGTTGAACATAAATTCACCATTTTGATATCCTAAAGCTCTATGAATTGTACTAGCTGGAAGTCCCGTAGCTTCGGTAATTCTCACACTGGCTTTTCCTGATAACGCACAAGCCAAAATACTATACCCACTATATAATGAACATATTCCATTTGCTGTAGTTGTTTTTCCGCAATTTCCAGTAATGAAAATTTTATCATTTCTTCTTAACACAAGCATATGACTTGGAACAGTAAAACAATATTCATATCCATCTTTTGTTTTATATTTTGTAAATTTAGTTGGGGTGTGATCTTTTCTTTTGTCACAACATAATCCTATGTATTTTCTATCTGTTATATTTACGCTATATTCAATAGATTTATCATAATATTTTTTACCATTAATTTCTTTACATCTACCTCTTCTATCATTTGTTGAAATTGTAGCTCTTTTACCTAATGATGAAAATATAAATTGAACAAAATCCGCATTGTTTTTTATAGATGTTGAGTAAGATTTTTGTTTTAAACATCCATCCCAATAAAATATTTCTTCTGCTATAATTTGCAATTGATGTTTATTACAATTGTACCACTCTTTAGGAAATTCTTTTATTCTAAAAGGTAAATATACATATATATTTACATGATCATCATTTTCAAATGTCTTAATCTCATAATCTAAATTTAAGTTTTTGATTATGTTAATCAATCTTGAAATTTTACGAGCTTTTTTAATTCTAAATCTTGCACGATTATAAGTATTCCAAGATTCATCAGCATTATAATCATAAGTTGCGTCTGCCGATGCAGCAACCAAAAGTCTAATCATAGAATCTGATAAATTTATTCCTTCTCCTTCATAATCAAAAGATGTAATAAATCTATCCCTAAACTGTAAATTATTTTGTCTATTCATGACAGATTCAAATAACTCTTCTTTTATTTTATTCTTAGGTGAGATTAAAATACAATTGTGATTTTCACTTAAACATTGATCCAATCCATATTTTGTATTAAAATGCCATAAATATTCTTTTTCTTGCTTAATGTATCTAATAGGATTAACTAATGTAGCACTTCCATCTTTGTTATATTGTAATACCTTATCTCCTACTTCATATTCTGAAATTTTTTTCCACTTTTGACCATCGAAAAATTCAGTATCACAATCTACACATCCTGCCCCACCAGTTAAAGCCATAACATGATTATCCAGACTAAGCTTAATTGCTGCTCTTTGTTCATCAGTAAACATGAATCCTTGTTTTTCTTCTACATTTTCTGTAATTGCTTCCCAATTTCCTATATTGAATGATCTAGGGATATAATCATCATGAATACTATTAACTTTGTTTGAATCATTTTCTACTACTTTCACAAGTCCAATTTGGAGTCTAAATAATTCATTCATTATATTTTTCTCCAAATCGTAGAATTTTTTTAATGCTATCTTAGAACCATTATCAAGTACAACCACATCTTTATTATCAATCATTTGTTTAGCTGTAGCATTTATTATTTCTTCTGGTACAAAACCTAATGTATCATATAAGGCTTTCATTAAATCTTGATAATTCAAATAGCTTCTTCCTGTTTCTCCTTGATCGTTTAAATAGTATAATAAAAATCCTTTAATTCTTCTAATATCATATTGAGTTATTCCAACTTTACAAGCTACTTCATCAGCCTTTTTAAAACCGATACCTTCAACTCTTAACAAATCATATGGATTGTTTTTGACAATATCAATCACTGTGTCTGGTGATTTATAAAAATCTACAAGCTTTTTGATAAATGTATGTGTGAATCCTAACTGACCTAATTCCATATAAATAGAACTATAATCTTTAGATTCCTCATATTCATCAATCATTCTTAAAGCTACTTGATTCCCAATTCCTTTGATTTTCATTAAAGATTTAACATCTCTATTTTCAAGTAATTTAATGACATCATCATATTCATCAAAAAGTTTTTCTACTAAATTTTCATTCAAAACATTTTTCAAAAACTCTTTTTGTTTATCCTTACTTGAAATATCAATACATTTACTAATATAAATCAATCCATATGTATCTCCATATATTTCATGAGTTTCTGCTAATTTGCAAAATACTTTATATGTAGTTCCATATTCAAGTGTACATGTTGTTCCTTTTAATTTAATGGTTTCGATTTCATCAATTTGATTATCTAACCATTTAGTTATTCTCATACTAAATATCGCAAAGTCACCAGATTGTACTTTTTTAGTATACTTTGGATAGATAATTCTATCCAAAGCACATTCAAATTTTAAAATTTTCTCTTCCATTAAATATCCTCACTGTCAACTAAAGACTTGCCTTTTCCATAGTTTCTATATAATATTTCATATTGTGTGATAATATCTAATTCTCTATCTATATCGGCAACAACGATGTTTTTACCGTCTTCATCTTTTCCAATTATTTTTTTTGCAAATTCCTTTTTAGAATTTTTAATTTCGATAATATCACCATCCTGTAAAGGTAATATTTTAAATATTTGTTTGTCTACCTTTCTATATTGTATTTCTCCATTTTTAATATTATATATAATTAAATTTGGAGCAATTATATTTCTGGTATTTAATACAAACCATACATCCTTTTCTAAAGATGAATCAATATAACTAACTTTATCAAATTTATTAATTTGCATTTCCATGATATTATATGGGTTTATATTTTCGTTTGGAATAATATCGAATATTTCTAATAGAACTTTTTCAAAATTCATGTTGTTATAAGATTTACCAGATTTAGATAATTCAGAATTTGAAATAATTATATTTTTTATAACTTCATCAGTTATTTTCTTGTTCAACGTAGTTAAATTAATTTTATCTTTTCCATATAGAATAGTAAAATAATCTCTAAAAATTAATAATTTTTTTGTTTTGCCATAAATATTACAACAATCTGCAATTAAATATTGTTCTAATACTTTTTTCGTTATTTTATTATCTAAACATTTTTTTAAAAATTCATAGAATGTTGGACTTTCACACATACATTTATATAATACATATGGAATTTCATCTATTTTTTCTTCGTCTTTCGTTAAAAACATATCTACTCGTTTTTTCGCTTCATTGATGTAATAATCTTTATCGAGATATTCAGGTATTGACTTATCGTGAATATCTTCATTGTCAATAAACAAATGAGTAGGTGTGTTTGCAAACTGTTCGTATGATTTAACACCTTTTTCAATTTTTAATTTGTAAATTGATCCATCAGATTGTCGTTTGCTAGCAAATACTCTATGTACTTTACCTTTCAACAATTCTCCATTTATTGATGTTACTTTACCATCTTTGCTAGACACTCCATTTCCATACCATATTTCTTTGTATTTCGCAGATAATTTAATAACTTTTTGAAATTTTATGTACTCATTACACTCATTAATTGTTTGTTCAACTGGAATATCATATGCTAAATAATTTCTAACAGCATCATTCAAAATCGACAAATCATTATCAATTGGTTTATTGAATTTAACCATTGCTCCTTTACATTCCAGTTTCCCATTTTTCATAACAGCAATGTAATTATTTACATCTTTTTGAATGAGTTTTGTATATTCATCTATCTCAAACTCCATTTTGAGTCGTTTACCAACTTCATTCGTTATCTCAATTACCTTATTTTTCATCTCTTCGTTTTCACAAAGAACAAAAATACCATCTGTATTAGTTTGTAATAATCTACAATATGGTTCAAGTTTATCAATTAAATCAAGAATAAACATTTGTCCAAATACACAAGTTAAATTAGCCATTAATGGATCATATGATGGATTATTTCTATCTTTTCCTGCTCCATACACACCATTAATCATAGGTTTGAGAGCTTTATTTTTTGGATTTCCTTCTGATTTTAATTTTAATCTAAAATCTCTCATTTGCTTAAAGTCATCAGGATTTTTAAATTTTCTACTCAACAAACCATATTCAATATCAGTTGTGGGATACATTGAAGCTACATCAGCATGTAGAATAATTCCTTCAAATACAGCTTGTTTATCATCCGCTCCATGGCAACCTCCCCATGCAAATACATGCGGTATTCCTGCAACAGTGCAACATAACTGATTATT
>OGXZ01000913.1_pt1 | contig 17340 bp, 14 predicted proteins | sample 1576431 | NCBI WGS metagenome assembly OGXZ01 (sample SAMEA3541590, study PRJEB24748) | human gut metagenome | biome: human gut; feature: human-associated habitat; material: faeces | place: China | collected 2012
TTAAGACATCTACCGCCCTGCCGAGCATATCCTCTATGGCCTCGATTTTACCCTCGAGAACCGTCTGCTTCTTTTTTAGCTCGGCGGAACTTTTGGCTGAAGCCAAAACGGAGGCAACCTCTGCGGCAGTCCTCTCTTCGCTCTGAGCTTTCATCTCGGAAGCCTTTTTTTCGGCGGCAAGGGATATCTCCTCAGCCTTTTTGTTTGCTTCATCGGAAATTTCTTTTATACGCTGTGACGAGTCCGAGCCTATTTCTGAAATAATTTTATCTAATCCCGTCATAAAGCTTCACCCTTAACCGATGTTGAGGTTCAAAATCATAAGAATCGAAATAAGAAGAGCGAGAACGGCGTATGTCTCAACCATTGCGGCAAGAACCATTGCCTTACTCTGTCCCTCGGGCTTCTTTGCAACTACCGAAACACCCGAAGCCGCAACTCTCGCCTGAGCAATTGCCGAGAAATAACCGACTATTGCCATAGGCAGGCACGCGCCGAGAAGCATAAGTCCCTGTGAAACCGTAAGCTCGGCGGGAGAGCCCGAGAGAAGCTTTGTTTTAACAAGAACCATTATTGCGGTAATGAAGCCGTAAAGGCCCTGTGTACCGGGAAGAATCTGAAGAATAAGCACCTTAGTGAATTTTGACAAATCCTCCGTGAGAAGACCTGCGGCGGCCTCACCTACAAGGCCTACGCCCTTTGCCGAACCGAGTCCGCTGAGAAGTGCCGCTAACGCCGCTCCGACGATAGCCAATACCAAACCCATATTATCCATTACTGATTTCCTCCTTGAATTTGAAAGTTTTGGAATTTGCTTTAAGAGGGGTAAATTTCTTTCCGCCGCCGTTATAGAATTTTGAGAAAAATTCCACGTACTGCAAGCGGTTTGTATGAACATAAGCGCCTATGACGTTTATTCCGAAGTTTACCGTGTGTCCGAAAACGAACACCACCGCGAGAACTATTGCCTTCGCGACCTTATTGCTCGGCAAAGCACCCATCATATTGACTACGCTGCCGATTATGCCGGTAACAAGTCCGAGTGCCAAAAGCCTTGCGTATGAAAGAATATCGCTGAGATAGCCCGAAATAGTGTTGTACACGGCGTAAAGTCCGGAGCCGATTTTGCCGAAGAACGACTTTGACTCCCTGCCTGCCGTGAGGACTATTATGATTACGCCGGCTATTGCGCAATATTTGCCGACCGTTTTTATATCCGACGGAACGTCTATAATCATACCGGCGCAAAGCGGAAGTGCACCGCCGACAGCAAGGTAAACGGACAGCGTATCGCATACCGCCCAAAACCTTTGCCCGTCGCGCCACTCCATATAGCCCTTGATGCCGACGCCCACAAAAAGATGAACGACGCCGAACAAAAAGCACCACAGCATGGTGGTCATCAGCTGCTCCTGCGGGTCAAGCCACGCATACAACCGTATTTTCGGCAGTCCGATGAAATCGTACCTTACGATATTGATTATGTCTCCGAAAAAGCTTCCGAACATAATTCCCCAAAACATTGTGGAAATACCGCAGTACATATACATCATAACCGTTTTTCGCTTCTGCCCCTCAGGCTTGCATTTAAGCAAAATAAACAGCGTTGCCAAAAACATTATGAGACCGTAGCCCGCGTCCGAAAACATCATACCGAAGAAGCAGTAATAGAAAAATGCCATAATCGCATTCGGGTCTATATCGTGCTTGCCCGGAAGAGCGTACATTTCGGTTATCTCTTCAACCGGTGCGGCAAAATTATTATTTTTAAGAAGCACCGGTTCGTTTTCGTCGTTCTCGGGAACATCGCTTATCGTTACGGCAACAGTAAACCTCTCTTCAAGGCCCTTGACCGTTTTTTCACAGTACCGCTCCGGAATGTAGCCCTCAAAATAGAAAACGTTGCGGCTGAGAGACATCTTTTTAAACGCCTCGTATTTGTCTTTCCTTATCGTGAGGAAATCAATGAGAAAGTCTATATCCTCACGGTATGACGACAGCTCTCTTATTTTTTCCTCGTCGCCGTCAATGTCAGACAAAAGCGCTTCGATATTTTTTCCGTGGCGTTCCATTGCCGCTTTGATATTCTCGTTATCGCCGCCCGACGCTCTCACAAAATTCAGACTTCGCAGATAATCGTATACTCGCCTTGAGTCCTTTTTCAAACAGATGACAACGATTATGCTCTGCGTATTTGAAGAGGAAACGACCTCGCAGTCGATAGCGGTTAAGTCCGGCAGAGCCGCGGCAAAACCGGCCTTGAGAGCCTCTTGTGTGCACTCGTCCGGGAGCGACCCCACAAACACCTCCGTGTGCCTTGTCCCCGTTGTATTCGGCGGAATATCAAGCCTTTCCCACGGAATCAGAGCCTCTCTTGCGGTCTGCTCGCGGATAATGTCGGCCTTTTTGTCGGCTATCTCCTTTTTTATGTCGATAATCTCCCGACACTTTGCCATTGCCACGTCCGTTTTTTCAGATTCCTCGTAAAAATCGGACAGCTCGACTTCTTTTCGGGGCAAAAAAGAGTCAGTAAGCTTCTTTTTTTCCGGCGAATAAAATGAAATTGTCTCTCTTGCGTTCTCTGCGGTTTGCAAAAGTCTTTCAAGCTGTGATACGCTCGAATCGGTGTCGGTGTAATACATAGACTCCGGCGCGTCGCACTTTTCAACCTGAACCGTGCCCTTTCGCTGCAGGTAATCTATAATATCCTTGCTCTCGCCGAGCATCGCCAAAAGCTCGATTTTTTTCATTTTCAATTTTGCCGTAAGCCATCACCTCACTTTGCAAAATATTATATCATTTAAGTAATGTATCCTTTACGATGCCGACAGCCTCCGAAAGCTTTTCCGCAGACTGTTTTTTCAATCCGTCCGCATACCTTTGAGCCTCCTTTACAGCCTCGGTAACGATAACCTCTGCCGTATCTTTGGCTTTTTTGATTTCGGCGGCCTCGTATACGGCACATTCCTTCTCTTTCTCCGACAGGAGCTTTTCGGCGTCGTCTTTTGCTTTCTTTATAATTTTGTCGGCCTCGGACGCAGCGTTCTTTTCGTTCTCCGCCGCCTCGTTTTCCGTGGCCATAACCTTTTTCAGCATTTCTGCCGCCATACGCTTCACCTCATATCAGATTTTCATTTATTATATGCATTTTCATAAAAAACAGCTTTAGAAGAAGTATACCATAAAAAAACTGTTTTGTAATGATTTTTATAAAAAATATATTATTTTTGTAAAAATATTATCAATTTTAGTTCTCTGTATTATCAACATCAGCCTATTATACAGATTTTTTCAAAAAAGTGTTGAATAATGAACTTGTTTATATTATAATAACGTGTGTCTATTAAATCAATAAACAAACTATTTTTGTTTGTCTAAAATCAGCAAAGGAAAGGGCGTTTAAGCAAAATGGCAGAGAAAGCAGTTGACAGCAGAGTACGCAGAACCAAAAGGCTTTTAAAGCAGGGCCTCACCGAGCTTATGGCTCAAAAAAGCATAAAAAAAATAACGGTACGGGAGCTTTCGGAGCTTGTAGATATAAACCGCGGTACGTTTTATCTGCATTACAAGGATATATACGACCTTGTGGAGCAAATAGAAAACGAACTGTTTCAAGAATTTGAGTCTATTCTTATGAGCTACACCATAGACGATATTTCCCGCCGTCCGAAGCAGCTTTTGACCGACGTGTGCAAATTTCTCGATGAAAACCGCGATATTTGCTCGGCTCTCCTCGGAGACAACGGCGACATAAATTTCGCTCAGAAGCTCCGCGGCTTCATACGTAAAAAATGCTTTAACGACATATCTGCGGCATATAATATAATCGATGTAGCCGAATTTGAATTTCTCTATTCGTATTTTGAGTCAGGCTTTATAGGCGTTGCGCGCTACTGGCTTCAGCATCCGGAGACAGGCAAGAGTGCCGAGGACATAGCCGATATAATTGAGAGAATATTCGTATTCGGCGTAAAAGACTATATCAAGGGAGAAAAGTGATAAGATGACCGAGCTTTTAATAAGGCTTTTTGTGGGTAAAAACGCGTCCGCCGACGACCCGAGGACGCGCACCTCTTACGGCGTGCTCTCCGGCTTTGTCGGAATAGCGGTAAACGTGATACTGACCGCCGCAAAATTTGCGGTAGGCTCTTTGACCGGCAGTATTTCAATAACCGCAGACGCCATAAACAACCTCTCCGACGCAGGCTCGTCGGTAGTTACTCTCGTCGGCTTTAAAATGGCCAAAAAGCCCGCCGACAGGGAGCATCCTTACGGGCACGGCAGAATAGAATACATATCCGCGCTGATAGTGTCCTTCCTCGTCCTTTTGATGGGCGTTGAGCTTTTGAAAAGCTCGGTTGAAAAAATCAAGGCTCCCGACGCCGTAACTTACAGCACCGCCGCGCTGGCAGTCCTGATAATATCGATACTGTTTAAGCTGTGGCTAGCATACTTCAATTATTCCGTCGGAAAAAGGATAGACTCCACAGCCAACAAGGCCGTAGTCGCCGACAGTCTTTCGGACACAGCGGCAACGGCGGCGGCTCTTATATCGCTGATAATATCAAAGTTTTCGTCGGTTCCCGTGGATGGGTGGTTCGGCCTTGTCGTATCCGGATTTATCATCTCTTCCGGTATCGGTATAATAAAGGACACCGTCTCCCCCCTGCTCGGTCAGCCGCCGAAAAAGGAATTTGTAAAGCAGATTGAGGACGAAATTCTCTCATATCCCAACATAGTCGGTGTTCACGACCTTATAATCCACGACTACGGCCCCGGCAGACAGTTTGCCTCGGCTCACGCAGAGGTTCCCTCAAGCGTTGATGTTATGAAGAGCCACGACACCATTGACCTTATCGAGCGAAATATACAGAGAAAATACAATCTGCTCATTTCAATACACCTTGACCCTATCGTGGTAAACGACGCACATATAAACCGTCTGCGTGATTTGACCGAATCCGCCGTCAAGGAAATTGACCCCGCGCTTTCAATACACGATTTCAGAGTGGTTGAGGGTCCCACACACTCAAATCTGATTTTCGATGTAATGGCACCCCCGGATTTTAGGCTTTCCGATTGTGAACTTACAAATTCGATTCAAGAAAAACTAAGCAAAATAGACGAAAGATATTTCAGTGTCATTACTGTTGACCACTCTTTTAACTAATCTTTTATTTTTTGCCTTTTTTCCCTTGAAAATGACACAAAATATAGTAAAATATTATTATCTGATGTAATGCGGATAAATGGTGATAATATTTATCCGCAAAATTTGTGTTGCACGGAGGAAAATTATGCCTGATTACACACAGGAGTTCACTACCATCCCTTACGGTCCGCTCGGTATCATCGCGCTCCCCGGCTGTGAAGAATTAGCCCAAAAAATCGACCGTTATCTCGTCAAATGGCGCGCTCAGAAGCAGTCTGAGCACAAAAACAGCCTTTCCTTTGCAGGATACGAAAGAGATACTTATATTATTGATGCCTCATTCCCGAGATTCGGCTCGGGCGAAGGCAAGGGCTCGCTTCATGAGTCCGTTCGCGGTTACGATATTTTTATTGTATGCGATATGTTCAACTACGGCGTGACCTACAATATGTACGGTCAAAAAATTCCCATGAGTCCGGACGAGCATTTTGCCAACCTTAAAAGAGCGATTTCCGCAGTAGGCGGCAAAGCTCACAGAATAACCGTTATTATGCCCATGCTTTATGAGGGCAGACAGCACAAGCGTTCATCAAGAGAGTCCCTCGACTGTGCAATAGCTCTTCAGGAGCTCTGCAACAATATGGGCGTTGACAACATTATCACATTTGACGCTCACGACCCGAGAGTTCAGAACGCAATTCCGCTCAAGGGCTTTGAAAACGTACAGCCCGCTTACCAGATGATAAAGGCTCTTGTAAACAATGTTGATGATTTGCAGCTCGACAAAGAGCACATGATGGTAGTATCTCCCGATGAAGGCGGTATGTCACGCTGCATTTACTATTCTACCGTTCTCGGTCTTGACCTTGGTATGTTCTATAAGCGCCGCGACTATTCGAGAGTTGTCAACGGCAGAAACCCAATACTCCAGCACCAGTTCCTCGGTTCAAACATAGAGGGCAAGGATGTAATGGTTGTTGACGATATGATCTCCTCCGGTGAATCAATGCTTGAGGTTGCCAAAAAATTAAAAGAGCTCGGCGCAAAGCGTATTTTTATTTTCTCGGCATTCGGTCTTTTCTGCGAAGGACTCGAAAGCTTTGACAAATCCTTTGCCGAGGGCAATATCACAAAGGTATTTACAACAAACCTTGTTTACCGCACACCCGAGCTTTTACAGCGTGATTGGTACTGCGAGGTTGATATGTCTAAGTATCTTTCATACATTATCGACACCCTCAACCACGATATGTCGGTAAGCAAGCTCTTGAATCCGGCTGACAGAATTTATGCTCTCCTTGAGAGAAAAGGCTTCAAAAAAGAAACCGAATAAAAATTACAAAAGCACGGTTGACTTTGGCTGAATATTCGGCCTTCGGTCAGCCGTGTTTTTTTATGCGCCGATAAGGCAAATCAAATTCAAAGCCTCATAAAAAGAAATGGAAAAGGGAACGGCAAAATCGCCGTTCCCTTTTCGCAGGAGAAAAAATGAGGTATTATCAATATTTAGTTAAATATCTGTTTGTTTCCCAGTTGCTTACGCTGGTACGATACTCATCCCACTCGCGAAGCTTACCCTCAACATACTTCTCATAGACGTGGTCGCCGAGCGTCTCTTTCATAAACGGATCAGCCTGGAATTCATTCATGGCGTCCTCAAGAGTACCGGGGAGATAATCTATGCCGTCTGCGGCAAGCTCTTCTGCGGACATTTCAAAGATGTTCTTTGTGGTGTTCTGCGGAGGAGTAAGGTTGTTTTTGATACCGTCAAGACCTGCTGCAAGGCAAAGAGCCATTTCAAGATAGGGGTTGCATGACGGGTCGGGAGAACGGAGCTCTATTCTGGTGCCCTTTCCGCGAGCTGCGGGAACACGGATAAGCGAGGAGCGGTTTGAAGCCGACCAAGCTATATATACGGGAGCTTCATATCCCGGAACAAGTCTCTTATAAGAGTTAACAAGCGGATTTGCTATGGCGGTAATACCCTTTACGTGCTTTAATACACCAGCAATGAAGTGAAGAGCGGTCTCGGAAAGTCCAAGCTCGGAATTTTCATCATAGAAAGCGTTTTTACCGTCCTTTGTAAGCGACATATTGGTGTGCATACCGGAGCCGTTTATACCGAATACGGGCTTCGGCATAAATGTTGCATGAAGGCCGTGACGGCGCGCATAGGTCTTTACTACGTGTTTAAAGGTCATAACGTTGTCTGCGGTCTTAACAACCTCATCAAAACGGAAGTCTATCTCGTGCTGACCCTCGGCAACCTCGTGGTGTGAAGCCTCGATTTCAAAGCCCATGCTCTCGAGCGCAAGGCAGATGTCTCTTCTGCATTGCTCACCCTGATCGGCGGGGCCCATATCAAAGTAACCCGCAACATCGCCTGTTTTTGTGGTGGGATTTCCGTCCTCATCAAGCTGGAAGAGGAAGAATTCACACTCGGGGCCTACATTGAACGTATAGCCCATATCGGCAGCTTCTTTAACTACCTTTTTAAGAACGTTTCTCGGATCGCCGAGGAACGGAGTATTGCCGTCAGCACAATAAACGTCGCAGATAAGGCGTGCAACTCTGTCCTTCCAAGGAAGTATAACGAACGAATCGTAATCTGGCCTCAAATACATATCGGACTCATTGATCCTTACGAAGCCCTCTATTGAGGAGCCATCGAACATACACTCGTTGTCAAGAGCCTTTTCAAGCTGGCTCGCGGTAATTGCGACATTTTTAAGCTGACCGAAAATATCAGTGAACTGAAGTCTTATGAATTTAACGTCTTTTTCCTTTGCGATGCGAAGTACATCTTCTTTTGTGTAACCCATTTTAAATCTCCTTTCAAATATAAAAAAAGGGCAGCGAGATCTTTTAAAAGACCTCGTTGCCTTTCATTTATGCATTCATTATATCACCGACAGGGCTTTTGTCAATGCAAAATCCGTCAAAAAACGTCTTTTTGTAGTTTTGAACAAAAGAAGATGAAAAGTCATCGTGTTTATAAGGCAAATTTGCTTTAAAACCGTATTTCACCTTTAAACTGCCTCGTCGAAGGGCTAAAACAATGACAGTTGCGCCGTTTTCGGGATGTCGCCGAACGCACCGACGCTTTCGAGCATTTCTATTGTGGATTTGCCGGCACCGGCGCGGCGTGCAAAATCGTCAACCGATATAAACTTGCCCTCACCGTCGTCTCTTGCCTCGGCAAGCGGTATGGCGGCGCTTTCGCCTATACCGGACAGTGCTCCGAACGGCATTCTTATTTTGCCGTCCTCTATGACATATCTTGTGGCCTCGGATTTATATATATCGACCGGGAGCAGCTCTATGCCCCTTGCCATCATCTCGTTTACCACCTGCAAGGCGGTATACTGCTCTTTGTCCTTGGCTGTGGCGGTTTTGCTTCTTGTTTTATCGTCGATTTCCGCCATACGCGCCATAACGGCGGCTTTACCCTTTATTGCCACCGCCGCGTCGACTCCGTCTCCGCGCACGGTCAGAAATGCCGTATAGTATTCGAGCGGCTTGTATATCTTATACCAGCCGAGCCTCAGCGCGGCAATTACATATGCCGCGGCATGGGCTTTAGGGAACATATACTTTATCTTGCGGCACGAATCCATATACCACTGCGGAACGTTATGCTCACGCATGGCTTCTTCGGCACCCTCGGGGAAGCCCTTTTTCGCGACTATACCCTTTCTCGTTTTCTCCATTATGTTAAACGCCATACTCGGGTCAAGCCCTGCGTGCATAAGGTAAATCATAATGCTGTCACGCGTTCCGATAACCGAAGAAATGGTGCATTTACCATCCTTTATAAGGTCCTGTGCATTACCGTTCCAAACATCGGTTCCGTGTGAAAGGCCGGAAATCTGCAAAAGGTCGGCAAAGGTCTTGGGCTGTGCCTCCAAAAGCATCTGGCAAACAAACGATGTGCCCATTTCGGGTATGGAGAGCGTGCCCGTTTTCCAGCTTATATCCTCGGGCGTCACGCCGAGCGGTTCGGGCGAGGTGCAGAGCTTTATTATTTCCGGGTCGCAAATATCTATGTCGGTTACGTTTATGCCCGTCATATCCTCAAGGTGCTTGTCGAGCGTAGGAACATCGTGGCCGAGCTCGTCAAGCTTCAATATGGTATCGTGCATCGAACGGAAGTCGAAGTGTGTCGTCTCCATATCGCTTTCGGTATCGTCGGCAGGGTACTGAACGGGGGTGAAATCGTATATATCATATTCGTTCGGCACGACTACCATTCCGCCGGGATGTTGACCCGTGGTGCGCTTAACTCCCGTACAGCCGCGCGCCAAACGATCTATCTCGGCTTTGTTAGCACGGATATTTCGCTCTTCAAGATACTTTAAAACATAACCGTAGGCGGTCTTGTCGGCAACCGAAGCTATTGTGCCCGCTTTAAATACGTGCGTTTTGCCGAAGAGCTCCTCCGTGTATCTGTGCGCCTTTCCCTGATATTCGCCGGAGAAGTTAAGGTCGATATCGGGTGCCTTGTCACCGTGGAACCCAAGGAAGGTTTCAAACGGTATTTCGTGGCCGTCTCTTATCATTTCCGCGCCGCAATGCGGACATTTTTTAGGCGGCATATCAAAGCCCGAGCCGTACTCGCCCTTTGTGTAAAATTCGGAGTAGCGACACTCGGGGCACCTGTAATGAGGCGGCAGAGGATTTACTTCGGAAATGCCTGCCATAGAGGCGACGAACGACGAGCCGACGGAGCCTCGTGAGCCTACGTGGTAACCGTGATCCTCGGAATCCCATACAAGCTTTTGAGCTATTATGTAAAGTACGGCAAATCCGTTTTTGATTATGGAATCAAGCTCACGGTTAAGTCGGTTCTCGACAATTTCGGGAACCTTGCCCTCAAATTCATACCATTTTTTAGCCTTGGTCCAGCAAATGTCTCTGAGCTGTTCCTCCGCTCCGTCTATGGAAGGCTGGAACGTGCCTATCGGGAACGGGCGTACAACATCTATCATATCGGCTATCTTGTTGGGATTTTCTATGACTATTTCGTGCGCGGTTTCCTCGCCGAGATATGAAAACTCATTGAGCATTTCCTCGGTCGTTCTGAAGTACAGCGGAGCCTGCTTGTCGGCGTCGGTAAAGCCCTGAGCCGCCATAAGAATAGCGCGGTATTTTGCGTCCTCGGGGTCTATGAAGTGGACGTCACAGGTGGCAACCACGGGCTTACCGAGCTTGTCGGCAATAGCTATAACCTTGCGGTTTATATTTTCTATATCCTCAATACAGGTTATCTTGTCAAATTCCTTGTTTTTGTCCGGATTTTTCGCCGATGGGTCGGAATGAGCGTCAATCATAAAACGGTTGTTGCCTACGGGCTGAATTTCGAGATAGTCGTAAAACGACGCTATCTCCATAATCTCCTGTTCGGGGCGTTCCTCAAGTATAGCGCGGTAAAGCTCGCCCGCCTCGCACGCCGAGCCGATTATAAGCCCCTCGCGGTGCTTCATTATTTCGCTCTTTGGCATTCTCGGCTTTTTGTAAAAATAGTCTATATTGGACTTTGAAATAAGCTTATACAGATTTTTAAGCCCTATATGATTCTTTACGAGAATTATCTGGTGATAGGAGCGAAGCTCCTTATATGTTTTATCCGGCTCTTTGATGTCATCTATAAAATAATCCTCAATGCCGTAAATGATTTTGATTTTGCCGGCGGCGGCGTTGCACGCCTCGGGGTAACCCTGAACACAGCCGTGGTCGGTTATGGCTATTGCCTTGTGCCCCCACTTTATAGCGCGCTCCACAAGCTTTGAGGGAGGAGTCATACCGTCCATCTGCGACATATTTGTGTGAAGATGAAGCTCAACGCGCTTTTCGGGGTAATTGTCCTCTTTTTCTATCATCTGAATTGTGCTTATGCACTTAGGTTTTATTGTGTAATCGCCGCGGTACGTGTCATATTCGACCTCGCCGAACATAAGTATGTGCGCCCCGTTTTTCAGCTTTGACAGCAGCTCGTCGCAATGTTCAACCTTTGGCAGCATAACGGCGGAAAACGAATTTGTATTGTCGGTTATGTTAAAGGATACTATCTTTACCTTGCCTTTTTTCGTATCCTTGACCTCAATGCCGAAAACCTCGCCGTAAATCGTAACGGGCGTCGTGTCGCCCTCTTCCGGCAAAGTGATTTCGTCTATTTTTATGGGCTGACTTCTGATATTACTGCCGAAAATCGGCTTTACACTCTCAAGATAATACGGTATGCCCTCTTTTACAATGTGCTCTTTTGGCGTATCATCCTCCTTGACGGGGTCAAAGCTGCGCGATGAACCGCTCTTTACGGGTGCAGCCTTGGGAACCATACTGTCGATTTTTTTCTGCGCTGCGGAAATGTCATCGCGTGCATCATAGTCGTCCCTCTGAACAAAAGAAAGCTCTTTTGATACTCCGAAGCGTTCACGGAGCATTTTTGAAATGAGATTTTGCGCGCCGACGTCCTCAAGAATTTGCTTACCGCCGTGCATGAGCTCTATTTTGATTTCATCTTCGGAAAAATCATATTTGCAGTCAACAAAAAAGCCGTTTGCCATAGGCACGTTTTTCTTTGCCCACTCGCTTATCTCACCCGAATACCTATCCGAGAACAGCGACGAAGAAAAGACCGGCGCTATTTTAACCGCGCCGAGTCCGAGCCTGTCTCTTATTATTTCGCTTATTTTATCAAGTGTTTTCTCGGACACAAGACGCGGAAAGCGCACCTTAATGTACAGCCTTCTTTCGGCAGACTCTGCGCTCATATCAATTATTTGAGCGTCGCCGAGTACCGCGTCCATATCCGTGAAATCGTTTCTGTATTCTATAAACAGGTCATAAAAGCTTGTCATTTGCCGTCTCTTTCACAATTACATTTTTTCTATTTCTTTAAGCAGCTCCGGAACTATTTCATCCTCGCTTACTTTTTTGAGTATTTCGCCGTGCTTGAATATCATACCGCAGCCGTCGCCGCCGGCTACGCCGATGTCTGCCTCCTTAGCTTCGCCCGGACCGTTTACGACGCACCCCATAACGGCAACCTTAATAGGCTTACGGCAGCCTCTTAAAGCGTTTTCGATTTTTTCGGCAAGAGAAATCAAATCGATTTTGGTTCTGCCGCAGGTCGGACACGACACTATTTGCGGACAATCCTTTTTTATGTCAACCGCCTTTAATATATCAAAGCCTGCCGAGACCTCCTCTACGGGGTCGGCGGTAAGGGATACGCGTATTGTGTCGCCTATGCCGTCCATTAAAAGCGAGCCTATTCCGGCGGCAGATTTAATGAGCCCCATACGGCGCGTGCCTGCCTCGGTTACGCCGAGATGAAGCGGATAATCGCACATAGTCGCTATTTTTCTGTATGCAGATACCATGGTCGGCACGTCGGAGGACTTTATGGAGATAACTATATCGTGAAAATCGAATTTTTCGAGAAGCCCTGCGTGATAAAGCGCGCTCTCGCAAAGTGCATCAGGCGTGGGAGCCCCGTATTTTGCGAGAATATCCTTTTCAAGCGAGCCTGAATTTACGCCTATCCTTATCGGAATGTTTTTTGCACGGCATGCGTCGGCAACCGCCTTAACGCGATCGTCGGAGCCGATGTTGCCGGGATTTATGCGGATTTTATCGGCACCTGCCGCAACGCTCTCAAGCGCGCAGCGGTAGTCAAAATGTATGTCCGCAACAACCGGAATCGAAACCTTTTCTTTTACGGCGGCTAAGGTCTTTACCGCCTCTTTATTGGGAACCGTGAGACGGATAATCTCGCAACCGGCTTTTTGCAGCTCCAATGCCTGCTTAACATTGCCCTCTGCGTCCTCGGCCGGAATGTTTAACATCGACTGAACGGGTATGTGGTTGTTTCCGCCTATTTTTACGTTACCTGCCGTTACAACGCGGCTTTTTCGTCTTTCTGGCATTTGTATGTACCTCCGATTTGCGGCAAAAGGGAGCCTGAATGGTTTGCCGCTTAAACAATTCTTGTTTTATATAAATTTGCGCGTCACCCCGAAGAATGGCACAAATTAAAATTCGTATTAAATGTAAAGCGCGTTACACACTTGGTCGCTCTGTCGGAAAATGAATGACGGCGTACTGTCGGTACTCCGAGTGATATTTGTCGCAGTATCACCGAAAAGACCCAAAATCTCGATTTTTGAAGGATTTTTTCGTAAGACAAGGAAAATGAACGACGGCGTGCGAATGTACTCCGAGTGACATTTGACGCAGTGTCACCGAAAAGTCCCAAAATCTCAATTTTTGCAGGATTTTTTCGTAAGACAAGGAAAATGAACGACGGCGTACGAATGTACTCCGAGTGACATTTGACCGAGCGTTACGGCAAAGACCCAAAATCTCGATTTTTGAAGGACTTTTTCGTAAGACAAGGAAAATGAACGACGGCGTACGAATGTACTCTGAGTGACATTTAACCGAGCGTTACGGCAAAGACCCAAAATCTCGATTTTTGAAGGATTTTTTCGTAAGACAAGGAAAATAAGCGACGGCGTACGAATGTACTCCGAGCGAAATTTGACGCAGTATTACGGAAAAAGACTCAAAAATCAAGTTTTGATCAGTCTGACAATATCGTTATACGTAACAACTACCATAAGAAGCATAAGTAAAATAAAACCTATGGCGTGGACGTAGCCCTCGTATTTGGGATTTATGGGCTTGCGGCGAATCGCCTCTATCAAGAGGAAGAAAAATCTGCCGCCGTCGAGCGCGGGCAAGGGAAGAAGATTTGCCACGCCGATATTTATGGTTATAAACGCCATTATCATAAGCAGACTGCCGAGATTTTTAGACGACGCCGCCGAGGCTGTGACATCGGCTATAACGTTTACCGTACCGACAGGCCCGGCAAGCTCCGACATACCGTAACGCCCCGTGACAAGGTCAAACAGGCTGAGCCAAACCATACGCACAACGGACGCCGACTGTGTAAACGAGTTTTTTACAACATTTAAAAAGTTCGGCTTTTCGCCTATAATTACAAAATCATATTTTATGAGAGTTATACCGTCCTGCTGTTCGGTATCGAAATGAACGTCGGAAAGCTCAACCTTTTGACCGTCACGCTCAACAACGAAATCAAATACGCCGTCCTTGCTGCGGCTCATTAAAAAGCTGAGATCGCGCTCCGACCAAACGTGATGACCGTCGATTTCAAGAAAACGGTCGCCCTCTTTAAGACCGTACTGCTCCGAGACAGATCCGTCGTAAAAGGATTTTATCGTATTGGTGCCTATTAAGTCGCCCGAGGTTGACAGCATTATGCACATTATTATAACGCCGAGCAATAGGTTCATAAAAGCGCCTGCGACAACTATTATCATCTTTTGCCAAACCGGCTTTTTATTAAATGCGCCGTCATCGTCGCTGTCTTGATCCTCGCCCTCCATGGAGACATAGCCGCCTATCGGCAAAACACGCACCGAATACTGTGTTTCGCCCTTTTTACGCTTGAAAACAGCAGGCCCCATACCTATGGAAAACTCATTAACCTTTACTTTAAAGAGCTTTGCAAAAAGGAAATGGCCGCACTCGTGTATCATAATTATCACGCCGAAAAACAAAATTGCCACGGCAACAGTCCATACCTTGCTCCAAATCCCCGAGGAAGCTATGCTGAGTAAAATCTCAATCACCTCATAAAATAAGAAATAAAGTCTTTATCAAACGGATTTCATTACAAATTCACGCGCAAAACGGTCGATTTCAAGAACGTCATCGAGAGTATACACGTCCTTTTTCGGCACGTTCGGAAGTATCGCTTCAACCTTTTTCGCAATATCAAGAAAGCCGATTTTGCCGTTTCTAAACAGGAGGTTTGCCTGCTCGTTTGCTCCGTTTACGGCAGCAGGATAAAGTCCGCCGCGGTCTATCGCCTCTCTGCAAATATTTATGCAGCGAAATGTGTCGTAATCCGGCTCAAAGAACGTGAGCTTCCCCAAAGAAGCCAAATCAAGCTCGCCTACGGGAGACTCATATCTTTCGGGATAGGTCAAAGCATACTGTATCGGGATTCGCATATCGGGAAGCCCTAACTGCGCTATAACGGAATTGTCGTCATATTCAACGGCAGAATGAACAATGCTCTCACGATGAACGACGATTTTAACGTCATGCGGACTTACGCCGCTGACCATCACCAGTACTCTGATCTTCATATTCCTTGCCATCGATTTCAACTTTTACACTTGCAATAGGCTTCAAACCATAAGAAGTTGACACCATGTAGCTTACCAGCTTTACCTTATCTTCAGGAGCGGAATGTTTCAGCACATCGCTCACGATATAAGGAAGATCATCCTGAGTTACCAACTGTTTGCGATCACCCAGTTCGGTAATACGTTTCGTCACCGCCTTGGTCTGCTCCGGCGTCAACTCCAAACCCAGTTCATTAAGATTCTGAACAATATTAGCCTTGCCGGAGTTCTTGCCAAGAGCATATTCACGATGTCTGCCGAATCGTTCAGGCACCAGATCATTGCAATAAAGCTTGTCCTTGTTATCGCCATCAGCATGAACACCAGCCACCTGTGTGAAGACATTATCACCCACGACAGGAGTATTCGGAGCCACAGCAATACCACTATACCCCTCTACCAGACGGGAGATTTCATTCAGACGATCTTCCTTGATATTGGTTTTAGCCTCAAACATATCCTTCAGAATCACCTGCACGCTCGCTAAAGGCGCATTGCCACAACGTTCACCCAGACCATTTACGGTAACGTGAAGTCCCTTAGCCCCACTCAGTACTGCAGCCAAAGAATTGCTCACCGCCAAGTCATAATCATTATGAGCATGGAAATCGAAGTGAGTATTCGGATAGCGGCGCACCATCAGGCGCATATACTCCACACACTGCAATGGGTTCAGAATTCCTAAAGTATCAGGAAGAAGGAAACGCTTGATAGGCAGCTTGACCAGTTTGTCCATCATCATGAAGAGATAATCACGACTATCGCGCATTCCGCTCGACCTTGGCTGATAACCCTAGTGCAGAGGTCATATCTCCTTTTGCTTTGGCATTATTGCCAATGGCATTAGCATTCGAACCTATCGCTTCGGCGTTTGCGCCGTAAGCAGTGGCTCCCCAACCATCTGCGGTAGCATGAACACCTATTGCTGTGGCCAAAGTGTTTTTGGCCCGAGCGTTCTCTCCTATAGCGATGTCGCCACCTATCGTGTCCTTGCTCTTTGGTTTATCCACTTTAGCATTATGACCAATAACCACAGAGCTGGAGCCGTCAGGCTCTCCAGTTTCAGAGGCATTGGTCCCGATAACAACGGATTCGGGTTCCAAAGCAGAGGCGTTTTCGCCCTGAACAATCTGCTTTGCACTGATTCCCAACGTCATAAAACCTAGACCTATTAAGGTCGTGGCCATGACGGTTAATTTTCTCGTGTGAAACACTCGAGTCTCCTTACTTATTCATACTTGGTCTGAGATTGGCATTGTTAAGATGTGGTCGAATCTTGGCGAATTAACAATATAATCTTGCAAATTTGAAAGATTGTAGAGTAATCGTTCACAAAGTGAAAATTAATTCTGTTAACAAGTGTAAACCTCTAGTTATTTATATTTATTTTTATTGATATCCTAGGGAATTCTTAAACACGTGAACACCCCAATTTTTATTTCGTGAACAGCGCTGGAAACACTCGAGTTGAGGAGAGTTGAGACGCGCCAAGGCGAGGCGAGAAAAGGAAGGAAGAATTTCTGGAAAACCAGTTGAACAAAAAAAAGCCTGAGTCGGTGATTCGACTCAGGCCTTGAGGTTAGAGGTGTTTCATGTTGGTGGTTATTTGTTGCTAGCGAGGCGCTTTTCCCAACGATCCATCAACAAGGGGCTCAAGACCCCGACAACGCAAAGGCCAATCATCACCCAGCACACGGGGGTGGAGAAGAGAATGGACCAATCCCCGTCGGAGAGCAACAACGAGCGACGCAGACCATTTTCGCCGATTGGCCCCAGAATCAAGCCCAGCACAATGGCGGCGGCATTGAGCCCAAATTTGCGAACCAAGTAACCGATCACGCCAAAGACGAGCATGATGATGACTTCCACGAAATTGTTGTGGATAGCGTAGGAGCCCACCACACACAGCCGCTTACAACGCAGATGGTTTTCTTGCCCTTCACCGGAACCTTGTTGTACATT
>OGXZ01000919.1_pt1 | contig 17259 bp, 17 predicted proteins | sample 1576431 | NCBI WGS metagenome assembly OGXZ01 (sample SAMEA3541590, study PRJEB24748) | human gut metagenome | biome: human gut; feature: human-associated habitat; material: faeces | place: China | collected 2012
TACGATACTCAAACTAGTTCAGAAGAAGGAGATAGACCCATCCTATTGGAAAAATACAGTGATTTGTGTAAAATACGGCTTCCTTATGCAGGGGAGTAGTCGGCGTTCAAGAAACCCTCTTTCTTGACGTTCTCGTGTCAACAGACTCGCTTAAGTTCTCGACTAAGCGTGGCACGCTGACCAAGCATCTTGCTTGTGTGACAAGACCTGCGATAACAGCTCTGCGCTTTTGGCAAGTTAGGCAGGCGGAGTTGTTGTCGCCTGTGTCATCTGCCTGTTTCTTGTCGTATGTGTCTTCCATCATGATTACTTCCTTTTCGTTGATGACCTTGGTGGTCGCCACAGCGGAAATAGGGGATAAAACGCAGTTGCTTGCGTTGTGTCTAGCGGCGCGTTATCGCACCCAACTCCCTATTGTTTGGGGTATTTTGGCTGCGACTGTCGCCAATCACCTGCTAGCCGGTGCGGTTGGCGTGTCGATCAGCCACTTGGTGACGCCTGAGGTTCTCCGTTGGGTTCTCACTATATCGTTTGCGTTGATGGCAGGTTGGATGCTCATCCCCGATAAATTAGACGAGGAGACCTCTTGCGACATGCCTCCGAAATATGGGGTGTTTTGGGCCACAGCCATTCTCTTTTTCTTGGCGGAAATGGGGGATAAGACGCAGGTGGCTACCCTTGCCATGGCAGCGCATTACCAAAATATATTGTTAGTGGTCAGTGCAACAACCTTGGGTATGCTCATCGCGGATGTACCGGCCGTGTTTATTGGGGATAAGCTCTCCCAAAAGCTCTCTTTGGTCTGGATGAGACGTATTTCGGCGCTGATCTTTGTTGCGCTTGCTGTCGTGACGTGGTTTGCTCCCGCTACGCCAAGTGCGGTGCCTCTGGGTTAACAGGCATGTCCAAAAAGAAAAGGAACGCTCATCACGTTCCTTTTCTGCTTTAAGGCTTCGTTTTGGGAGTCTGAGTGGCGGCGCTTGGAAGCGTTTGTGCTTTTTGAGCGAGCCGCTCACCACGCTCACGTAAAGCGGGGAGATATTGCAGAATGTATTCAGGTAAATCACCTTCAGGACGCTGTAGGAGGTGTTGCATGGAGAACTCACAACCACACCAGAGCTGGTTATAGAATTTTTCTTGCTTCAGTAACTCCCCACGGCGTTCTTGTAGACCACCTTTTCGCCAATCTTTGTCCCAGTATTGCGTGCCAGGGTAAAGGGTTGCGGCTTCGTTGGCTGCTTCACGAATTTGGTCTTGACGTTTCCAGCGACTCCCCGCTAACGTGGTGGTAAAGCGTTCAATGCCCAGTTGTTGTGCCATTTTGGCCGTGGCTCGCATGCGTAATCCAAAGCATTGACGGCAACGAGCGCCTCGTTCGGGTTCGTCTTCAAGCCCTTTGACGGTTTCGCGCCAAAGGGCATGATCATAATCCCCGTCAATAATTTTTATGCCGAGCTTTTCGCAGTACCGCACACATTCTTCTTTGCGAACAAGGTATTCTTTTTGCGGAAAGATATTGGGATTAAAGTAAAAGACAGTGGGCTCGTAATCGTTGTTCAGGAGCCATTCCAGGATGGCGGAAGAGCAAGGCGCACAGCAGCTATGCAATAAAATCTTTTCGGTCATCTATATTTCTGCGATCCAACGATCTCTCTTTCTGAAGTGCTTGATCGATGGTTCGTCTCCAGTGATGGGTTGAGGAGCCTCAACGTCCGTTAGGCGTCTCGTCAGCGTGATGGCGAGCTTTGGCCGTAATCTCGAGGCCCAAAAATAGCACTCCCTATACGTACCATGGTGCTTCCTTCAGCAATCGCAACCGCCATATCGGCAGACATACCCATGGAGAGCGTATCGAGTCCTTCAATGTGGGATGAGACTTTATCAAAAAGTGCTTTCATTTGTCTGAACACTTGGGCTTGACGATGGGGGTCAGTGCTTGGCGCTGGAATGGCCATTAATCCCCTTAGTCGCAAATGCGGTAACGGGGCGATGGCTTTGGCTAGATCCAGGGCGCTTTCGGGTAAGACCCCCGACTTCGTTGCTTCGCCACTGATATTGACTTCAATGAGGACATTTAGATCGGGGAGTTGCTCAGGGCGTTGAAGACTGAGACGTTCGGCAATTTTTAAGCGATCGATAGTGTGCATCCAATCGAAGTTTTCAGCCACCAGTCGCGTTTTATTGGACTGAAGTGGACCAATGAAATGCCAAACACCTGGATCCTCGGGGTGGGCAAGCTTCATCGCTGCAATTTTTTCCACGCCCTCTTGAACGTAGTTCTCGCCAAAGTGTCGTTGCCCGAGCGCCCAGGCCTGTTCAATGGCCGAGATGGGGAAGGTTTTGCCCACAGCAATGAGGGTCACGTCGTTCACCGAACGCTGAGCATCTAGGCAAGCTTTCTCAAAACGTTCACGAACGCGTTCTAAACGTTGGTCTAACCCTGGTTGAAGCACACTCACAATGCATCCTTTTGACAGTTTGGGTGTCCAAAGTTTATGGACAGAGAAATAGAAAAATAAAAGTAAGCGTAAGAAACTTTGATAATAATCAAAAATATATCACTTTCAAGATAAAAATTTGATCCTTTACTTTGAAGAACACTTTCATAGATCAGTAGTCTACTCCAATGATTTCAAGGGGTTGCTCGAAATTGCCACTAGACGTTTACCTCTTTAAACGGTAATAGTATCTTTATAACTATATGAAAATTATAAGAAAAATCAAAAAATCTAACATATGAGTATCTTGGAATGGACTTTTTGATTTTTTAACACTACACTCAAGCTCAGATGCTGAATCGATTGTCGATAAGGTCTGATGTTTTTTTGTGAGTGAGGTAAAAGCGATGTCAGCTGCCGTTTATTCCATTCAACAGTTAACCCATCATCTTGGTCATTTTCCTTGGAGTACTACAAGTTCGTGTATCTCCTCAGGATTGTCGGCATTAGACGAGGTACTTGATGGAGGCTATCCTCGTGGCAAGCTGATCGAAATCTATCCGCAACGTCGTGGTCGTGCGGAAATCCGGATTCTGGCTAAGGCGCTCAGCCAATTCAAAAAAGTGGTCTGGGTTTTAAGTCCTGAAGCCGCTTTGATGCCTTATCGGCGAGGTTTCCAGGCAGCTGGGTTCAATATGGCTTCACAGTTGTTTGTTTCGCCGAGAACAGCACGTGAAGCATTTTGGTGTGCTGAGCAGGCGGTGGTTAGTGGCGAGGCCCAAGCTGTGGTGGCTTGGCTCAATCCGCTCTCAAGTAAAGAGGATCGCCATGCCATGGAGCGGTTGCGCTTGGCGTCGTCTCGAGGAGAGGTCACCTTGTTTGCTATTCGTCCTTTTGTCATGTCGGGTATTTCCTCGCCGGCCGCGTGTCGGTTGCAATTGCATAAAACGGAGAATCCTTTTGTCACGCGCGTGCGTATTATGAAGGAGACGCTCTTTTGGTCCACGCCTATCGATATCACGATACCGAGTTTTGGGGAAGGACCTAGCGCAACGACACAAGAGTTGGCTCCGGCCTCGACACAGCAGGAAACGCTTCCGGCGTTGGCTACGTTTCGCTAGTTTGCTGGTCTTTAAGAACTTTTTTAGGAGGTGTTGTTGTGCTCGTTGCTACGGGTACGACACGAAAGAGCGATGATGGTATTGGGATGGGTGATTCAGGATTGGCATTTTTTGGCTTTAGGTGTGAAGGAAAAAGTTCCTGCTGTGACGTTTCATGCGAGGTCTCCACATTCTGTGGCTTTTACCAATAGTGTAGCGGCGCAATTAGGGATCCGAGCGGACGAGAATATTGTCGCACTCTGTGAGCGTTTTCCAAACGTGGTGAGCCTTCCAGAACCTGAGAGCTATGCTGAGGGCGCTATGCTCTGGACGCTGGTCTCGGCGCTCAACGCGCATGCTCAGCAGTGTCGTCTTTTTAGTAGTCAGACACGTCAGGCGCATCTTATTGTGTTGGAAGGAACAATTCCTGGCGATATGGCCCTAGCTAAAGATCTGTCCGATTGGATTTCGGGACACGAAATCATGGTGCGTGCCGATAGCGAAGATGAGCTTTTAGAGAAGGTTCAATCAGTCACCGGTCTAGAACCTGCGATGTGGTGTGAGCAACGTCCTGAGAAAAAATACGCAGACGAAACGTGTTGGCTATTTCAAAAAGAACAGGTTTGTAGCAACGACATCAGACAAGCTTGCCGCGTGATGGGATGTGCTTGGGAGCGTCGCTTAAGTGAGCGCGATGCACTGTGGCAAACTCGAGAAATCACCCTCACGTTTTGCCATGGTGAACCGATGACGTTTGTTCGTCACTATCCTGAGATGGCACCCCAGCAAAAAGAGGCCATTACCAGAGAGTTATTTGAATCGGTGAATCGGGCTGTTTGGCCATCGTCTCCAGTGGGATTGAGCTTAAAAGCTGTTTTGCGACGTCGCTGGGATGAGCTCCCAGGGCAGAACGAAACAGAATTGGAAAAACGATTGCGAGAGCAGTTAGGGGAGGGGCGAGTTTTCTATTTAGCTGCCGGAGACGATACCAACCCTCGTTTAGACGGAGTCGAAGTTAAGCATCAGCCCACACACGAGTGGAGCGGTTCGAGTTTACGGTCTTTGAATGAACCAAGTTTTTTGTATCGTGAACCGTTGCCTCTGAAGGCTGTGCACGGTCAACCACAGCATTATGGGGCCCTCACTTTACTGCAGCCCACTCGGCTCTCAAAAGATGGCACTCGGCTTTATTTCCGAGCGTCTCGTGAAGACGGCACGTTGCTCTGGCTCTCTAAGCGACTCTCCGATGAGCAATGGTTTTTGGAAGGTGAATTTTCTTGATACCCTAATGGTTGTATGAAAATACCTCTAAAGTACTATTATTGTTAGCCCTCCCATGGGTTTAAGGGAAATTCCTAAACTAAGGTGCGAAAAGACTCTAATACCCTGATAGAGCAATGATTTACTGAAATTCCTTTGAAAGAATAACGCGATAAAGCGTAGACATGATCGGATGGATTCCCCTATGATCCATGTCAGGCAAACAGGTCTATGTTATCTACTGCCTAGGAGTCTGTCTTTCCTCCTTGATGGAAGTGTCTTCGGGGAATCGTTCGACGATTTTGCTAAAGACGCCTAGAAAAGGCATCCCTATGCTCAAAGGAGTTCAAGCATGAGCAAAAAAACGTTCGCTGCCGGTGTGATGGCGGCCACTCTCTTATCTTGTGCCGCAGTTCAAGCGGCTCCGACCGAAATCACATTCTGGCACGCGATGGCGAATACGCTCGGTGACTGGGTTAATGATTTGACGACTCAGTTCAACGAAAAAGTTCCCCAATGCCATTTGACCTCTGTCTATAAAGGGTCCTATGACCAGACAATGTCATCGGGTATCGCTGCCCACCGCGCACGCCGTTCTCCCAACATTTTGCAAGTTTTCGAAGTGGGTACGGCCACTATGATGTATAGCGGTGGTGCTGTTGTTCCTGTGGGGCAGTTAATGGAAAAAGCCGGGTTCAAGTTTGATCCCAAGTCCTACATCCCGGCTGTTTATGGGTACTACTCCACCCCTGACGGAAGCATGATGAGCTTCCCGTTCAACTCTTCTACCACCGTTCTTTACCTCAATCTCACCAAATTCAAGAATGCGGGTCTGCCAACGGATGCCGCTCATCTCCCCAAGACCTGGAAAGAAATCGAAGCCGCTGCTCGTAAGCTTAAAGATGCGGGTGAAGTCTGCCCCATGACGTCGGCTTGGTTGGGTTGGACACAGCTGGAAAGCTTCTCCACGTGGCATAACGTGCCTTACGCTACCCAAAACAACGGTTTCGCTGGTTTGGATGCCCGCTTGGCTATCAATTCGCCCTTGCATCAGCGTCACTTAGCGGATCTTGAACGTTGGAATAAGGAAGGTCTCTTTGTTTATAAGGGACGCGGCAACCATGCTGACGCAGCCTTCTATTCTGGTGAGTGCGCCATTACGATGGGCTCTTCGGGTACGCTCTCGAATATTCGTCGTAATGCCAAGTTTGAATACGCTACTTCCACGTTGCCGTATTACGAAGGTGTTGAAAATGCCCCGCAGAACACGGCCATTGGTGGCGCTTCGCTCTGGGCTATGGCTGGGAAACCTGACGCCCAAAACCGTTGCGTAGCGGAGTTCTTTAACTTCTTGTCTGATCCTAAGGTTCAAGCGTCTAACCATCAGCGTACGGGGTATTTGCCTGTGACGTTGAAGGCGTATGAGCTCACACGTGAATCGGGCTACTACGACAAGAACCCGGGTGCCGACGTGGCTGTGAAGCAGATGCTCAAGACCACCGATAAGAGTCGCGGTATTCGCTTAGGCAACCTGCCCGCTATTCGTACCATTGTGGATGAAGAGTTCGAAAAGATCTGGTCGGGTAAGACCACATCGAAGGCGGCTCTTGACGCTGTGGTGGCACGTGGTAATGCTGAACTCGAAAAATTTGAACGTCAGCAGTCCCGTAAGTAAGTAAACTCATGTCAAAAAGGGAGGCGTCCGACGACAATCGTTGGGCGCCCTCTTGGCGTATTTTGTTTAGCGAGTTTCTCACAGAACCTCATTTATCAGGTATAGTCTTGTCGCGCATCTTTTCGCTGTTGCCAAACGGGAGGTTTCAACGTGGCAACAGAACCCGACGATGCCACGGAGTTGCCTTGTAGTGTGAGTGCACGCAGAGCTTTCTACAATACGCTGACTTTCCTCTAGACCAGAGAATCAAAGTGGAAAAACGAGTTGTTTTTAAAAGTCGCTGGTTGCCCTTTCTGTTGGTTGCCCCACAGTTAGCAATTACGCTGATATTCTTCTTTCTACCCGCTGGCCAAGCGGTGTATCAATCCGTGCTGATGCAGGATGCCTTCGGTACATCGACTGAGTTTGTGGGATTCCAAAATTTTGAAGTACTCTTTAGTGATCCCAATTATCTGAGTAGCTTCAAGATCACCATGCTTTTCTCCGTGTTGGTCGCTAGCTTAGGGTTGGCCATCAGTCTAACGTTGGCAGTATGCGCCGATCGTGTGATACGCGGAGCAGGAGCTTATAAAACCTTCCTCATTTTGCCTTATGCCGTAGCACCTGCTGTAGCGGGGGTGCTGTGGATGTTTATCTTTAATCCCACCCTGGGGGTGCTTAGTTACGCACTTCATCACTTTGGTATTGAATGGGATTATCTTGTCAACGCCAACCAAGCGTTAACGTTAATCGTTATTGCAGCTGTTTGGAAACAAGTCAGCTATAACTTCATCTTCTTCTTGGCCGGTTTGCAAGCCATTCCACGCTCTTTGCTGGAAGCGGCTGCCATGGACGGCGCGGGGCCTTTCCGTCGATTCTGGTCGGTGGTGTTCCCCTTGTTAAGCCCCACGACGTTCTTCTTGCTCGTCATGAACGTGGTGTATGCCTTCTTTGATACATTCGCTATCGTTGATGCCACCACAATGGGAGGACCAGGGCAAGAGACGAATATTTTGGTTTACAAAGTCTTCGTTGATGGCTTCCGTAACATGGACTTTGGCGGGTCTGCAGCTCAATCAGTTGTTCTGATGGTGATGGTGATCCTCTTGACGGTGGTTCAGTTCCGTTTCATTGAACGTCGCGTGAATTACTAAGAGGGGGGGAAGAAAATGGTTGAAAATCGTCCTTGGTTAAATTTCTTCACGCACCTGATCTTGATTTTGGGTGTTATTGCAGTGGTCTTCCCTGTCTACATTGCGTTTGTGGCCTCGACACAAACCGCTGTCGAAGTGGAACAGGCCCCGATGAGCTTGCTCCCGGGAAGTCATTTCCTAGATAACTACTCGCAGATTTTGTTCGAAGGGGGTGGATCGGCTTCACGCGCGCCAGTGGGACGCATGTTACTAGTCTCGCTCACCATGGCTTTAGGGATTTCTGTGGGCAAAATTTTAATTTCGCTCCTTTCTGCTTTTGCCATTGTGTACTTCAAGTTCCCGGGTCGTAATCTGTGCTTCTGGCTGATCTTCATCACCCTGATGTTGCCCGTTGAAGTGCGTATCTCGCCAACCTTTGAAGTGATGGCAAACCTTAATTTACTTGACAGTTGGGGTGGCTTGATTTTGCCTTTGATTGCCTCGGCAACGGCGACCTTCCTCTTTAGACAGTTCTTCTTGACGGTCCCAGATGAGCTTACCGAAGCTGCTCGTATGGACGGGGCAGGTCCCTTGCGCTTTTTCTTTACGATTTTAATGCCGCTCTCCATGACCAACGTGGCGGCCATGTTTGTGATTCAGTTCATCTATGGCTGGAATCAGTATTTGTGGCCATTGTTGGTGACGACCACCGAGGATATGTATCCGATCGTCATTGGCATTAAGCGTATGATTGGTGGGGGCGACTCCGCTAACGAATGGAACCTTATTATGGCGACCGCGATTTTAGCGATGTTGCCACCTGCACTTGTTGTGACCATTATGCAACGTTGGTTCGTCAAGGGCTTGGTTGACACCGAAAAGTAAGAGATAGATTATGGCTAGTATTCAATTAAAGGATATCCGTAAAAGCTATGGTGACGTAGCTGTCGTCCATGGCATTACGCTAGACATCCAGGACGGCGAGTTTATCGTGATCGTGGGTCCCTCGGGATGCGGTAAATCGACCTTGCTACGCATGGTGGCTGGTCTAGAAGCGATCACGTCTGGCGAGTTGCGTATTGGAGAACGTGTCGTGAATGATCTTGAACCGAAAGATCGCGATTGCGCCATGGTGTTCCAGAACTACGCTTTGTACCCGCACATGTCTGTCTACGACAACATGGCTTATGGCCTCAAAATTCGCCATGTGCCAAAAGATGAGATCGATCGTCGTGTCAAGGCAGCGGCCGAGATGCTTCAGTTGAGTCACTTATTGGATCGTCGCCCTCGTCAGCTCTCGGGTGGACAGCGTCAGCGTGTGGCCATGGGTCGTGCGATCGTTCGTAAGGCGGCGGTGTTCCTTTTTGACGAACCGCTCTCGAACTTGGACGCCAAGCTTCGTGTAGGAACCCGTTTGCAGATCCAAAAATTGCACCGTCGTTTAGGCACGACAAGTCTCTACGTGACACACGACCAAGTGGAAGCTATGACGCTTGCTCACCGCATGATCGTCATGAACGCGGGGCGTGCTGAACAAGTGGGTACCCCGAAAGAGGTCTATAACGACCCGGCCACGATGTTTGTAGCCAACTTCATCGGTTCGCCACCCATGAACCTCATTGAAGGTACGCTCTCTGAGGATGGCACGGTGCTCACGGCGCAAAATGGTGAAACCCTTACGTTGCCCGAACCGGTCAAAACCTTGGGGGGACGTCAAGTGGTTTTAGGTATTCGTCCTGAACACGTGAAGTTGTCTCCCGAAAAAGGGGTGGCCACGGCGCAAGTTGAAAGCGTTGAAGCCTTAGGGGCTGATTGCTTGGTTCACATGTCTTTGCTCGGCCAAAATGCCGTCTTCCGTGTGGACAATCATGAGTTCATCCCCGAAGTAGGAACGATAGCAGGGCTAGACTTTGAAGCCCGTCACGTCTACTGGTTTGATCCGAAAACCACGCTACGCATTCGACTCTAACGACATGCGTTAACCTCACAGGCCTCCAAAGCATGTATTACGAGCGAAAAAAACGCTCGACCATCTGCCTTTGGAGGCTTTTTTGTTTTGTCACGATTTTTTCTCTCCCGCTCAGTCGTTGTCGTCAGCTATGCTTAGGAGCTTCCGATAACAAAGTGGGGGATTCGACATTCAATGCTTGAATCTCTGTATGTATGGCTAGCGACGGGCTCGGTAGGATGGGCACTTTTTGTGACGGGATTTATCTCTTCCACGCTGTTCCCTGGCGGTACCGAAGGGTTATTAGTGGCCGCACTGAGTGTGGCGACAGAAACGTCGAGAGTTGTTACGCTCGTGTTGATGGCGTCTTTAGGCAACACGCTAGGCGCCATCACCACACTAGGCTTGGGGTGGCTTTTGCCAGTTAGAGCGATGAAACCTCAGGCAGAGCGTTGGATTAAGCGTTGGGGCGCTCCTATTTTGCTGTTGTCGTGGTTACCCGTTGTGGGTGACGCCCTGCCTTTAGCGGCAGGATGGTTACGTTTGCCCGTGGGTAAGTGTATTTTTTACCTGGCCTTGGGAAAAACACTTCGATTTGTTGCCTTAGCTCTCGTCGTGCAAACATCCAAAGTTTTTTTCTCTTAATCTCCCCTGACATAGGAATAACCATGTCTTCACATGAAATTCTGACGCTGACATTATTGGTGGGGTATTTTGCCCTGATTACCCTTTGGGGGATTCGACGAACCTCACAACACGCTTTAGGACGCCTCACCTCACGTTTATATTTAACGGCCGAAGGTGGTGTGGGACCGCTTCTGTGTTCGCTCTCGCTTGTGAGTACGATTATTGGAGGCTCAGCTACGCTGGGGATTGATACCCTTGTCGCCAAAAACGGGGCGGCAGCCTTTTGGTGGCTCGGGGTTGGAGCGATTGGCTTATGGCTCCATGCGTTTTGGGTGGTGCCACGCATTCGTCAAATGCGTGCTGTGACCTTACCTGAGGTCGTGCAAACCTATGCGGGACCGCTGGGGCTTAAGTGGTCTGCCATCATTATTGCGCTATCTTGGGTAGCGATTACAGCCGCTCAGTTTGTTGCTCTTCATAAAGTTTTGGTGTCCATTCTTCCCGAGACCGTTTCTCAGTTTTGTTACTGGTTAGCGGTCATCACGATTTTGTGGCACGTGGCTCAAGGCGGACAGCGCTCCGTGATTCGTACGGATGCGGTGCAAGCCGTGTTCCTGCTCTTGGGTTTTACGGCAGCGACCTTTTGGGTTGTTCAATCGTCGTCAGCACAGGTGAGCACGATGGATTGGGTGCCTTTCAACGAACACTTTGGTGCTCTGGATTGGTTGCAACTCTTTTTCCTGGTGGGCATCACCTACGCCGTGGCTGGGGTGTGGACAAAAGATACGAAAATAAATTTTGATGGTTCCGATGCTTCGTTTGCAACTTCTCTGATGAAAAAAAACGTGGAGGGAAAAGAAGAAAAACTGTTCTATATTCCTGCACAAAGAATTTTCAGTATATCGGATGGTCGCCCCAAAGCATTCTCTGAATTTGATCCTACTACTCCTTATGTGTTGCGTCAGTTTAGTGATATTTTACGCGTGTTTATGTCGATAGGGTTGGGAGGAAATACAACTTTGTATCCTATAAAAACTCGTTTGAAGAGTCTACAGAAAAAATCGTTTGACAATTCTATTTTTCATGGCGGAAAAGTTGTTATGGAGAATGAGAATGGACAACGAAAGATGCGTATGCAGGTAGCAGGCATGGATATGCCTTTTATGGCTTGGAGTGCAGGTCAAAAAGAGTTTATGCCTCTATTAATGGGTTTCTATTGTGTGTCTGGTCCTCCAATGCATTTGCTTAATAAGGACCAGTATGATTATATTGTGATTGAAGAACCAGAAATGGGCCTTCATCCGCAAGCCATAATGGCTGTTCTTCTGGAAATTCTCGAATTGGTTCAGATGGGGAAAAAGGTGATTGTGTCAACGCACTCTACTGTACCTTTAGAGTTTGTATGGGCTTTTAATATCTTAAAGGAATCAAAAAGAAAGAACAAAGAAGAAGACTTATTGAAACTGTTTGACGAAAAAGCTAAAGGCAGAGGTATGCTTGATGGCATTTTTGAAAAAACGATAAAAACTTACGCTTTCGAAAGAAAAGAGAATGGTAAGGTAGTAAGCATTGATATTTCATCGCTCAACGCAATGGATGAACAACGCGTTGTAAGCGAATGGGGAGGCTTGTCTTCTTTTGCATCACGAGCTACAGATCTTGTAAGTAATTATTGCAATGAGTAAAAGTAAAAAAACTAAAGAGGCATTAGCGCCAACATGTAACTTTAGAAAGGCTGTTGAGGATACTCCTGACGTTGTTAATGGTTATTGCTTTGGTTTGCAGGCTCTTGAGAATGTAGACAAAAGTGCAGTGACATTAAAGGACAGTCGTAAGGTAGATGGTAGTTTAAATATTGATAAAGAGACGAAACTCTTATATCCTAATGAACCACGATGGGATTATGCCATAGGATATGATGATAAAGTCTTTTTTGTGGAGGTGCATCCTGCCAATACCTCAAACATCTCTGAAATGGCGAAAAAAAAAGAATGGTTGCAAAAATGGCTAACGTCAAAGGCTCCGTCATTGAATAAGTTACCTTCAGGATGTCCAAGATTTTTATGGGCGGCTACGGAGTCTGGTGTACATATTAGTAAGCAAGCATCACATATACGTAAGTTGGCTCAACTTGGATTTAATCCTAAGAGACCTGTAATAATAGGTTAATTGGGGTTTTCCGTTAAATGCGTATATCCTTAGTTCTTAAATTTTGAGTTTGCCTTGATCCTCAAGTATATCGCGCTCTGCACCGCTCCTCTCGCGGCGAGATACGTCAGGAACGCAAGCCACAGCGCATGGTTGTGCCACACGCCGCGCAGCGAGAGATAGACGGCGAAGAAGACCAGCATCGCTACAGCCGTGGCGGCGAACATGCCGCGCGTGTTGGTGGTGCCGATGAACACGCCGTCCCAGATGAACGCCGCCAAGCCGCAGACCGGTATCAGCACAGCCCACGGAGCATAGTCGGCGGCGGCAGCCACGACGTTAGGCTCGTCGGTGAGCAGAGCGAGAAAGCCCGTGCCGCCCACGGCGTAGACGAGCGTGTAGGCGGCGGTGAGCGCTGCGCCCCAGGCGAAGAGGCGGCGCACCGTGCGACCGAACTCCTTGTGGTTGCGCGCGCCGTAGTGCTTGCCGCAGAGCGCCTCGCCGGCGAAGGCGAAGCCGTCCATCACGTATGAGTAGAGCGTGAAGAGCTGCATGAGCAGCGTGTTCACAGCCAGCACCACTGCGCCCTGCGACGCACCGGCTGAGAGGAAGTAGAAGTTGACAGCCACGAGGCACAGCGTGCGCAGGAAGATGTCGCGGTTCACGCCGAAGAAGCGACGCATAGCCGTGCCCTCCACGATGCGCCGCCACTCTACATGGCGCAGTATGCGCTTGCCGTAGGTGGCGCTCCAGAGCACTAAGCTGACGAGCAGACCGGCGTATTGCGCCGTGAGTGTGCCCAACGCTATGCCCTCCACCTTCATGCCGAAGGCGTAGACGAACGTGCAGCTGGCTGCGATGTTCACCACGTTCTGCATAATGGAGATGAACATAGGCAGGCGTGTGTTCTGCATGCCGATGTACCAGCCCGTCAGACTGTACAGGCAGAGCATCGCCGGCGCGCCCCAGACGCAGATGCGGAAGTAGTGCCACGCCTCGGCGTTTATCTCCTCCGTGGCGCCGACGAGGGCGAGAGTAGCCGTGCCGAGCGGTCGTTGCAGCAGCAGAATGAACGCCGCCACGCCTATAGCCACGGCGATGGAGCGCGCCAGCGTGGTAGCCACGTCGCCCATGTCGCGCCGTCCGAGCGCCTGCGATGTCATTCCGCTCGTGCCCATGCGCAGAAAGCCGAACACCCAGTAGATGACGTTGAATATCATCGAACCTACAGCCACCGCGCCGATGTACACGGCGTTGCCGAGATGTCCCGAGACAGCCATGTCTACCAGTCCGAGCAGCGGCACGGTGATGTTAGCCACTATCGATGGCAGGGCTATGCGTAGTATGCTTTTGTCTATGTTCTGCATCTTTTATCGTTTTTTCAGTATTTTATGCAAAAATAGTGCAAGCCGAGTGCAATAAAGTTTACTTTAATTGCCGAGGCGCCGCCTATTTTATGCAAAAATAGTGCATGACGTACAGTATGGCAAGCGATTATTATGGCCTTGGATTGAAACCTGTTACCCGTATGGCACACAAATGTGGCGCAATTTATAAAATCGGGCGAAAGATTCTGATTCGGAGAAGCATCTTTGAGGAATATCTGCGCGAGCAGCGATAATTTTAACGTTTATCCATAAAATACAATGCCCACCGGTTTATGGTTTTCATAAGCCGGTGGGCATTGTTCAGGTTATGCATCTGCCGTTTGCAGCACACAGGCATAGAAGCCCGGTGCAGGCTGATAGCAGTAAATCGTCAGATACTTGCCGATTTCCGGGCTGTAATCGTGTAAGACCGCAAAGTGTCTGATTTCCGTTCAGGATAATATTTGCTCTACATTGACAAATCGGCATTCCGCGAGTATAATCACTAACAAGTAGAGTGTCACTCTACGAATGAGAGCAGTGTAATAAAACCGGAGTGATGAGATGCCAAGAAACATTGAACGTGACAAGCGTGAAGCTGACCGACGGAAAAATCAGTTGATCGAAGCGGGATTCCGACTGTTCTCTCAGAACGGAATCGAAACTGTCAGCCTGCAAAAAGTGGCAGACGCTGCAAATGTCAGCCCTGCAACGATGTACAAATATTTTCTGACGAAAGAAAAATTGCTCATCGCCATCAGTGCAAAGGTGTGGGATGAAGTATGGCAGGAGGCTCTGGGAGACCCCGGAACCAATCACTTTGAGCATTTTACTGCTTATCAGGGCATTGAGTTTTACGCCGATAGGATGATTGCTTTGTACAAGAACCGTCCGGAAGTACTGCGATTCAGCGGTGAATATAAAACCTATATGAACCGCCGCGGAAATATGGAGGATAAGCAGCTCCGGGAACATCTGGATGTACTCAAACCCATGCAGCTCCTGTTTCATGGAATGTATGAGCGGGCAAAAGTTGATGGCAGCATCCGCACGGATATCCCGGAAGAGGAAATGTTTATCACATCATCTATCACGATGCTGAGCATGGCAGAACGATACGCACAAGGGCTTGTATGGCTCAATGACCCCAAAGATGACCATACCCAGGAACTGCTTCATCTGAAAGAGATGCTGCTGCTATGGTGCCAGGGAGAAAAAACAGGCGGCGAAGTATAATGCAGGAAAGTGAGGGAGTGCTGTGTATGAGGGTGTCGTTTCGCATTGCACTGGCGGGACAGGTCATTGGTGTTTCGGCGCTGTATGAGCAGACCCGCACCTTTTGCAAAAATTATCTGACCGATGCACCCGCATCGTTTGAAGTCGCAGTCACTCCCGCTGATATTGCGTTTGAACGAGAAAAAAACGACCGGGAAGCTGCGGTGGAAGGACACGCGCCGGGGAACTTCTCCGATGAATATCTGGAAACGCTGGCACTGTACCGCAAAATCGTAGAGCGGCTTTTAGAATGGGACACCCTGCTGTTTCATGGCTCCTGCATCAGCGTGGACAGCAAAGCCTACCTGTTCACCGCCAAAAGCGGCACAGGCAAAAGCACCCACACCCAGCTTTGGAAAAAGCGGTTCGGTGAACGGGCAGTGTTCATCAACGATGACAAGCCCCTGCTGAAAATCAGCGCACAGGGCGTGACTGTTTACGGAACGCCGTGGGACGGCAAGCACCACCGCAGTACCAACACCTCCTGCCCGCTGAAAGCTGTCTGCATCCTGACCCGCAACACAGAAAACTCAATCCAGCGCATCGACAAAAAGGCGGCATTACCCATGCTCTGCCAGCAGAGCTACCGCCCATGTTCCCCGATTGGGGCACAAAAAATGCTGGCTCTGGTGAATCAGCTGGGCAGCAGCGTGCCGCTGTACCGGCTGGGCTGCAACATGAAACCGGAGGCCGCACAGGTGGCCTACCACGGAATGAACCACGAATAGAGGGAACGTATATGCAAACCATTCTGCCGCCGTCCGGCAATACAATCAAAATATTGGGCAAGGCTCGGTCTGCGGAACAGGGTCTGCGCTGGATGCACTATGTTCTGGCGCAGCCGGTGGACGGCGGTGTGCTGGTGTTCCACACCCTGACGCGGGCACTGCTGCTGCTCACGCCGGAAGAATATGCCGCGCCGGACAACCTGCCCGAACTGCGGGACGGCTGGTTTCGCGTACCGCAGGAGATGAACGACCAGAAATATGCCGATCAGGTGCGGTTTATCCGCCGCACGATGCAGAAGGAACCGGAGCATACAACTACTTATACCATCTTTACCACCACAGATTGTAACGCCCGGTGCTTTTATTGCTATGAGATGGGGCGTTCCCGGATTCCCATGAGCGACGAAACCGCCCACAAAGCAGCGGCATATATTGCAGCGCATTGCGGCGGCGAAAAGGTCCATCTGCACTGGTTTGGCGGTGAGCCGCTTTTTAATAAGCAGGTCATTGACATCATCTGCACCGACCTTACGGAAAAGGGCATTGTGTACGAATCCATGATGATCTCTAATGGATACCTGTTTGACGGAGCTACCGTAGAACAAGCGGTTTCCCATTGGAAGTTGAAGAGCGTGCAGATCACGCTGGACGGCACGGAAGAGATTTATAACCGCAGCAAGGCATTTATTTATAAGGATGGCCAAAGCCCCTATCAGGTGGTACTGGCAAATATCCAGCGTTTGCTGGATGCAGGGGTTGCGGTTCTTATCCGGCTGAACATGGACGAGCGCAACGCCGATAATCTGATGGAGCTGGCGGATGAACTGCACGAACGGTTTGGTGAAAACAAAAAGCTGACGGTTTACAGCCATGTGTTATATGAGTTTCTGGGTTGCAAAGAGAGTATTCCAGCGGACAGCCGAAATGAGCTCTATCAGAAGCAACAGGCGTTATATCACAAGCTGGTGACCCTTGGATATGTAAAGAAATTGGGTTTACGAAAAGACCTTCCGCTCCGGCGTTGTATTGCAGACCATGGTGGTGCACTTACCATCTTGCCAAACGGCGAATTGGGCTTGTGTGAGCAATATAGCGAGAACAACTTTATCGGGCATATAGACAGCGAAAAGCTGGATGAAACTGTGCGGCAAAGTTTTCGGGAACCGTGGCCGATTTTAGATGCATGCTTCGTGCGCTAACCTCTGTCGCTTCTGTTGGCAGGCTTTTTCGATAATTTCTCCATGCTTTGTCTTATTGGAAAAGTTATCGGCATCCAGATAACCCAGAGGCCCATATACCTTTGTAAATTCATAGGCATAAATAGACTTCATCTGCACCTCAATGGTTTCGATATGATGCAGGATAATATGCGGAACTCATGATCGAAGTTATAAATATCTTCTATATTTTGAAATGTGGCAGACTTTGCAAAAACATCGTTCTTGCGGAGTGTCAGAGAATAGCCGCTGACACGGTAATAATTGTTCCGCAGCAAAAAATCCTTTGCTTTGGCTTCATCCTTGATAGTAAGGCCGCGTGAACGAAGAATCTCGATTTGTTCGTCTATCGTTTTGAAGTCCT
>OGXZ01000935.1_pt1 | contig 17093 bp, 13 predicted proteins | sample 1576431 | NCBI WGS metagenome assembly OGXZ01 (sample SAMEA3541590, study PRJEB24748) | human gut metagenome | biome: human gut; feature: human-associated habitat; material: faeces | place: China | collected 2012
TGTGTCAACAGGGGCAAGACCGCCGCCAGTACCGCCTGATTTGCCCCTGTGTGCCCTTTTACGAAGCGGGTGGAGTAGTTGCAGGGAAAGGCAAGATAAGGCGAATTTGCCCAGATTTTGGGCGACGGGAAAAAGGGGATGTTTGGAGCAAACATCTGCCAAAAGGGACTTTGCCAGGTGCGAAAAATATTTGCAGGTGAAAAGCCGGTGTCAAACTACCGGCAGAGTCCCTCAAATCCCCGCAGTGCGGAGATTTTTTGCCAGCGCCGGTGAAAAAAGACTGGCGCTCATTTGCGTGTTGTGAAACAGAAAAAGAAAAGATTGTCTTAGGAACCAGCGGCTTTGTCAAGTGTGCTGGTACCGATGCTATGGAGAGAAAGGAGCATTTTTATGAAAGAAGAATACCAAAAACAACGATATACCGTATGGCTGTCCAAGGATGCCATTCAGAAAAGTGATGCGGCAGTAACAAGGGAAGATTTTGCAAACCGCAGTGCATTTATAGAAAGAGCCATTCACTTTTACTCCGGTTATCTTTATCAGGAAAGCCATCAAGATTTTTTATCTAAAGTGATGTTGGAATCCATGAAGGGCATTGTAAAAACATCAGAGAATCATTTGGCTCGTTTGCTTTTCAAAATTGCTGTGGAAATGGCAAAGCTGGAAAGTATGCTTGCTGCCATCAACGATATGGATGAGGCAACCATGCGCAGACTTCACATCCGCTGCGTGAACGAAGTGAAAAAGATCAATGGCATCCTCACCATGGAAGATGCTGTGAGGTATCAAAGAAGTGATGAGGACTAATTCTCTTTCACAATAAAATAGCAGAGAGGAGAGGAAATTTATTTTGCCTGTTCAGAAGAAAAGACTACCGCCTGTTTGGTTCAGCTGACAAATGGAACGCAGTCTTTTTCTTTTGAAAATCAGGATAGAAATTTTTGAAAAGAGAGGGAGGTCTTTGACAGGAGAGGTCTGCCCTTTTGCTGAACCATGGTATGGCTCACAATGAGCTATGAATGTGAACCATTCAATATAACAGTTACAGGTATACAGAAAAGAAAAGTATGATATTTGTTTTCTGTAGACGATGGCAAAAATTTATGATAGAGTTCCTAGAATCTAATGTAAAAGTAGAAGCATTTATGGCTTTGTGGTAAAATGAATTTTAGAATATACAAGTAAGAAATGAAGGAGCTTTCTATGAATCAAGCAGTGAATATCAAAAAACTTGAAGCAGATCTTTGGGAATCAGCAGACTTACTTCGTGTGGGATCGAAGTTGACATCGAATCAATATTGCATGCCAGTGCTGGGACTTATTTTTCTTCGATATGCCTATAGCCGTTTCAAAATGGTCGAGGCAGAGATTTTAAAAAATCGTCCATCCAGAGGCGGTCGGGTTATGCCTGTGGAAGCAAGTGACTTTGTTTCACGCAGTGCCTTGTTTTTACCAAAGGAAGCGCAGTATGCATATTTAGTGGAGCTACCGGAAAATATTTCTGCGGCTGGATTGCTGAATCGTCATGGTGAGGTCATGAACAGTCTGGGCGAAGTGGTCAACAATGCCATGGAGTTGGTGGAACAGCAAAGTGAACAGCTTTCTGGTGTATTGCCAAAGGATTACACCATGTTTTCTGATGAACTGCTGGCAGAACTGTTGCGCATTTTTAATAATAATGCTTTAGATGATGTGGGTGGAGATATTGTTGGTCGCATTTATGAATATTTCCTCAATAAATTTGCGAAAAACATTGCACAGGATGATGGGGTGTTCTTCACACCAAAATCTTTGGTAAAAATGATTGTAAATGTGCTGGAACCTACACAAGGTATTTTGTTAGACCCTGCATGTGGCAGTGGCGGTATGTTTGTGCAGACAGGGGATTTTGTGGAGCATGCTGGAATGCTCGCCAATAATGCTATGACTTTTTATGGACAGGAAAAAGTGGAATATAATGCCCAGCTGTGTTTGATGAATCTTGCGGTACATGGTTTAACTGGTGTTGTGAAATCTGGTGATGAGGCAAATACATTTTATCATGATGCTCATAACCTTGTAGGTTGTTGTGATTATGTTATGGCAAATCCGCCTTTCAATGTGGACAAGGTAAAATCTGAATCCGCACAAAGTGCAGGGCGCCTGCCCTTTGGTCTGCCGTCCGTAAATAAAAATAAGGAAATTGGAAATGCAAACTATTTATGGATTTCTTATTTTTACGCCTACTTGAATGAACATGGACGTGCTGGTTTTGTTATGGCTTCTTCTGCAACTGACAGTCAGGGGAAAGATAAAGATATTCGTCAGCAGTTGGTGGAAACAGGTCATGTGGATGTCATGATCAGTGTGGGCAATAACTTTTTCTATACAAAAAGTTTGCCATGTTCTCTTTGGTTTTTAGACAAAGGAAAAAAAGAAGAATTGCGAGACAAGGTGCTGTTTATAGACGCAAGAAATTATTATACCGTAGTGGATCGTACATTAAATGAGTGGACAGAGTGGCAGCTGAAAAATCTGAATGCCATTGTGTGGCTGTATCGTGGAGAAGACGACAAATATTTTCTGTTGATTGATCACTATGAGCATTTGTTAAATATGTATTCTTTGGAATTTCAGGATACAAAGATATTAGAAACAATTCGTTTTATGATGCAGGAAACGGATTGGTCTGCTATGCCAGAAGCTGAGCGTAAGGTATTTTTTGATTTATGCCAAGAATTGATACAGTACTTACCGAATTTTCACTGGTATGATTTGGTTGAAAATCGTCAACAAGTTGATCATTTGAAATCCATAAAGGAAAAAATCAAACAGTTTGAAAAATTATCGGTAGAAGCATTAAAGTACAACATGCATCGAAGAATATTCTATCATTCATCTTCTGATGATCAGTTCAAAGTTCCGAAATTTGATCCAAAGGCTTCTACTGCCAAGAAGAATAAGACAGTAACAGCAATTATCAAAAATGACTGTCTGGTTGCAGATCAGTATTTAGATCAGATGCTTGCAATTCAAGAGGCTTATATTTGGTTAACAGAAAAATTTGGTGAGGGTACGTATGCGGATATTCCAGGGCTGTGTAAAGTGGCTACGCTGGAAGAAATCGCAGCAAAAGGATATTCACTGACTCCCGGGGCTTATGTAGGGGTGGCACCTACAGAAGATGATGGTGTGGATTTTCATGAACGCATGACAGAGATTCATCAGGAACTACTGACTTTACAGGAAGAGTCTAACCGCCTAATGGAAACCATCTTAAAGAATTGGAAGGAGATGGGACTTTGATGTGGAAGACAAGTAAACTTGTAGAAATATCTAAAATTGGAGATGGAGCCCATGCTTCGCTTAAAAGAGTAGGGTCAGGAATTCCATATTTGACAGCTAAGAATATTACAAAAGCAGGTATTGATTATTCAAATATGGATTATATTTCTGAAGAAACTTATAATAAACACTTTAAAAATGAATCAAATGCATTAACACAACCACAGAAAGATGATATTTTGTATAGCATCATTGGTAGTTTAGGTGGAGTGTATGTTGTGCAAGATGAAAAAATAGGAATTTCAAGTAGTGTAGCAATATTTAGAGTCGATTCGGATATTGTGCTTCCTAAGTATCTTGCTTATTTTCTTAAAAGTACATCTTTTGATTTACAGGTTCAGGCTATAAAAGGTGGAGTAGCTCAAGGTTTTATGTCATTAGGAAAACTTGGCTCAATAAATATTTCATATCCTGAAGATATTGAATATCAAGAAAAGATTGTTAAAATACTTTCTGCTTATGATGATTTGATTGAGAACAACCAAAAGCAAATCAAACTTTTGGAAGAAGCGGCGCAGCGGTTGTATAAAGAATGGTTTGTAGATTTACGCTTTCCGGGACATGAAAACACAAAAATTGTTGATGGTGTGCCGGAGGGGTGGACGAAATCAACGGTTTTAGATGTTTCTTCTGTACTTCGTCGAGGAATTTCTCCTAAATATAATGATCAGGCTGACTTTAGCGTTATCAATCAAAAATGTATTCGGCAAACAGTTGTTACATTTGACGAAGCTAGAAAGCAAGAGAAGACGTATCCAGAAGAGATGAATTTGCAAGATAGCGATACTGTTATTTGTTCTACTGGAGCTGGAACGTTAGGAAGAGTGGGACAAATTTTTGGCAACTATCCTCAAACCACATTTGATTCTCATGTAACACTTGTGAGAGCTAAGTCTGGGTTTGGAAAGCAATACTTATTTCATTTCTTAAAATTTTCTCAAGCATATCTTATGGGAATGGGAAAAGGATCTACAAATCAGCTTGAACTTAGTAGAGGAACTATACAAGATTTAGATATCTTAACTCCGCCAGATGAGATTGTAAAAAAGTTTGAATCGTTGGCACAGTCTATTCATGATAAGATTGGCGCAGTAAATACCGAAATTGAATGTTTGCAAGAAGCTCGTGACCGTTTATTGCCAAAGCTGATGAGTGGAGAATTGGAGGTGTGATTATGGACAATCCTACTGTATTTATTTCGTACTCTCATGATGATCCACAACATGAAGAATGGGTGTTAAACCTTGCTACAGATTTGCGTTCACATGGTGTGAATGCGATTCTTGACCAATGGGATTTAAGGTTAGGATCAGACCTTCGTTTCTTTATGGAACATGGGTTATCATCTTCTAATCTTGTGCTGTGTGTTTGTTCAGAAATGTATGTGCAAAAGGTAAATTCAGGTTTAGGCGGAGCGGGATACGAAGGAATGATTATGTCTCAATCTTTGCTTAGTAATGCCAATTCAGAATTTATAATATCTATTGTGAGGAACAATCTTTCTACACAAAAAGTGCCTTTGGCGTTCGGAAGTAAGTTATACATAGATTTTTCTGATGATACTCAATATGTTGCGAAATATGGGGAACTTCTTGCAAGGATTTATGAAGAGGATTCAAAGAAAAAACCTCCGCTAGGTGAAAATCCATTCTCTACGAAGATGGGTGAAGCAATCGCTTTTAAAACAAAAATTGAGGAGGTTTTGTATCATTCTCCGGCAATGGATGGAATAGTGACCTTTCGATATGATAATAACAATGGGGTATATACTATTGGTAATGGAGAATATGCGTTTGAAACAAGGTGGAGTCGATGTGGCAACAACTCTATCTATGCACTTGGATTGATTGGATATATTCCGGGTGAAACTACAATCCCTGATTCAAATAGCCTCTATAATTTTGATTATTCTAGCAATACTCGAACTGTAAAAACTGGAGAAGTCGTTATTTTTGAAAATCTCAATCGCCATTTTGCTGCTGTGAAACTTGGCGCAGTAAAAAGTAGTAGCCATGGTAATCTATATGATGAAATGACCTTTGAATATCATATTTATTATCCAGAATAATGAGGTGGCTTGATGAGATACGACTATTCTGAAAATATCCTCTCCCAGAAAAGTGGATGCGTATTCGTTTGAGTAACTGTTAAATGAGAAAGAAGGCATTTGATGAGTGGCGTTTTAGAAGATGGAAGACCATATACAGATATTATGTATTATTTACCTACAGATTTTTTCCATAAATCGGTGAATGAGCCATTTATTCAGAAAATAATGAGCATAGTATTAGAAAGAAACAATTGGGTTTCTGGTAATCCCAATATATTTGAGCCAGATTATTTTTGCGATGGGATTCCGTTTGAATTTACTATTGCATCAGATAAAAAGAGAAAAAATAACTTTGTTCAAAGATATCGTTTTGGGAAATACACTTCTGAAGATGTGGATACTGATATATTCAACTATATACAACAGGCATTGAAATCAAAGGCAGAAAAGAAATATGCTGTACCTAATGTACATCTCTGTGTATTATGTCTTATTGATGGAACATCTTGGGTTTTCGATGAATATGGATCAACAACATACCATCTTGTAGATGGAAGAAGAAAAGCGTTTTTTTCGGAAATTAGATATAAGTATATCAATAGTGAGATATTTAAAAATATATTTATTATTTTTCCGGATATGACTGCAAAATGGTGGGTATGGGATGTATTGACAAATCATAGGTCAAGTGTTCAGCTTTCACCAAGCCATTTAATGAGCAAAAAGGTTCCCTTTATTATTGAACAAAGTATTTTTGATAAGATTGTAAAAACCTTTGTTGTAGATGGTTTGACAAAAACAGATTGTAATCAGAACGACTGAATTAGAAACTGGGGGTATAGTATGGACAAGATAGACATACTGAATCGGGAAGAATTTGTTGGACAGCTGGTAAATTTAGTGAAAAACATATCTATGAATAAATCTTCTACCTGTTTTGCCTTAAATGGTGATTGGGGCTGTGGAAAAAGTTTTGTTTTGGATATGTTTCAGCAAGAATTAGAGCAAATACAATCAGAGGAAACGAGTGATTCCCGTTTTTTTGTTATAAGATATAATTGCTGGAAGTATGATTATTATGAAGAACCGCTTGTAGCGATTATTTCTGCGATGATTTCTATGATTGAAGAAAAAATAAGCATATTTAAAGATCCTGAAGAAAAACGTAAGATACTAGGAATGTTAAAAGCCGTCGGAAGTGCTTTATTTTCTATGGGCAACGATGCTGTAAAAGAAAAAATAGGTTTAGATGTGAAAAAGTTTTTTGAAATATTACAAACTGGAGCCAAAGAGGGAGCAGAAGCATATGAAAAAGAGCATTCCTATGATGTTTATTTTGACTTTCAGAAGGCAATCAAAGATTTGACCGTACTATTACAAGGAATCACAGAAAAGTACACAGTGATTTTTTTGGTAGATGAACTTGATCGATGTATGCCGAACTATGCAATTAAAGTTTTGGAACGCCTGCATCATTTAACAGAGGAAAATTCCAATATCATTACCGTAATTGCTATAGATAAAAAGCAGTTGATGTCCAGTGTAAAACAAATTTTTGGTTTTGAGAATCCGGCAAAGTATCTGGAAAAATTTATTCATTTTGAAATAAAATTAAATTACGGGGAAGTATCAGAAAAAATCACTGAAAAATACAAAGACTATGTTGCATTATTTGATAGAGATATTTTTCCGTTTGATGAACCAGTGGAAGAATGTTTGAGTGCAATTTTTAAGGATATTGATGTACGTACACAAGAACGCCTTGTGAAAAAAGCGATGATAGCACATAAATTGTTGTATACGGAGAAAAAGGATTATTCTTTTATGTGTATGGAATTGTTGTTGGTGGTGATGATTTGTGTATATGGAGATGATTCGTGTTTTTCGGGTGCAACAATAAATGGAGATACCTATGATGAAATGTTCACAATAAGAGGAGAAGATCAGCAACCTGCATTTATAGATTTTTTTAAAAATAAATTTGAAAAAGTAAGGTTTGGGGCAGGAACTAATTTTCCTAGTGAAGCAACAAGTTATCTATTACCAGAAAAGGTTAGTCTATACGGAATTATTATTTTTACTTGGTATTGGATGCATAGACCAAGCAAGTCTTATATAATTCAATGCAGACAACATAGTGTGTATGATCCAATTATAAAAAATCATGAGGAGTTAAAAAAATATGTAGAAACAATTAAAATGATCAGTTGATGAATGCAAAAGGAGGGATGGGTGTGAGTTACGACTATTCTGAAAATATCCTCGTCCAGAAAAGTGCCAGTCATCTGCTGGAGCAGGAACTGGGCTGGGAGGTAGTCCTTGCTTACAATACAGAAAAACTTGGGAAAGACGGCACTTTTGGACGGACAAGTTATAGGGAAATTTTGCTGACTCGTTATTTTAGACAAGCATTGCAGAAATTAAATCCTTGGATCACACCGATACAGTTAGACGAGGCACAGAAGAAAATGGAAAGTCACCTCTCTACCGCTTCTCTCATGCAGATCAATGAAGAAAAATACACTTTGATTCGTGATGGTATCCCTGTAACAGTAAAACGTCCGGGTGGCAAAACCGAAGAAAAGAATGCAATGGTCATTGATTTTCACAATCCGGAGAACAATCACTTTCTGGCTGTGCAGGAGTTGAAAATTCATGGTGAACTTTATCGCCGTCGTACAGATATTGTGGGTTTTGTAAATGGCATTCCGCTATTGTTTATAGAACTGAAAAAGACGACTGTGGATGTGCAAAACGCATATACAGACAACTATACAGATTATCTGGATACCATTCCTCATCTGTTTTATTACAATGCTTTTTTGATTTTATCCAATGGACTAGAGGCAAAGGTAGGAACATTGGGCAGTAAATATGAGTTTTTCCATGAATGGAAACGATTGAGTGAAGAAGAAAAAGGCAGTGTAGCACTGGAAGTGATGCTGCGTGGTATCTGTAAAAAAGAAAATTTTCTTGACTTATTGGAGAATTTTATTCTTTTTGACCATTCTGATGGGCACACAGTGAAGATTTTGGCAAGAAATCATCAGTATCTGGGTGTTAATGAAGCAGTGAAGGCGTATGAATCTCGTAAGCTCAATAACGGCAAATTGGGCGTGTTCTGGCATACACAAGGCAGCGGAAAAAGCTATTCCATGGTATTTTTGGCACAGAAAATTCGCCGCAAATATGCAGGCTCACCTACCATAGTAATTTTGACAGACAGAGAGGAATTAAATAAACAAATCAGTGATACATTTGAAAACTGTGGTCTGCTTGGAAAAGTAGAAGCCAGTCAGTTTATTGCTTCCAGTGGTGATGATCTGGTGCAAAAATTAAAGGGGAATCCTAGTTTTATTTTTACATTGATTCAAAAATTTAATCAGCCTAATCTGGAACCAATTTATCCTGATCATGATATTATCATCATGTCTGATGAGGCACATCGCAGCCAATATGGAATTTTTGCGGATAATATGGTAAATCTCCTGCCTACAGCATCTCGTATTGGTTTTACAGGAACCCCCCTTTTATCTAACGATAATATCACAGAACGTACCTTTGGCGGGTATATATCTGTATATGACTTTAAGCGAGCAGTAGAGGATGGGGCTACAGTACCTTTGTACTATGAAAACAGGGGAGACAAAATTGCTGACTTGGAAAATCCAGACATTACAGAACGTATTTTGGATGCAATTGAAAAAGCAGAACTTGACGTTGACCAGCAGGAAAAATTGGAAAGAGAATTTGCAAAAGAAATTCATCTTCTGACTGCACAACAACGTTTAGAATCTATTGCAAAAGATTTTGCGGGGCATTATTCAGATTTGTGGACTAGTGGGAAGGCTATGTTTGTCTGCCTAAACAAGGTTACTTGCGTTCGTATGTATGATTTGGTACAGAAATATTGGGCGGAAGAAATCGAACGTTTGGAAAATGATATGAAACTTGCAACGCAGCAAGAATCACAAGAATTAAGTCGAAAATTGAAGTGGATGAAAGAAACCGAGATGGCAGTGGTGATTAGTCAGGAACAAAATGAAATCCAGACTTTTCAGAAATGGGGACTGGACATCAAAGTACATCGACAGAAAATGGAAAAAAGAGAACTGGACAAAGAATTTAAAGATGCTGCAAATCCCCTCCGTGTGGTTTTTGTATGTGCCATGTGGCTGACTGGATTTGACGTGAAATGTTTGTCCTGTTTGTATTTGGATAAGCCTCTGAAAGCCCATACACTGATGCAGACCATTGCCCGTGCCAATCGTGTGGCAGCAGGAAAAAGTAATGGGTTGATTGTAGATTACATCGGAATTGTAAAGGCGTTGAGAAAAGCGTTGGCAGATTACACAGCTAATATTGCAGGGCAAAATGGAGCAGATCCAACAATAGATAAGCAAGAATTGATTGCTCGTATTTTGGATACTATTTCTGCTGCAAAAGATTATTTGTTGCGATATCATTTTTATTTGCACAAGCTAATTGAAGCCAAAGATTTCGAAAAACTTGAACTGCTGAAAGAGGCAGCAAATGCAGTGAGTGGTACTTTAGAAGAACGAAAGCAATTTCAAACTTATGTGACGGAGCTAATACGTCTGATGAAGTATGTCGACAGACAAGATATTACTTCGGAAAATCGTAAAGAATATGAAGCACTTGTTGCTATTTTTCATCAACTTCAGAAAAAACGGAAAAATGCCAGCAATACAGACTTAATGGTAGAGATTAATCATATTATTAGCGAGTATGTGGAGGTAGATGTACCACAGGAAGGTCTTGTACCATCTCGTCGATTTGATATCAGTAAAATTGATTTTGCTTTGCTGCAAAAAGAGTTTGCAAGAACGAAAAAAAGAAATTTGATGCTGAAAGATTTGGATGAGTTAATTCAGGAGCGTTTGAACAAACTACTATTTTCTAATTCTCAACGAATCAATTATTATGAGAGATATCAGAAGATCATAGAGGACTATAATAGCGAACAGAATCAGGCAACAATTGAAAAGACTTTTATGGATCTTATGGATCTGGCTAAGAGTATGGATCAAGAAGAACAGCGATATGCAAGAGAGGGATTTTCAAGTGATGAAGAATTATCTCTTTATGATCTGTTGTTTTCAGAGACACTTACAAAGCAAGAAATTCAGCAAATTAAACGAGTGGCAGTTGACCTTCTGGCAAAAGTCAAAGCTAAAATTGCGGAATTAGACCATTGGAGAGATAAAGAGGAAACAAAAGCTACAGTAGATAACTTGATTCGAGATACTCTTTGGTCAGAGCTTCCAAATTGCTACGATGAAATTAGCATTTCTACGTGTCGTCAGAAAATATATGAATATGTTTATGTTCGATATCCAGATGTAGCATAATTATAAAACTATCAGTTTTTCAAACTCTTTGACGAAAAGAACTGGTGGATACCATCAATACGGTGCGGGAAAATGCGGTCAGGGTATCCATGTAGATTTTGAAATTTTTACCATATTGTATACAATTTTTACATCAAAAAAACAGTTTCAACCCGAATAATAGGGACTTGGAGCTGTTTTTTTCATTATTCTGAAAAAAATTAAAAATCATGTGCATCAAACCCCTTCGTAGTGACCTGATATATGAAGGGATTTTTTTCTGTGAAAAACAAAAAGGTACTGAAAAATATAGATAAAACACTCATGCTTTCAACATCACGGATTTGGATAAATGTAACGAACTTCAAAAATTTTTGAAAAACTGGTTATAAAAAGCCTTCCTAGTGACCTGATATATGAAGGGTTATTTGCAGAGAAAAAACAAAAGGTTTGGTGCAGTATGTTCTAAAGCAATCAGATGGTTCAGGATTGTGTATTTTTCACAAACTATCACAAATTTTGCAAAAACCTGCATAAAGTACCTCCCAGTTCGGCTTATAAGTGAAGGGCTTTTTATTCGAACAACCATTTTGAAAAAAATGCACAAAATTTTCAAAATTGGTTGTAAAAGGGGTCGTTTTTTCGGCTTATAAGTGAGGGGGGTTTTTCATTTAAAAATTTTCTTCAAAAGTTTTCGGAAAAAGCAGGGCAAACACCCTCATTTTTCGGCTTATCAGTAAGAGGTTTTTTTCGTCCCTTCGATGCACCTTGAAAACTGCATACAGGCAATATAAATACGTTACTCTGTTTCGCCCGAAAGGGAAAAGCAGCACCATACAGTGCGCCATGACGATGAACAGGATGTGAAGGAAGAATGATCCGAGCGATTTTTGCTGTATGGGAATGATCTTTTGGCAGGATCAAATGCCATGACCGAAACAGAGCCACAATGATACTTCTGCCGAGTCCCAGACATCGCAAGGACGGCAGCCTCCATGACGGGGGAGGTGAAACGCCTATGTGTGCAGCCAGGCACAGTTTATATTGTCATATTTTTATCTGCTTTCATCAGTGGTATGGCTGGTACCGTTGCTGAAAACAGATAAAAACAAAAGGAGGAAACTATATGATAGAAAAGAAAGAAACGAGAGAGGTATATTACGCTCTGTCCAGAAAACTGCTGGATCTGATGCTGCAAAGCGGATATCTGGATCGGGAGGAGTACGAAAAAATCGACGCGCTGAACCGGGAAACTTTTTCTCCGGAACTTGCGCAAGTATATGCGTAAAACCATAGATGTGTCAAAAAAGGTGTGGTATTGTGTTGTGCGAAAGGAGGGGACTTGATGGAAAAGAAGATCACAAAAATCGAACCGGTCAGAAAACAGGAGCAGCAGAACGCACCCATGATGAAGCGAGTTTGTGCATACTGTCGTGTCAGTACAGCGTCAGGGGAACAGAAGCATTCTCTGGAAGCCCAGATACGATATTACACAAAATTGATCCAGGAAAAAGAACATTGGATATGGGCAGGGATTTATGCGGACGAAGCCCAAAGCGGTACAAAATTGACCCATCGGGAGCAGTTCCTGCAAATGATACAGGACTGCAAAAAGGAGAAAATCGATTTGATCCTGACAAAATCCATCACTCGCTTTGCTAGAAACACCGTAGACAGTATCAGTACCATTCGGATGCTGAAAGACATGGGTGTGGAAGTCTACTTTGAGAAAGAGAAAATCAGTACGTTTTCGGAGAAAAGCGAACAACTGCTGACCATACTCAGTTCCATTGCCCAAAGTGAAGCGGAAAATATTTCTGCCAACAGCAAATGGGCGGTACAGCGTCGGTTTCAAAACGGTACTTATAAAATCTCAACACCTGCCTATGGCTATGAAAAAGACGAGAATGGGGAATTGGTGATAAAACCGGAAGAAGCAAAGGTGGTACGCAGGATTTTTGAAGCGTATCTGAGTGGGAAAGGTTGTTATACCATTGCCAAAGAATTGCAGGCAGAAGGCGTCCCGACCATACGGAACAAGGGGAAATGGCATGAAGTTGTGGTGCAGGAGATCCTCTTAAATCTCGTCTACGAAGGGAATCTCATTTATCAAAAGACATACAGCACCTCTTGTCTGCCCTTTACACGAAAACGCAATCATGGTACATATCCCAAATATCTGATTACGGAAAACCATCCGCCCATCATCACCAAGGAAGAAGCGGAAGCGGTGCGTCAGATTTATGAATACCGCAGCCAGTCAGCCAAAAATAAGGCGTCTTCCCTAAACCGATATGTGTTCAGCGGTCGTATCCGCTGCGGCGTATGTGGAAACACCTTTCGCAGACAGAAAATTTATATGGGAAAGCCTTATGAAGCAGTCCAGTGGTGCTGTAAAGGGCATTTGCAGGATATGACAAAGTGTAGTCAGAAAGCTGTTCGGGAGGAGGTCATCCAAGAAGCCTTTGTGCATCTGTGGAATCGTCTGGCAGGAACTTATGAAGAAATTTTTCTTCCCCTTCTGTCTGTCCTGAAAGCAGCGCCAGAGGGCGGGGAAAGAGAGCAGGAACAATGGAAAAACAGAATACAGGAAATACAATGGCAGTGTCAGATGCTTCAGAAAGTTCTTTCGGAAGGGAGCATGGACGCTGCCATTTTTATAGAGAAGCGAAATGCACTGGAGCAGGAGCTGGAAACAGCCCGACGAAACCTGAGAAAATTACAGGATAAAGGCATCTTTGAGGAAGAAATCGCCCAGACAGAATACCTGATGGCGGTCTTTCGACTGCGTCCCAAGGTCATGGAAACATTTCAGGAAGAAGCCTTTACGCTGATCGTGGAGCAGGTGACAGTATATGAAAATCACTTGGAGTTTCAATTAAAAAATGGTCTGATTTTAGCCGAAGTATATGGAAAGGAGCGTTGATGATGCAAAGACATATCCCCTTGGGCTATTGCGTGGTGCAGGGAAAAGTGCAGATAGATCCGGGAAACAGTCAGGTGGTGCAAGACATCTATCAGGCTTATGACAATGGGGCATCCTGCAATGCCATTGCAAAAGACCTGACGGCAAAAGGCATACGGACGGCGAATCAGAAAGCAGTCTGGCATTGCTGTATGGTGGGAAAAATACTGGAAAATCAAAAATATCTGGGGGATGGTTTCTATCCCCAAATGATAGAGGAAGCCTTGTTTCAGAGAGTGCAGAACAGAAGAAAGGAACGGGCGGAAAAGCTGGGAAAAACAAACACCTTAAACGGGCATAACAACAGGACTTTGTGGAATGAACTCCTGATTTGTGGACAATGCGGCGGTGCGTATTGGCAGTGTGTGGATAAACAACAGGAAAAACAGTGGAAATGCAAAAAGGATGTCCATAAAAAGGGGATGGGATGTGACAATCTTTCTTTGACACAAGTACAGCTGGAAGATGGATTTCTGCGTGTGCTGAAGGAAGTTATGGAGCATCCCTCCTGCCTGATCCAAAGAAAATCAATAAGGGAAAGAAAACAAAGTCTTTTGGAAATCCGGCTGACAAAGGAAATACAAAATCTGTTGATGTCACCATGCTGCGATGCAAAAAGATTAAAAGAACTGGTGTATGAAAGAGCGGCAGAACAGTATCAACATACGGTCTTTGATGATAGTGATTTTCAGACGGAAAAACTGCTGTATCTTCTGAGCAATACGCCGGTTCCAACGAAGTTTGACAGTCATTTCTTGGCGGAAACAATGAGAAAAGTCGTTGTTGCCAAGGAAGGGTATCTGGAGTTTCATTTCAAAAATGGGTATCAGAGAAAAATATGGATAAAGGAGGAATGAGCGATGCTGCAGACCATAAAAAAGAATATTTCCGTGATTCCGGCGGTGCCTGCCCATGCGGCAGAAGGAAGCCAGCAGACAAAACTGCTTCGGGTAGCCGCTTACTGCCGTGTCAGCACCTTACAGGAACAGCAGGAAAGTAGTTATGAAGCACAGGTAAATCACTATCGGGAAAAGATACAGAATCACCCCGGCTGGAAATTGGCTGGCATTTACGCCGATGATGGGAAAAGTGCCACCAGTACCAAAAAACGTCTGGATTTTCAGGCAATGATCGAGGATTGTATGGCAGGGAAAATCGATATGGTACTGACAAAGTCCATCAGCCGCTTTGCCAGAAATACGGTGGATGCCCTGACCAATATCAGAAAGCTGAAAGAAAAGAATATCCCTGTCATATTTGAGAAAGAAAGCATCAATACCATGGAGGGGAGTGGAGAACTGCTCTTGACTATATTGAGCAGTCAGGCACAGGAAGAAAGTCGGAACATCAGCGAAAACTGCCATTGGGGCATTGTGCGGAAGTTTGAGGAAGGAAAGGTCATGGTGAACCACAGCAGATTTCTGGGCTATACGAAAGACAAAGATGGAAATCTTGTGATCGTGCCGGAAGAAGCGCAGTTGGTGCGGCGAATCTATAAACTTTATCTGGAAGGCAACAGCAGCTACCGGATCAAACGGATTCTGGAGGCTGAGGGTATTCCAACGGTAACAGGAAAAAAGATATGGAGCACCACCACCATTGACCGGATGCTTTCCAATGAGAAATATATGGGGGACGCCCTCCTGCAGAAAACATATACGGTGGATTTCCTGACGAAAAAGAAAGTGAAAAACAACGGGATCGTACCCCAGTATTACATAGAAAATGACCATGAAGCCATTATCCCAAAAGAATTGTTTTATCGTGTGCAGGAGGAAAAAGCAAGAAGGGCTGCCATCTATAAAACGGCTGTCAAAAGAAAAAATGGACTGCAAAAAGGGAAATACAGCGGCAAATATGTCCTGTCCGATCTTCTCTACTGTGGAGAATGCGGACAGCCTTACCGTAGACAGGTCTGGTCAAAGTATGGCGTAAAACAGGCGGTTTGGCGATGTGACAATCGGCTGAAAAACGGAAAAAAGAGGTGCAAGTATTCTCCCACACTGAAAGAAAAGACACTGCATACTGCCATTATGACTGCCATCAACAATGTGGCAGAGGATCAGGGGAGGTTTGTGCAGGCTTTTCGGGAAAATGTCCTGCAGGTCATTGGAAGTTATGAGGCTTCGGAGAAGGAAGGGGAAATCCTCAAACAGATGGAAGCCTGTCAGAAAAAGCTGATGGAGCTTATGGAAATCGGGATGAAAGATGAAGAAAAGGATTTTGAACAGCAATATGACAAGATCATGGGAAAACTGAAAGAACTGCAAAAAGCCAGAGCACAGACTGCAAAAGAAAATAGACTGGCAGAATGCTGTCAGCAAAGAACGGCGGATTTGGAACAGTATGTGCGAAAAACAAGCTGGTTACAGAGAGAGTTTGACGAGGAACTGGTGCGTAGGCTCATTCGAGTGATTAAGGTGGTCAATGAAAATAAACTGGAGATACAGTTTCATTCTGGGATTGTACTGGTACAGCGGATGGATTTTGAGGAGTGATGGGGAGGGAGGGAAACTTGAGGAGGTTTGAGAATGATAGGTTTTTAGGCGGTGGAAATAGAGAATCTCACTGCCTTTTTTATGTTAATGAGGAGAGGGGGATTTATAAAAAGCAAAAATTGGGGAATGACTATGGACTTTTTTCATGATACGTTGGAAAATGGACATAGAGATATGTGAAAAACAAACAGGCACAAAGAAAAGTGGATTGTTCTTAGCAAGATGAATGGAAAGAATCAGGTGATGGTATGCTGTTTTTCAGAAAAAAGAAGAAAGAGGAACCAGCGGTAACGCCATATCAGATTTATATAGAGCAGAAAGAAGAATATATAAAATATTGTTTTTCTTATTGGTCTCAGGATGATCCTTTGGAGGATTATCTGAAAATTGCTTTTAAAATTTTGGAAACCCTGTTGCGGGGATATTGGCTTTTCATCTGCAGAGTGGAGTGTGACGCTGAAAAACAGAAAAAGGCACTGGAATATATGCAACGTTTTGCAAACATAGAGTACATTTATGACGCATATATCATTATGGAAAGAGTGAACACGTTTCATTCTCATTTGCTGGAGTCTTATTTTCAAAGGGAAAAGGAACATGGAATAGAACATGATTTCCGGTCGTTTATCATAAGTGGATTTCAGAATCATATGGAAATGAAAAAAACGGCAGAAGAACAATATGATTTTCTTTTACACAATCAGGGAGATATTTGGGTTGATTACGAAGAATTATTTGAAGGTCCTATCATGGAGCTGGAGATTAAAAATGGACTTTTTGATATGGAAAAGCTGCTGGAGCTGTCCATAACTGTATGTAAAAAATATGGCAAAGAAACAAAAGTCATTTTTGGCGGTGAACAAAAAGGGCAAGATTTATGAGGCAATCGGCATTCCTACTGCAAA
>OGXZ01000943.1_pt1 | contig 17053 bp, 9 predicted proteins | sample 1576431 | NCBI WGS metagenome assembly OGXZ01 (sample SAMEA3541590, study PRJEB24748) | human gut metagenome | biome: human gut; feature: human-associated habitat; material: faeces | place: China | collected 2012
AGAGGCTGCAAAGCTCTATCCTACTGTTCAGAAGCTTTTAGACAAGTTGGCTACTTAGGGAGGGGAGTAATTAGCCAAGGGCTATTGAATTCTTCACTCTTCTCTTCCAAGGCGCCAGCCCTTTTTTACTTTTTTACCTTTAAAAAAGGCTATAGGATTTTTCACTTTTCGTTTTTCACTTTTCCTTTAAATGCGGCGCCAGCCTTTTTTACCTTTTTACCTTTAAAAGCTCCTTTAATAAAAATTTCCATTCCCTTGCTTGCACCCTCCTGTATGTGCATGAGGTTTCTAATACCATGTCCCACAGTAGGCTCAGGATCAATGAGATATATGGGGGTGTTGGGCTTGGCATACTGAACCAGACCGGCGGCGGGATAGACGTTCAGCGACGTGCCGATGATGACCATGATGTCGGCCTCTGACACCTCCTTGGCAGCCTCCATGATCTTGGGCACATTCTCACCGAAGAACACGATGTAAGGCCGCAGCAACGAACCGTCACCTGCCTTGGTGCCAGGCTCCACGGTGCAATGGTCCTCGGGCAGCTCCACGATGTAACGCTCATCGTCAGGGTCCTTGCTTGAGCACACCTTCGACAACTCGCCATGCAGATGAATGACCTTCGACGACCCTGCCTTCTCGTGCAGGTTGTCCACGTTCTGCGTCACCACCACCACGTCGTAACAGTCCTCCAACGACTTGATGAGCTTATGGCCCTCGTTGGGCTGGGCCGCATAGAGCTTCTTGCGAAGCATGTTGTAGAAATTTGTCACCAGGGTGGGGTCGGTCTCCCAACCCTCATGCGTGGCAACCTGCTGCACAGGATAGTTCTCCCACAAGCCGTCATTGCCGCGGAACGTCTTGAAACCACTCTCCACCGACATGCCGGCACCGGTGAGAAACACTATCTTCTGCTTCTTCTCGCCATTTGGCTTCTTATCACCATTCTGCATCTCATCACCATTCAGCTTCTTCTGCCCGTTCATTTTCTCATTGTCTGCCATAACTCTTTCTCCTTTAAACATTTTTATCTTTAATCAGACTTTCGCAAACAAAACCGCTTTTCAAGATCTTGTCGCTTCAAGCAAGCATCGACACGCTCGCCTTTGGCGCTTGCCTGAACGTCGCCGAAGGCATGCGTCAAGGCCGGGAGCGGCATCGCCGTCTTAAGCATAACCGCTGACAGAGCGCTCGCAAAAGCCCAATTACATTAATATATGCAAAAATAATCTTTTTTCTAAAAACAAAGCCACATCATTCAAGAAAAATAAGTATTTTTGCACTTTGAACAAAAAGGGCCATTCCTAAAACGGATAAAAGCAGAAACAAATAATACAAAATAAAAACAAAACAACAACAAAATTTATCATGGACAAGTTAAGTTACGCTTTGGGTCTGAACATCGGACACCAGCTTTCACAGATGGGTGCCAAGGGCCTCAACATCGACGATTTCGCACAGGCAATAAAGGACGTTATTGCCGGTAACACACCGCAGCTCGCCGACGCAGAAGCGCAAACAATCTTACAGAAGTTCTTCCAGGACCTGGAGGAGAAGCAGCGTGCAGCACAGGCAGAGACCTTCAAGGCTGTGAAGAAGAACGGCGAGGACTATCTCGCTGAGAACGCAAAGAAAGACGGCGTCATCACGCTGCCCAGCGGTCTCCAGTATCAGGTGCTCAAGGAAGGCAACGGCCGCAAGCCAAAGGCCACCGACACCGTGAAGTGTCACTATGAGGGCATGCTCGTCGACGGAACAATGTTCGACAGCTCTATACAGCGCGGCGAACCCGCCGAGTTCCCCCTGAACGGCGTGATCGCAGGATGGACCGAAGGTCTGCAGCTCATGCAGGAGGGTGCCAAGTATCGCTTCTTCATTCCTTACACTCTCGGCTACGGCGAGCGCGGCGCAGGACAGGCCATCCCTCCCTTCGCAGCTCTCATCTTCGACGTGGAGCTTATCGAGGTGAAGTAAAAAAAAAGAATCCCTCTACAACAAGAAAACATTAAAGAACAAAACATAAAAAAAACAATGAAAAAACTTTTCATCGCAGCCGTTATGGCTGTAGCCGCCATGGGCATGACCTCTTGCGGCAACTCTACACCCAAGCCCAACCTCAAGACCGATGTCGACACCCTGAGCTACGCTATGGGTCTCTCACAGACACAGGGTCTGAAGGAATATCTCGTACAGATGGACATCGACACCACCTATATCGACGCTTTCGTAAAGGGCCTCAACGAAGGTGCCAACGCTGGCGACGACAAGAAGAAGGCTGCCTATTTTGCTGGCGTAAACATCGGTCAGCAGATCAGCAACCGCATGGTCAAGGGCATCAACCACGAGATCTTCGGTGAAGATTCTACCAAGACCATCTCTCTGAAAAACTTCATGGCGGGCTTCATCACTGGCGTTACAGGCAAGAAGGGTCTCATGACCATCGAGCAGGCCGGACAGACAGCACAGATGAAGATGATGGCTATCAAGGCCAAGAACATGGAGCAGAAATATGGCGCCAACAAGGAAGCAGGAGAGAAGTTCCTCGCTGCCAACGCCAAGAAGGCTGGCGTGAAGATGCTCCCCTCAGGTCTTCAGTATAAGGTTATCAAGGAGGGCAACGGTGCCATGCCTAAGGACACATCACTCGTGACCGTCAACTATGAGGGCCGCACCATCGACGGCAAGGTGTTCGACAGCAGCTACAAGCGCAACCAGCCTGCCGAGATGCGCGTAAACCAGGTTATCAAGGGCTTCACAGAGGCTCTCGTTCACATGCCTGCCGGATCAGTGTGGGAGGTTTACATTCCTCAGAACCTCGCTTACGGCGAGCGTGAGGCTGGCGAGATCAAGCCTTTCTCTACTCTGATCTTCAAGATCGAGCTTCTTAAGGTCAAGTAAAGTTGATGCTTTGACAAGCATCTGACGCTTAGAAAACAAGACAAGAAACATATAGATTACTTGCGACGAGTGACAAGAAGACAAGAGCAATAAAGAAGAGGCACCGACCTCATCGCGGCTTGTCTCTCGTCACTCGTCACTTATTTAATGAACTTTCACAACTATGAAGAAAATCATTATGCTTGCTCTCATCATAGCAGCAAGCTCTGCCGTTTATGCCGTGCCTGGCAAGAAGAAAAAGAAAGAGGCAGAAAAAACTGAACAGCCCAAGCCCGTGGTTCTCACCTCGGCAAGCGATACGCTGAGCTATGCCGCCGGCAAGATGCTCACACGCGGTCTGGACCAGTATCTCATCTCTGAACTGAAGGTCGACACCGCCTACATGGCTGAGGTAGAAGCTGGTTTCCGCGAGGGAATGACCCGCGACGCTGCCGATCCCAAGGCTGTGGCTCACAGCGCTGGCTTGCAGGTGGCCCAGATGGTACTCGGACGCATGCTCCCCGGCATCGAGAAGCAGTTTGCTGGCAGCGAGCACACCATCGACAAGACAAAGCTCTGCGAGGGCTTCGTGTCAGCGCTCCGCAACGACACAACCATCATGACAACAGAGCACGCAACAAACACCTTCACACAGATGCGCAAGGCTGACGAGGAGAAGGCCAACGCTGCATGGAAGGCGAAGAACGAGCAGTGGATCAAGGACAACGCACAGAAAGAGGGCGTGAAGACTACAGAGAGCGGACTGCAATATAAGGTCATCACCGAGGGCCACGGCGCCGTTGCCGAGAAGAGCAGCACCGTGACCGTGAAATATGAAGGCAAGCTGATCGACGGCACCGTGTTCGACAGCAGCTACAAGCGCAACCCGCAGACCACCGACTTCAAGCCGGAGCAGGTGATCAAGGGCTGGACAGAGGCTCTGTGCATGATGCCCGAGGGCAGCAAGTGGGAGCTTTACATCCCGCAGAATCTGGCTTATGGCGAACGCGCCGCTGGCGGCACCATCAAGCCCTTCTCTACTCTCATCTTCACCGTGGAGCTGGTAAAGGTCAAGAACGAAGAGCCTAAGGCTGAAAAGACAGAAAACGCCGGCGCTGCCAAGAAGGCTCCCGCCAAGAAGCCCGTGGCCAAGAAGAAAGTAAGAAAAGCGGTTGCCAAGAGAAAATAAAAAAAAGCGACAGCTAAGAAGAAACAAAAAAAGCGGTTGCCAAGGAAAAAATAAGAAAAGCGACTGCTAAAAGAGTAAAAAAAAACAGAAACGAGCAGAATTCATCAGATTCTTTGCTCGTTTCTGTTTTTTATAGACTATCATTAATGTCTTGAAAAAGCCAACATCTGTTCTTTCAAGGCCATGTTTCTGTTTTTTTTACTGCTTCAGACTGGAAACCTCGTCAAGCGACAATCCTGTCATGTCTGCAACAACTTCAGCTGACATGCCCTTGCCAAGCATCTTTTTCGCAACTTCCATAAATCCTTCAGCTCGCCCTTCAGCAATTCCTTCTGCTCGTCCTTCAGCACGTCCTTCAGCAAACTTCGTCTTTTCTGCCGTTCTTATCGCATTCACGATGTCGCGATACGCGTTCATGCTGTCCTCATACAGTTTCTGGTCCTGCTGGTTAAACTTCGCTATCTCTGCCTGCTCGAAGAGACGGGTGAAGACACGCTCCTGCAATGCGGCGGGACGCTGCATCAGCTTCGAAAGGTTCTTCAGCACAAACATCCACTTGTCATACATGGTCACGAGCTCCGTTTCTTTCTTGTCGAACTTGGGAATCTCTACATAAATGTAGGTCAGCTTGTCGTAGAACACCTCATGCGTGTCGACCTCCATAAGCTTCACCTCATGGTGCCAGCGCTTGGCGTTCTCAAGGCCGTCAGCAAAATTGAAGTTCAACAGACCGATGGTGTAGACAGGATTGAGATGAAAATCCCACTCGCCTCCACGCTGCGCCTGTTCGCGGATGGGAAACGTGGAATAGTAGATGGTGCGGTCTTTGAAAAACTCCTGGTAGACGTTCTGCATCTCTACAATAAACTTCTCGCCCTTGTCGTTCTCACAATAAACATCGAACACGGCGCGGCGGGCATCGATGCGGTCGCCAAGCTGCTCCGAGTTGAGATATGTGACATCCTGAACGTTCTGTTCGCCATGGAACATCGCGTTCAAGAAGCTTATAAGCAATTCCTTGTTAAACTCTGAGCCAAACAAGCGCTTAAAGCCGAAGTCGGTATGTGGGTTGATGTATTTGTCTATCATAAAACAGCTGTTTTTATTCCATCCGCAAATATACAGCATTTTAGTCAATAAACCAACAACGATGCTTAACTATTTTTTTCTGGTTGCAAATATGCCGTCAGCTATTTGGGGCTCTATAATGGAAGATTTTTAAACCTCCATGAAAGAAAGACATTAAAGGCTATTTCTGCATAAATATGCAAAAATGGCCTTTGTTTTTACCCGGTTTTCCATTAAGCCGAAATGACAAAATGAAAGTGCCTTAATGGCGTTGTCAAAGAGGCTCTTTGAGGAGCTCATTTGGGCTCTTTGACGACCTCAAAGAGGCTCTTTGACAACATCAGACCGTTTTTAACACCTGTTAAGAATTAGTGTCGTTTTTTGCGCTTTTTTCTTCTCACAAAGAAACCAAAACAAGATATTTGCTAACATTCTGATTTTTCAATTTTCTCTTCACAAACCGCATAAATATACAGTCAAACCGTATATTTATGCAATCACAAAAGACACGATAAATGACATCGAAGCTCATTTTCGATTTTTTGAAACAGGCCTTGCCAGACAAAAGTTCTTATCAGCAAAAGCAACGACATCAGGACAACATGAAGCCAAAATACTCATAAAAATAACATTTTATTACAAAAACATTTGACATTCAAACAAAAATGACTAAATTTGCGCCATTTAAATGTCATATCCTAAAAACATTATCTTATGAGGAAAAGAAAAAGAATAACAGCGCTTTGCTTGGCATTGCTTGCCGCAGGAGCAATGACAGCGCAAGACCTAAAAATTTACGGTCACATGACATTGTCGGAAAGTTTCGATTTCCCTCCCACAGGAATTTACGCTTTCCAACCTAAGGAAGGAACAGCTATTACGCCAATTTTCGAACAAAGTGACTGGTATTCGAGCGGAGGATTGGTGTTCATCGACGGCAAATTGTACTCAGTGAACCGCGACAACAATAAAATTGATGTGTATGACACCAAAGCAACGCCGTGGGCAGCCGGATCGCAAGTGGCTTTCAGTGGATTCAAAGGAGCCACCGACTTGACTTACGACATCACCACGCAAAAGGTTTATGGATGCTTCTTTGAGACAGACGGAACCTATTCTTTCGGAACCTTAAACGTTGAAACAGGCGAACGGACAAAAATAGCAACCCTGCCACAATTCTATTTTGCCATTGCCGCCAACAGCCAAGGCACAATATACGGAGTGGGTGCCGACCTTGCACTTTACAAATTTGACAAATCGACAGGCAGCGCGACAAAAGTTGGCGATACAGGACTCGCAACAATAGACCGCTGGGTTCCACAATCGGCTGAATTCGACCAAGACAGCAACACGCTATATTATTGTTACAACACGAGAAACTTCTCAATTATTACAAACAAAACCTACCTTTACACAATAAACACAGAAACGGGAAAGGCAGACAAGGTGATGCAGTTTCCGCAGAACGAAACGTTTGTAGACATCTACATCCCGGCTTCGACACAGAGCGTTGGCGCACCTGCCAAGGTGGAAGAGCTCATGGCTTCGTTCGACAAGGGCACTGGCAACGGAAAGGTTTCTTTCGTCATGCCAAAGAAGAGCATAGACGGAAAGGACCTCTCCGGAAACCTCGACTACACCATTGCCATTGGCGGCGAGACCGTGGCAACGGGTTCAGCCAAGGCTGGCGATGCCGTAAGCAAAGACGTGAGCACAACAGCAACGGGCGAGACCACTCTTGCCGTGACGCTGACAAACGGTTCTGGCAAGACATCATTGACCGAAAAGACAGCCTTCATAGGCATCGACACACCGCTGACGGTCGGCAACTTAAAGCTCAGCACCGCCGACAATCAAACCGTGACACTTACATGGGATGCTCCAACGGCAGGTGTGCACGGTGGATATATAGACCCGGAAAACCTGACATACAGGGTAACACGCATGCCTGAAGGAAAAGTGTGTGCCGACGCTCTGACCACAACAACATTCAGCGAGAAGCTGTCTGCTGAAAAGATAACAAGCATATATTATAATGTGGAGGCAAAGAACTCGGCTGCAAGCGGCGAGGCCACAGCATCGAACCGCGTAAACGTGGGCAAGCCTATCGAGACGCCTTTCAATGAAGCCTTCGACAATGACGAACGGTTCGCAACCTTCACCGTGACCGACGGCTACAGCGACGGTTCCACATGGAAACGTGTAACAAACAGAGAAGACAACACAAGCTATGCCGTTTGCGAATATAACAAAAACAACCCGAAGGACGAATGGCTTATCACGCCATCGGTTAAGCTCAACAAGGGTGTCAGATATGTGCTCTCGTTCAAGGCTTCAAGTGTTTACATGACAAAACCCGAGAAGATGGAGGTGGCATACGGCAAAGGCACCACACCTGAGGACATGACCAATGTGGTGATGAAGCCGACCGTTGTGGACAACAACAAATCGGGCGAATGGAAGGAATACTCATATATAATAGAGGTACCTGAAGACGGAAATTACAATTTCGGATTCCATGCCGTTTCTGATGCTGACATGTTCAATCTCGCCCTGACAAATGTCAGCATCGAGGGTTCGCACATGTCGGCTCCTGCCGAGGTGAGCAACCTTGTGGCAACATCAGATGCCAACGGCGCTCTTACGGCTGAGATCGTTTTCACCGCTCCTTCAAAGACAGTAGACGGCAAGGACATTGACAAGCTCACAAAGGTAGAGATTCTATGCAATGGAAAACTGCAGAAGACCATTGACAACCCACAACCGGGCTCTCTACAGAAGGCAACCGTTGACATGAACAGCGGCTTAAACAACATCTCTATCTTGGCATACAACGAAGCAGGAGCAAGCATTCCTGCAAAAACAACCGTATATGCAGGACCTGACGTACCGGGCAAGACAACCGTCAACGTGCAACTGAAGGACGGAAAACAAATTGTTTCATGGGAAGCGCCAAAGGGACAGAACGGTGGCTATGTTGACCCTGCCGACTGCAAATATACCGTTTACCGCTTTGTCGGTGACGAGCAGAAAACGCTCGTGGAAGACACTGAAGAAACAAGCTATACGGACGATTATGCAGCTACTAGCCAGGTCGTTGTAACTTATGCCGTTATACCAAACAACAGCTTGGGCTATGGAACATACAGCACGGCACATCCTGTTGTTGTGGGAGGCACACCATACGAGCTGCCATATTTCGAGACATTCAAATCGGGCTTCAGCACATATCCCATCTGGAGCATGGTGGCACGTTCAGGCATAGGTAGCTGGGTGTTGTATGACAAGGACAAGACTCAGGGAATGCCTAAGCCTTACGACGAGGATGGAGGCTACATCTTCTTTTCAAAGAACAATGACGGCGACCGCTGCCAACTGTTCTCTGGAAACATAGACCTCAAGGGAGCGAAAAACCCTACTCTCGAGCTATGGTACTATAACAAGAAATCGCAGAACACCCTCGCCATACAGGCTTCTGCCGACACTGGTGCATGGGAGGATCTAAAGGTTATCAACTATAACAACAATCTGCCCGAGGGATGGTCAAAGCTAAGCCTGCCTCTTTCCCAATATAAGAACAACAGTTATCTGCAGATAGGATTCGAGGCAACGGCAAACGACAACGGCATAATAGCGATTGATGCTATCGGCGTGCGCGACCTTTACGCTAACGATCTTGCCGTGACGCTCAGCGGTAAGAAACATTTCTTCTATGATGCCGACAACACGCTTTCGGCAACCGTGGAGAACCTCGGACAGACAGTGGCAGAAGACTATGCTGTAAATTTCTACTGCAACGACAAACTTTTCTCAACAGAGAAAGGGACACCTCTCGCTGCCGGAGAAACGAAAGTGGTCTCATGCAATGTAAAGCTCGGCCTTGACAATGCCGATACAGACAACTACCATGTGGAAGTGGCATACGCTGCCGATGAGAACTCTGCCAACAACGTGTCTGACGTGCTGGCGGTAACCAACAGCTTGCCTAAATATCCAACAGCCAAGGGGCTGGCTGCATCAGCCGAAGGCAACAGCGTGCACCTCACATGGACAGCACCAGAGACTTATGTGGCACCTGCCACTGAAGCCGTGACAGAGAGCTTTGAAGATTACACACCGTTCACGATTGATGATCTTGGCGACTGGACGCTTGAAGATGTGGAGGGCGAAGAAGGAACCTTCGGCTTACTGCCTCTCAACTTCCCATATCGAGAAGCAGCAAAATCGTTCCAGGTGTTCAACGCCGATTATCTGCACATGCGCAGCGATGGCGACTATGAGGTTTGGGCTGCACACACAGGCAAGCAGATGCTCATGGCCTTTGCCGACAAGGACCGTCTGAACAACGATTGGCTGATTTCGCCTGAACTCTCGGGCAACAAACAGACTATCAAGTTCTGGGTTCGGTCTATCTCAGGCAATTATCCTAATGAGACCTACTCGGTAATGGCATCAAGCAAAGGCAGAGAGGTTACCGACTTTACAGAAGTGGCTAAGGGTGAAGCACCGCTCGACTGGACAGAAAAGGAAGCAGAATTGCCTGAGGGCACTAAGTATTTCGCTATACGCTGTACCTCAAGCGACTGTTATCTTATGGTTCTTGACGATGTGACATACATTCCTGGCACAGGTCTGCCCAGCGAGTTGTCGCTCGTGGGTTACAACATCTACCGCGACGGCGAGAAAATCACCCAGGAGCCTGTAGGTACAACTGCATTCACCGACAAAATAGACATAAGCAAGAACCATCTCTATGCCGTAACAGCTGTTTATGCAACAGGCGAATCTCGCTTCTCAAACGTGGTGGCACTTGGCAATTTGAGCGGTGTCGCTTCAGTAGAATCGGACAAAGTGTCTATAAAAGCTCTCAACAGTCATATCATCGTTGCACAAGCAGAAGGCAAGAACATAACCATAAGCAACGCTGCAGGTGCGGTTCTCTTCAACGGAAAAGCCACAGAACCGACCGTTTCTGTACCAGCTGCAAATGGTATCTATGTTGTAAAGGTTGGCGACAACGTCAAGAAGATTGTGGTGAGACAATAAATCTGTTTATTGACACGCTTGTTTTAGACCAATAGATTTTTGTTTGGCCTTAAGCATTAAAAAGGGAGCGAACCCACGAAAGGTTCGCTCCCTTTTAATTGTACTAAACTATAGAGGATGTATCTTTGTCGTTATTCCTTGTCCCACCATACGCGGGTGTTGTTGAAGTTGTCCTCGGTCTGCAAACCAAGACGGTTGAGAGCCTCCTTATAGTTTGCACCGTTGATCTGAACCTCGTCAGAAGGATAAGGCATGCGGCGAACGATGCCAGGACCCCAGTTGCCCATTGAGCTGAAGTTGGGCTGCAGATGAGTCTTCTCCTCCAAAACGGGATAGCCAGAACGACGCCAGTTGGCGTAGGTCTCATACTCGTCGAAGAAGCAGTTGATCCAATATTGGGTGTTGATCTGCTCATAAGCCTTAGCTGCATCGTAGGGGTTAGCAGCGAGGTAAGCGTTGATGGCAGCGTCGGTGAGGTATGTGCTCACGAGAGTCTTGGCGTTCGCACTTGGGAAAGCGCTGAACTGCTTCATGGCGCAACGCACACCAGCCTCATAGAAAGTCTTTGCGTCGCCGCTGATGTAGCCACGGAGAGCAGCCTCTGCAAGCAGCAGGTTGGTCTGGGCAGCTGTACATACGAACGTAGGACCTGTGGGGTCGCCGTAGGTTGAGCGGTTGGGCTGTGAGTATGCCTTCTTGTAATACTTGTCGCTGTTCTTGTCAGAAAGAACCTCATCGGTGAACTCTGTGCCGTTATACTTCTTGATAGAGTAGTCAGATGAGGGGCTCATGCTGAAGAAGCCGGGGAGAGCCTTCTGCAAAGCAGGAGCAGCGTTGTCTGCCTTGGCGGGATCCACGTCCTTTGTCTCATAGTCGGTAGGATAAACGCACATGAAGAGAGGTATACGCGGGTCGTTGGTGCTCTTGAGCAGGTCGAGGAATGTGGTGTTGATGAAAGCTACACCTACATCCTCGTGAGTGATAATCTTTGCGTAAGGCTCAGAAGAGTCGTTGGTTGTTACACCGCCAGCGTGCATGAGCATGCAGTTGTCGTCGTTGCTTGTGATCACGCCGTTGGCGAAAGCCTTGGCAGCGTAGGTCTTGGCTGTGGCGTCGTCAACCTTTGTCAGACGCATGGCCACGCGAAGCATGAGCGAGTTGGCAAACTTCTTCAGCTTGGCAACGTCACCGTTGTAGAAGAGCTCCTGCTTGCCGAGAGATGCTATGCCTGAGCCGAGAGCGGCCTGAGCCTCGTCAAGCTCCTTGAGGAGATCCATGTAGATGTCCTTCTGCGTGTCATACTTAGGATAAGGATGCTCTGCGGGCTGTCCTGCCTCTGAGTAGGGAATGTCGCCATGGAGGTCGGTAAGACGCTGGAAGGTGTATGCACGGATGATACGCGCGATCTGATAGTTCTGCTGGTTAGCAGGATCGTCCTTCCACTTAGAGATAACGGTCTGGATGTCGCGGATGGTGGCACGGTCGCCAGAGCCGAGCACAGAGCCCCAGTAAGCGGCAGCATAGCCGTTAGAGTAGCTGTTGAGACCGTAGCTCCACCACCAGCCACCGGCAGCGATGTGCTGGTTCCACTGTGAGAGGTAGATAAGTCCGTCGCGCCATACGTCCCAGTCGGAACCGAGCGCCTGGTGCTGTGCGTTTGTGAATACCATCTGGTAGTTCACGTTTCCAGAGTTGGAGTGCTCCGGATCGACGTTGAGGTCACCGAAGTCGCCGCAGCTTGAAGCCAGTGCGACAATGGAGAGCGCAGCGAGTGTATTTTTAATATATCTTTTCATAGCTGTTATGATCTTATGTTATGTTAGAATTTGACGTTGACATTGAAACCGATGTTGCGGGTGTAGGGATAACCGTTGAGCTCAAGACCCTGACCGTTGCTGTTGTTGTAAGCCGACTCGGGATCGATATTGTCGGTGTGCTTCATGATTGTCCACAGGTTGCGGCCAATTACAGACACTGTCAAACCCTTCACATACTTGGTCTTCTCGAGAAGGCTCTTGGGGAATGTGTAGCTCAGCGAAACCTCACGCAGCTTGATGAAGCTTGCGTTGTATGTAAACTCTTCAGCGATGTTGTTCTCGCAGATCTTGCCATAGTAGTTCTGTGCTGACACAGCCACCTGGTTGGGCTGACCTGTTGCCTCGTCGATGCCCGGGAAGACATAGAGCTGGTTGGGGTTCTCGGCTGTACGTCCTACGAGCGTGTTCTTGTGGAGACCGTTGCTGTAGGCCTGGTAGTTAGAACCAGAGAAGAGCTTGGCACCGAACTTGTAGTCAATGAGGAATGAGAGAGAGAAGTCGCGATACTTGAGCGTGTTGCTCCAACCGCCAGTGTACTTGTACACACCGCTGCCGAGGCTCACCTGCTCGCCGTTGTTCTGAGGCATACCGTCCTTGAGGAGGAGGCGTCCCTGGTCGTCACGCTTATACTTGTAGCCGATGAGCTGTCCGTAAGCCGAGCCGACAACGTTGTAAACGCCTACTGAGCCCATGCGCGATGTTGCGCCCTCGATGGCAAGACGCTTAACGCCCTCGCCGAGATACTTAACCTCAGAGTTGTTTACAGAGAAGTTGAAGACGGTGTTCCACATGAAGCGCTTGGTCTGCACGGGTGTGGCGTCGACCATGAACTCGAAACCGCGGTTCTCGATCTCACCGACGTTCTGAACGCGTGCTGAGAAACCTGAGGCTGAAGAGGTAGAAACGTTGGCGATATCGTCCTTCGTGTTCTTGATATAGTAGGCGAGGTCGAAGTTCAAGCGGTTCCGGAAGAAGGCAAGGTTAAGACCGATCTCCTTCTCTGTGATGCGTACCGGCTTAAGGTTCTCGTTAGGATAGGTGCCCGAGTTGGCTGTAGAAGCCTGAACACCGTTGATCTTATAGTTCTTCACCTTGTAGCGGAGCAGGTTCTGGTAAGCAGATGTGCCGTTAGATGCGAAAGCGTAGCCGGCACGGATCTTACCGAAGTCGAACCAATCGGGCAGGCTCTCACGGAACGAGTCGGTGAACACCCACGATGCTGTTACAGAGGGATAGAAATAGCTGTTGCTGTCGTCAGCCAGAGTAGAGAACCAGTCGTTACGTCCTGTTACGTTCAAGAACACCTGGTTCTTCCAACCGAAGTCGGCTGTGAAGTAGAGCGAGTTGACGCGATACTTTGCATACTCAATCTCACCTCGGAGGTCTGTCGGGTCGAGGTTGTTTACAGACCAGAGGCCGTCAACGATGAACGGACGTCCGCCTTTTGTCGGGTAGTAAGTCTTATAGGTGTTGTCCTGTCTGTTGCCGCCGAATGTAGCGCCAACGCTCCAGTCCTTGGCAAAAATCTTGTTGAAGCCGAGGAGGAAGTTGTAGTTCATCTCATAATAGTTCTTCATGTACTCGGTCATGAAGCCATAGGGGTCGGCAGCAGCACCTGTAGGCTGCACGGTCTTGTTCTCGTAGGTATAGCCGTCACGCTGCACAGCTCCCTGGAGGTAGAGCCAGTCGGTGATGTCCCACTTAAGGTTGATGGCACCTGTGAAACGGTTACGCTTGGCCACGTTGGTCTTGCGATACTGGAGCCAGTAGGGGTTGTTGAAGTAGATGTTGGTACCGCCGATCATCTCCTTGCCGTCAACGGTTGTACCCCATGGGCTTTCAGCTGAGCCGCGCTCCATCCAGCGGATGTCGAACGAGTTGGCGTGCCATAGCAGAGAAGCGTTGGTGTTGCCGTTGCCGTCAGAGAGCGATGAACGTCCGTTGAATTTCTCGAACACATAGTTGGCTGTTACGGTAGCCGTCAGGTTCTTGAACAGGTTGTAGGTGGTGTTCATGTTGAAACCGAGCTGGCGGTTGTTGGCGTTAGGCAGGATGCCCTTCTCCTTATTATATGTAGCGCCAAGACGGTATGTTACCTTCTGGTCAGAACCAGAGATGGCAACAGAAGCGTTCTCTGTCACACCTGTACGGTAGAAGTTGTCGAAGTTGTCGACATAAGAATACTTGTACTTGTTGCCGAGGAAGTTTACAGCCTCGCCACCGTCCATAGCCTCACCCCAGTTGCTCTGCTCCGAGTCTTGTGCAGCAGTAACGTCCATCGGGCGCTTGCCGTTTGTACCCTGACCGAAGACTGTCTGGAAGTCGCGCTGGTCGTAGATGGTGTTGAAGGTGAGGTTGTTGTTCACCTCGATGCTCACGGGCTGGCCCTTCTTGCCGCTCTTTGTTGTGATGAGCACGGCACCGTTACCACCACGGTAGCCATAAAGGGCAGATGCTGCAGCACCCTTGAGCACCTGTATGCTCTCGATATCGTCGGGACTGATGTTGCTCAGACCGTCACCCATATCGGTGCCGCCCCATGTGGTGCCAGAACCCTGGTTGGTGTTGTCGAAAGGCACACCGTCGATAACGTAAAGAGGCATGTTGTTGCCGGTCATTGAGGCGTTACCACGGATAACGACGCGTGAAGAGCCGCCACCTGTGGCGCTACCTGCTACCGACACACCGGCGATCTTGCCTGAGAGGGCGTTGCCGAGGTTGGGGTCACGGGCGAGCTGGAACTCGTCGCCGCCCACCTTTGTGGTAGAATAGCCGAGCGAGCGCGACTGGCGCTTGATGCCGAGAGCTGTCACGACAACCTCGTCAATGGCCTGGCTCTCGTTCTGAAGCGTAACGTTTACGGTAGTTTTTCCTTCAACGGAAACAACCTGTGTCTTTGAGCCCAGATAAGAAATCTCGATCTTTGCTTTGGGCGAGGGAACTGTAATCTCATAGTTTCCGTCGATGTCGGTGATAGAACCTGTTTTCGTTTCACCCTGAATCTTGACGGTGGCACCGATAACGGGTTCTCCCGTAGCATCCTTTACATTACCTTTGATCACGGTACTCTGGGCGCTTGCAACCATGGCTGTAAGCACCAATGCACCGGTAAGGCAAGCTCTCCTGAGAGAGTGCAAATTGAAATAGTTTCGTTTCATTGTGATAGGATTGGTTTAAAAATATGGTTTTGATTTATATTTGATTTATATTTGGCTTTTGTTGTTTTTAAAGTTTTTAATTTTGTTTTTGGTTTTGTTTTGTTTATATTTGATTTATATGTCGTTGTTTGTTTTGTTTTGTTCACAATTGGTTTTTCAACTGCAAGGGCAAAACTTAACAATTTTGGGATCTTCAAACGTTGGTTTTTCAACTCACTATTGGCTTTTTTTAAGCAGTAGTAATTATTTTCGGCAAAGATAAAGAAAATAAATTAATTTAGTAGAATTATTAACAAAATAAATGTTAATAAGATTTCTTAACAATATTCGCCTTTATCTTCTACCATTATTAAAAATGACGCGCAAATATTTAAGAAACATTAAAAAATGTACATTAAAGCCATTTATGTTGTAACACAGTGAGCAGCAATCACTATTTTTAGCTAACTTTGTGCATGGTTTAACGGCATAACACGCAACACAAAGAACCGCGCCAGTCTGCAGGGCATTGGCCGCCTGGTTGGAGGACTGGAGAATCATCGTTTATGCCCGCCTGCACAACTCGCCCGAAAAGGCATCGAGCGAGCAGGATTTCATGCGCTGCCTTCCGGATTCGCTGGACATCGTGACGCTGACCAACGCCGACAACTTCTCGAAGTTCGACGCCGAAGATATGGACGTCATGCGCGAGAAAGGGACGAAGGTGCTTTACCAGGTCGATTATGCCGCACGCGCGGAAGAGTTCGCCGATATGCAGGCGCTCGATGCCTATCTGGATCGGGTTGTCGCCGCCGTCGCCGCCAACGGCATGGACGGCCAAGGCAAGCGCTGCTCGGGCAAGGACGGGGAGGATCTGGTCATCAAGGTCCCCCGCGGCACGGTGGTGCGGGACGCGGAGACGGGCGAGATTATCTGCGACATGTCCCAAACCGACCGCTTTGTACTGGCCAGGGGTGGGAACGGGGGCTGGGGCAACAAGCACTTCGCCACCCCCACCCGGCAGGTGCCCCGCTTTGCCAAGGCGGGCCTGCCTGGCCAGGAGCGGCAGGTGATTCTGGAGCTCAAGCTGCTGGCCGACGTGGGCCTGGTGGGCTTCCCCAATGTGGGCAAGTCCACCCTCCTCTCTGTGGTGAGCAAGGCCCGGCCCAAGATCGCCAACTACCATTTCACCACCTTGTTTCCCAATCTGGGCGTGGTGTATGTGGAGGAGGGTGTCTCCTTCGTCCTGGCCGACATCCCCGGCATCATCGAGGGGGCGGCTGAGGGGGCGGGCCTGGGCCACGACTTCCTGCGGCACATCGACCGCTGCCGCCTGCTTATCCACGTGGTGGACGTGTCGGGCAGCGAGGGCCGCGACCCGGTGGCCGACTTTGAGGCCATCCAGGCCGAGCTGAAGGAGTACGGCTCCGGGCTGGAGAACCGTCCCATGCTGGTGGCGGGCAACAAGGTGGACATTGCCGCTGACCGCTCCGCTCTGGAGGCCCTGAGAACCCATGTGGAGGGCCTGGGCCTGCCCTTCTATGAGATCTCCGCCGCCGCCCAGCAGGGCACCCGGGAGCTGATGTACGCCGCCGCCCGGGAGCTGGAGCACCTGCCGCCCATCACGGTGTACGAGCCCACCTATGTGGAGCGCCCGCCGGAGGTGGACATGTCCGAGCCCCTGGAGATCACCCACGAGGACGACACCTGGCTGGTGGAGGGCCCCTGGCTCCAGCGGCTCATGGCCAACGTCAACTTCGGGGACTACGAGTCCCGAAACTGGTTTGACAGGATGCTTCGCCAGTCCGGCCTGTTTGACCGGCTGGAGGAGATGGGAATTCAGGACGGGGACATCGTCTCCCTCTATAACCTGGAATTCGAGTACCAGCGGTAAAGCAGAGCGGCCGGTCCGGCTACGG
>OGXZ01000946.1_pt1 | contig 17021 bp, 10 predicted proteins | sample 1576431 | NCBI WGS metagenome assembly OGXZ01 (sample SAMEA3541590, study PRJEB24748) | human gut metagenome | biome: human gut; feature: human-associated habitat; material: faeces | place: China | collected 2012
TCCTTTCGATGGCTAGGGCAGGGGGAAATGCGCTTTCATGACCGCAACGGCGCGGTCCAGTTCTTCTTTCGTGTGAGCCGCGGTCACGGTCAGGCGGATGCGGCTCGTCCCGGCGGGCACCGTCGGCGGACGGATAGCAGAGAGAAGGATGCCTTCCTCAATGCATCGGGAGGCGTATGCGAGCGTCTTTTCCTCTTCGCTCAGTATGATGGGAATGATCGGAGTGTCGCTTGGTTCTACGGGAATCCCCGCTTCTGCCAGCTTCTCCTTCATGTACCGGGTATTCTCCATCAAGCGTCCCACGAAGCGCTCCGGCTCGCGCTCCAGAAGGCGTAAAGCTGCCAGCGCCGTCATCCCGGTCACGGCTGAGATGGACGTAGAGAAAATGAACGGCCTTGAAACGTTCCTCAGGTAATCGCAGATTTCCCTTGAAGCAGCTGCATAGCCGCCCTCAGCACCGAGCGCCTTGGACAGCGTCCCCACCTGGATATCTATGCCAGAGACGTGGAAATGCTCCGCAGAGCCTCTTCCCGTCTCGCCGATCACGCCGACGCCGTGCGCATCATCGACGATAAGGCAGGCATTGTATTTTTCCTTAAGGCGGATCAGGTCCGGGACCGGCGCGATGTCCCCGTCCATCGAGAACACCCCGTCTGTCACGATGAAACGCTGCCCGCTCACAGGCGTATTCTTCAGAAGTTCTTCCAGAGCAGCCATATCCGAATGCGGATAAATGACCGTGCGGGCGCGGGAAATCCTGCATCCGTCGACAATGGAAGCATGGTTCAGTGCGTCCGAGAAAATGATATCGTCCTTGCCGCCAAGGGCATAGAGGACGCCCAGGTTTGTCATGTAGCCTGTATTGAAAATGACGGCATCTTCCGCATGCTTGAAGGAAGCGAGCTCCTTTTCCAGATCCGAGAGTTCAAAGACAGCACCCGATGTCAGACGCGCGCCGCCCGAGCCCGTGCCCCAGCGTACGGCATCCCTGGCCGCTTCCTGGACCTCCTGTTCATGCGTCATGCCAAGGTAATCATTCGAATTAAAGACAATGCACTCCGAACCGTCGCGGCGGACGCCCTTCGACGCCGTCACCATGCGGAGATCCTGCACTTTGCGGAAGCGCCCGCCTTCGCGGATTTCATCCAGCGCCTTTCCCATATTTTCAAGTTTCATTTGATAACCTCACCAATACCGTCTGATTCTGCATATAGTCTTCATAAAGAGCAACATCTGTCCCGTGCTTCACGAAGAAAACGCGCCCGCCGACCGGGTCGCCCTTGTCCTTCATCACCGTAATGCGGCCATAGCCGTGAAGCGGCGAGCCGACGTAGCCCGTCACATAGTCCGGATCATCCGACCAGCAAAGCTCGGCTACCGTGCCGGGTCCGTGAGCCACCTTCGATGCCAGGACAAGCGCTTCACGCGGATGATCGCCGCCAAGACCCTTGCCGCGCATCTTTGCTTCATACTCAGCCGTGTCAGCGCTGTCCATATTGCTGCAGCGGACCCCGCGCTCTCCGCGGCCATCGAGCCTTTCGCCCGTCTCCGCATCCATCACGATTGCGCCCCTCATGCTGTCTTCCAGTGCTTCCAGAGAAGCGATGCCCCGCCTGGCCGCCAAAGGAGAAACACCCGCGCGGATGAGCTCAGCCTCCGCTGCCCTGTGTCCCTCGGACTTCTCGCTCGTGTCGATCTGGTAAAGCGGAAGCATCAGGCAGTACGAAACCGCCGCATCCGGCACCTTTTCCACCTTCACCTGAATGAAATCCGCGCATCCTCTCTCATGCTCCCTTGCACGGCGCATCATGGAAATCACCGTCTCATCCACCAGATCCTCAGAAACAATCCGCTCCGCTCCAGAAATGTGGCGCCCGCCCTTGCCATGGGTCCCGCCCAGGCTCGAACGCATCTTCACACTGTACAACATTTACGGTCTCCTTTGTCAACTTGCATTGTTATTATTGTCAACCTTATGGGTAAAAAATATGCCGAAGCATCGCTCCGGTTCCATATATCTACTTTATTTCTTTCTATTATTTAATAGTAACAAGACTCTTTTGTCAAGGTGTTTGAATGTGCGATGTTAACAAAATAACTAAAACGCATGTGCAGGGATTCAAAAGAGCCTCCATGTAAAAAGGACTTCCGCAGGCGTAGGAAGTCCTTTTTAAGGTGTGTTGCAGGCACCTTTGCTGCCCAGCCCTGGGGGAGGTTCTCCCGGCCGCGTCTCCGCCCTCGAGAAGGGAAGTGAAGCGAAGACCCCGCCCGGTAGATAGGGATGGACTTTATAGAATGCCCTTCAAATCCAGCGGGGATCGCCGCTGGATTCATTGGACTCATTCCCTGTACCAGTTTTTCTATTTCAAGAAATGAGCTTTCGCCATTTCATCATGTCATCTTCCATCCGCTGCATAGAACAAGAGCTTCCATGACAGCCGCTCTCATTCTGCAGGAACCGTCCCCCGCGCGGCGCATCCCCCGATGCACGCCGCGGACGATTTGTGGATGTTCTCCTGCTGACTAACGAAACCCGCTGGCAGGAAACAGTCGGCGCGTCCTTGCATGACACGGCCCGCCCCTGCCGCTTTCCCCCGGGATAAGCAGCAAGGCCATGTCTTGACGCTTCGTTGATACTAAGTATACATTTTCTTTGCAAAAGCAGTCAATATGATATACCATACATTAATATTTGATTTAAATCTCCCCTTTTTTCATCATTTCCATGCAAGAATACGCATGTTAGAAATAAAATTCCCATTCTCAATAAAGTCAAAAATCCTAATTATTTTGTTTGAATTTATTCTGGATAAACAGTCAGAAAGTATACGGCTTTATCAAAATGACGTCGCTTTTTAAATCTATTTGAAAATTATGTTTTAGAATAAAAGCCAGTATTCCCGTTATAGTTTGAAATATTTCCTTGATATTCCTAAATGCAGCATATTCTATATAGGCTCTTTTAAAAATAAGAGTACCAAATCATTTTTATCAAAATATCAATTAGAATCAGACATTTCGCGTAAAGTCTATGCATCTTAGCCCCGTCTTTACCGGACTTTATCAAAAAATCAGATCAAAGTCTCCATTTTCATTTAGGTGAATACCATCGACTAAAACTCATGTATATCCTGCAACCTATGAAATGAGAGGGATTGATAGAAGAAATCGCAGAGCTATGAAAAAGGCAAACGATATTGGGAATGGGAGAGGAAGATGGAGGAAAATGCATTTCCACGAGCGAAGCGAGGTTTAAGGGTGTTAACCTTGCTTCGAAAGGAGAAGGTGGCAGCGTAGCTGACGAATGAGATGTAGTTCCATCAGCCGCCAGGCTGGTTTTGCGATTTTTATGAGGTGGTTCATCTCCCAGGCTGCAAGCCGGCTGTATGGTTTTTCATCTTTTTCATATAAAATGCTAAAACCGCACAACCTCGCTCTGCTCGATGAACCTTTTATAAAAACCAATGAATACTGCACCCCTTTCGTCAGCAACAGTTAAATGATAGGCTGACCGCCCTTCCCCGCTGAGGCAGGGCAAAACCTTCCGCACCGGCACGTACCGCCATGTTACTGCGATGTACTGAGTTTTGATTTCCACGAGCCTTCCGAAATGAAATTCCACACAAAAAAGCCTCCCGCGCACTTAGGAGGCTTTTCTGCTTTTCCTTTGTTCAGAGTCAGGCTTTCTATTATTTTATACGCCGACTTTCGCGGCGAGTTTTGCGATGATCTGCTGCTGTTTTTCGTTGATTTCCTTCTGTTCTTTGAGCATGGTTTCGAGCTGGCCGATTCTCTGATCCTGGGAGGCCAGTTTCTTGTCCTGTTCAGCGACGTGTTTCTTGAAGCTTGTCAGTTCTTTGGCTGCTTCACCTGGGTAGACCTTCTTTACATTTCCTCTTTCACCGACTTTGAAGGAGGCGCCGACGGTAACCATGTTATCGTTGTAACCTACGGTCGTTCCCAAAGAGAGAAGCGTGTCGTCATTCGGATGGTAGAAAGCGCCGAGGGCGAGGGCCTGCTGGTCTTTGTAGGAACCACCGGAGACGGCGACGTTCCACTTGCTGTCCGGATCATAGTCGACCGGATGAAGGCCCGCCAGAGCGGCTGCACCTGCGCCGACTTCATTGACACGGTGATCGAGGTCGCCTACGCGGTTGTCGAGCTGTGTCAGGTGGGTCGTGTTATTGGTAATGCTGCCCTTGAGTTCATGAATCTGCGAGCCGTTGACGGCGTCCGTGGACGATGCGGAAATTTCTCCAGGCGCGACGTTTGTCACTTTCCTGCCGCCTGCATTGATGCCGCCCGACGTCATGGACGGACCGCCTTTTATGGTGACGCCATCGTTATTGATGGTAGTATTTCCTGCTTTGACGCTGTCGACGGTGATGTCTTTCTTGAGCGATACTTTCAGCGAATCTCCGGAAATACTGGTTTCCGTATTCGTGCTGTCCCCAAGGATCGAGAGGGTGCCCTTCGGGGAAATCGATGCGCTGTTCCCGTCGTCTGCCTTGAAGCTGGTCGGGTCCGTGACGTTCCTGATCACGACGACTTCACCATTATCGACACTTGTATTACTGTCCGGGGTAATTGGAAGAATCGTCGTCCCGCCGGAATTAGCGCCCGATGTTCCTGTATTTCCTGCGCCCGCAGTGCCTGCCGTGTCTGCAGTGACCAGGCTGGAATGCGTCGTGACTGCTGTTTTCGTATTCGTTCCTGCGGCCGTATTTCCTACGCTGGCGGATGTATGGCCCGTCTCGGATGTGGTGCCTGTGATATTCGCGCTCATGGTGTACATACCGTCAGACGTCTTGATGACCTGGATGCCGTTGCCTGCCTTGATATTTGGCTGCGTCGCATTCTGCCGGGCGAAGACAACCTTCTTCAGCTGCGCCACGTTGACGGCATCGGTGTCCTGCGTGCCAGCTGCGACGCCCGTGATCTGACGGGTGATGCCTTTGGAAATATCGCCGACAGAAACGGCGCCTCTTGTCGATTTCCAGGCCGGGGACGTATTCAGGGAAAGAAGATTTGTCAGCGGATCATAGCCTGCATAACCAGCTGCCGTACCTGCCACAGAGCCCGAACCGAAGGCCGCGCCGCCAGAGGCTGTCGCATAGGAATTGTAACCGACAGCGACGATATCATCGCTTGTCATCTGCGTCGCATTGCTGTCTGCCGACCCGATGACGACGGAACGGTCAGCGCTGGAAAGGTAACGGTTGTCGCCGATGACCTGCAACATCTTCGAAACAAGAACAGTATTGGCTGAACCTATAGAAGTGACATTCTGCACATTGATGGCTGAATTACCATAACCGATTTGGATATCTTTTGCATTTTCTGCTGCACCATCCGTAGTGGACAAAACATTATTCACGCCGAACATCTGCGACAGGTTCGTATTCGTTGCACGGTTCCTATCGCCCAAAACCTGCGTCTTATCTGCATTCGTCACGCCATTGACAGCGCCGAGGGCAGAAACATGATTTACATTGGACGCCGTATTTCCTGAACCATCCAAAATATTAGCTGAGCTTACATTGTCTGCCGTACCAGTCAGTGTATTATTCGATCCGGTTACCGAAGAAAGAGCTGCATAGCTGACGGTGTTCGTATCGCCAAGAATCTGGGTTGTCGCGGTATTGTTGACGGTATTTCCAGATCCAATGGCAGAAACATGCTGCACGGCGGATGCCGTATTTCCCACGCCGGACAAGATATTGGATGCGCTTGGCGTCTTCTCTGTCCCGGTGATGGAATTCTTAGCGCCTGCTATCAGAGAGGAATTGACATAAGAAGCGCTGTTTGTATCACCGATCATGACGCTGCCTTTGGTGTTCTCCACATTGGCGTTGTCACCCATGACAATGGAGCTTGTTACATAGCTTTTCTTGCTGCCCGTTCCGATGACCGTCGTATTGTTTGCTCTCGTGAAACTATTGTTGTATCCGTCGATCATGACATACTTGTCGCTATCAAAGAGGCCGTTTTGGCCCTTAAGTTCATTCCCTGTACCAAGGACCTGGGCAAAGGATACGCTGTCGACCTTGTTCCCATTGTCGATGGCCATGACAGCGCCGCCTGGATTTTTTTTGGCTCCGTCAATGATTGCATCCTGCATGGCTTTTGGAGAATCAAGCGGCTGGCTCAGAATCATCGTTGCCGAAGTGACTCCCCATGTATTTTTCACCTCATTGCCCGTGCCGATGGCGATGGTTCCGCTGCTGTTATTGACACGGTTTCCCGTCCCGATGATGGAGTTTTCCGCGCCGGAATGAGGAAAGGCGGCAATCGATTCATTGGAGTTCAAGGAACCGACGACAGTGCCAAATGCATTCTTATATCCATCAAGAATGGTATCGACCACATGGAGTTCCTGATACTGGCTCGACTGCACATTGTAGCTGCCATAGGTCGTCGTGAACATGCCGTTTGCATACAAATTCGTGCCGACCGTCGTCGAGGCCACGCCTAGCTGCCTGCCGGCTGCAGGACTGAAGCCGTACGTGCTGAATTCCGATCCCTTCGTATCCCCGATCTCCACATCCGCTCCCAGATTATGCGCGCCGATTTCAATCGATCCTGCCCTTGCGAAAGAATTCGTGCCGATGGCAATTCCTTCCGGCAGATTTTCCTTCGCTTCCGTGTTGCCAGCTATGGTGTAACCAAATCTGTCATCATCTTTGCCTCTCTCCTTGCCATCTCCGAAAGAAAGGAGTGCCTCCTCCGTTCGTGTGCCCAGATCGATCTTCGCATTATTTCCAATGGCGATACTCATGCCCTTCGGGCGGGTATTGACCGGATCCATGCCATATTAGATAAATGCCCCCTGGCCCTTTACGATATCATTGGAGGGTGCAGCCTGCGCAGGCAGCGCCGCACTCGTACAAAGCAAAAAGGCGCAGACAGAAGCAAGGAAAAGGCGTACCTTTTTCCCCTGACATCTGCTGCGTCTGGAAATACGTGCATTAAAACTACTCTTCGAAATCATAGTACATCCCCCCGGCGGTCCACAAACGATACCTTTCCAAATTAAGCAGCCGCCATGGACCCTTTCCCCCGAAAGAGTCCTTTCAAGGCGTACTGCCGGATCGGGGCGCCGCGTTTGCCAGTGACAAGCTCCATGAACCGCCTGAAATTCCCTGGTTCCAGGCCGGCGCATTCGTTGATAGAGAATCCCCCTCAAACGCGCGCTTTTAATCTCCCGTTCTCGTCTTAAATATATAGTAATTACGATATTAAGAGGAATACGAGTCAGAGATAAGAGGTTGACACTTTTGTTATAGGTATCAAGGAAATCAGGGTAAATTAAGTGTCCTATCCTATTCCGTTATATGCTTCCCATCGTTCCGCGATTGGATTCGGCACTTTTCGTAAAAAATAACTCGGTCTTATGAGAAACCCTCAAGAACGGACGCACTCTTCTTTTAAGAACATATAGAAAACTTCATGGACACATCCGCCCTGCTGTACGTGTATCTTATGTGATTCCTTGATAGAGTGATAAAGGAAATGAATAGGATACTAGAGGATATAAAGGAAATGGATGGGAAGATGATCTGACGAATGGTACACCGCGCATTTCCCAAGCGCCGCTAACCTCGCCTTCCCAGACGGGGAAAAAGGGCCGTAGGCCGGTCTTGACCTTGCCCTGGAAGGGAAGGTGTCGGCGGAGCCGACGGATGAGTTGCATTTCCTCGGACAGAGTCCGGTTGTATGGTTTTTAAAGGTGCAATTTCTAAAATCGGGGTGCAGTATTCATTGGTTTTTAAAATATGAAAAGGTTCCACGCGCAAAGCTGCGGTTGTATGGTCTTTCATGGTTTTTCATGTTTTTCCATGCTCCCCATCCCACGCAAAAAGGACTTCCTTGACGAGAGAAGTCCTTTTCACTCGAATAGGCCTGAATAGCAGGTTCTGCCTTTCGACTGTCCGTCATGCGGCCATCCGACTAGTATGGGAAGGGGGTCGGACCGGTCTTTAATTGGGAAGGTCATGACGAACTATATGGAATGCCCAATGAGAGGGGAAGGTTGGAGTTTGGAGATAGATGTGCCCCCTCATGCGATGCTGATTCCCGTATGGGATGAATGAAAAATTTCCTTAGAAAGTTCCCGGTACATGCCGGCAGCCGATCAGCCTGGGCTGGCGCTCTGCCGTAAAAAACAAAAATCGCAGTCAAACGCGGGGAAGAAGACGGACTTCCTTGCCTGGCGTTCGCTGCGAAAAAAGGTGCTTTGAAAACGTTTCAAAATCGTAAGAGCCCCCCTGGCGGCTTGCGAGTATATCGCCGCAGTGGTTACGGTGATTCCCTTTCCCCCGAAAGAAAATTCACGTCCGTCCCCCGGACCACTGCTTGATCGGGATGCTGATGCAGGATCTTCCGGCCGTTCCCTTGAAACTCCCCAGTCTCCTCGGATCTGCCTTGATGAAAGATCTCCGTTAATTATCAGCGTATTTAAATCTCCCGTTCTTTGACTTCAATATATAATAAAAGGGAAATTATAAGAAATACTAATAAGAGATAAGAAGTTTATACTTTTATTATAAGTCGATCGGTTTGTTCTAACTTCCTTTACTCCTATGCATTCCTGCGATAGGTTTCCTCTTTTCAGCTGCAAAAATACACTTGTTTTCCCTAAAATCAGATACTAATTCCCTATTTTCCCTAAAGGCGGACACTCGTTTTGCGATCTTCTTTCAGCAGATCATAGAAATATTTGTGAATGAGCCCGTCATTTCATACGCGCATCTTATAATCTTCCCTTACTCGCTTATAACAGATTCTGATTAGTAACGGCAATTTTATGGATATCAGAAGTATCAGAACTTCAACGAAAAAGGCCCTCAGGTAAGCTGAGGGACAGCGATATGACAAAATGTACAATCATTTCGCCACAGTCCTTTTTCTATTGGAATATTCTATTATCGGATTATCCAGCACTTATATGCGCCGGCTTTGTCTGAATACCAAAAAACCTCGCTTCGCTCGAGGAAATGAACCTCCTCAGGCGACTCTGTCGCCAGCTCCCCCTACGGGGCAAGCTCAAAAAAACCTTAAACCGAACTTCGTTCGAGAAATGCTAAAGGCAGTATTTACCTAATTTTGTCACAGCTTTTTTTTTGATGGCCATATTATGGAAAGCCCAAGAGAATGGAAATCTGGAAAAATCTTTTTCTCAGGCGTTTTCCCTTATTCCGTCACTCCGGTCTTTGCCATAAGTTTCCGGATCAGGATTTCCTGTCTGGCGAGTTTAATATCTAAAGCAGCATCCGTCTTTGAGTGTACGGAAATTTCCAAATCTTGCTGTCAGTATAAATGAAATCAGTCTCCAAGAGAAATCGTAATCACCAATAGGTTCTTTCCAGCCTGCTATAAGCGTTTGTGCCATCTTCAAGAAATCCCAGCAAAAAAGACTCCTAGTCGGAAACCAGAAGTCTTTTTCACCGCCGTCGTCCATGATGGAGAGTGGGACGATGGCACACCCGTCTGCAGCCGGGATTACGGGCTGCGCGGTATGGAGACGCAGCCGTCAAGGCGGAAGGTTCATCCAGGGAGGGAGCAGACGGGCAATATGGATGGTCCCGCAGCGGACCGGGGAGTGAAAACGTAAGTTTAACTGTCCTGCCGCGGGGCGGTCCTTCGGCAGGGCGCCTGACCCGGGAAGGATGCGCTGATAGATGCACTTTGTTTGCATCTCCTGCCATCTATAGTATAAACCAATTTTTTATTTAGATAAAATCGCAGTATTTCATAAGGTCCCCTCTCTTCTTGAATAAGCGTTAAAACCTAACGATTTTCATCCTATTTCTCCTGCTAAAGGCCAGAAAAGAGTGTATAATAAAAGGGATAATTTCTTCAGAAAGAGGGCTCACCATGAAAATCGCAATTGCAGGCACAGGCTACGTCGGCCTCTCCAATGCCATCCTCCTCTCCCAGCACCACAAGGTTACTGCCGTGGACGTCATCCAGGAAAAAGTGGATATGGTCAACAGGAAGGAATCCCCGATTGTCGACGATTACATCGAAGACTACCTGGCGCACAAGGATCTCGACCTCACCGCCACCATGGATGGCGACAGCGCGTACAGGGACGCAGACCTGATCGTCATCGCCGCTCCGACGAACTATGACACAGAGACGAACCACTTCGACACATCGGCCGTCGAAGCCATCCTCTCCCAGATCCAGCGCGTCGGCTCCGAGGCCATCGTCGTCATCAAATCCACCATCCCGATCGGATACACCCAGGAAATTTCCGCCGTCTATCCTGACCTTTCCATTCTCTTCGCGCCGGAATTCCTCCGCGAAGGCAAAGCTCTCTACGACAACCTCTACCCGTCCCGCATCATCGTCGGGATCCCGAAAGGAAAAGAAGCCCTCCGCCCCGAAGCAGAAAAATTTGCAGCCCTGGAACAGGAAGGCGCTGTCCGCGAGAACATCCCGGTCCTCATCACAGGATCTTCTGAAGCAGAGTCCATCAAACTCTTCTCCAACACCTTCCTCGCCATCCGCGTTGCCTACTTCAATGAAATCGACACCTATGCCGAAGAAAAGGGCCTGAAGACCGCTGACATTATCAAAGGCATGGGCTACGATCCCAGAATCGGAGACTTCTACAACAATCCGTCCTTCGGCTACGGCGGATACTGCCTGCCGAAAGACACCCGCCAGCTCCTCTCGAACTTCGAAGGCATCCCGGAAACCATGATCCGCGCCGTCGTCGATTCCAACGAGACAAGGAAATCCTTCATCGCTGACCGCATTGCCGCCAGAAATCCGAAGAAAGCCGGCATCTACCGCCTCATCATGAAGAGCGGCAGCGACAACTTCCGCTCTTCCGCCATTCAGGGCGTCATCGAGCGTCTGAGGGACAAGGACATTCCCCTTCTCATCTACGAACCGTCTTACAAGGGAGACTCCTTCATGGGCATCCCCGTCACCAAAGACCTTCAGCAGCTCAAAGATGAATGCGACATCATCCTCACCAACCGCGAAGAAAAAGACCTCGAAGACGTCAAGGATAAAGTCTACACCAGAGACCTCTTTACCAGAGACTAAGGAACCCTATAGTAAAAGCAAAAAGAACTATTGTGAAATGAAAAATCACTTCGCAATAGTTCTTTTTATTGTCCAATCTTTATTTCTGCGTTTCTTCCTTTTTCAGCCTGTCATATTCCTTCTTCAAGGCCGCAAAGGTTTCATCGCTGATATCATGCTCGATCTTGCATGCATCGTCGAGGGCGTGCTTTTCGGAAACGCCCATGGATTCCAGAATGTAGGAAAGGACCTGATGCCTTTCATAGATCCGCTCGGCGATCGTCTGTCCTGCCTCCGTCAGATGGATGCAGTTGGATTCATCCACCGTAATCAAGCCTTCCTGGCGAAATTTCTTCATGGCAATGCTGATCGTGGGCTTGGAATACCCCATTTCATTGGCCACGTCGATGGATCTCACTGTTCCAAGGCGCTTCTTCAATACAAGGATCGTCTTCATATACATTTCCGTTGCTTCATGTACTTCCATGAGATCACCTGCTTTCGTCAAGAATCATTTTATCATCCATGCTGTATTTTACCATACAGTGTATCTATTATAACTTTTCGCCCCCTGTATAGCAAACCGATGGGCATGGGGCTTGGGCATAGAAAATCCCGGAAAATGCGCGTTCCCTAGTGCTGCTAATACTTGCCTTCCCAGACGGGGAAGGTGCCCGAAGGGCGGATAGGGTTGATTACCTCGCAGCGGAGCTGCGGTTTTGTGGTTCCCCTTCAGCTTATCATCTGCCATCCAAGTTGATTAATTGGCTGAACGCTAGAATATATCCCATCAAAAAGGACCGCGGCAAAATGATGGCACATTTTGCCACAGCCCCAATTTTATGTTTCCAGGCGAACCGCCTGTCAGGAAACAGCACTATCCCTGTGCGGCGATTCTCCTGTGCTGGATTTCCGTTTCTTCTCCCATGAGATGGTTCACGCTTTCAAGGAGTGTCTGCGTCATATTGACCTGCCAGAACTGATTGGCTTCGGTCAGCTGGTACAGGTAGCCGTTATGCTTCCAAAGGCCGTAGTCTTCCCACAATGGTCCCAGGAATTCCATGCTGGCCAGTTTTTCTTCCCTCTGGATCAGTTTATCAAGGTCGAGCCTGCTCTGATTCATCTGCCCCTGGATATCTTCTTTTAGATGGGCATTGGGCGACTGGTTCATCAGGAACATCATCGGTTTTCTTCCTTCATCGATGGCCTTTTCATAGGCCGGAAGCCTGCGGTCGAGCATGGTGGAAAGACCGTCGACATGGCCGCCAGCCCCGCAGCCAAAGGGGAAGAGGTGCGTACCGAAGCGGGCCTGCGTATTGTAGAGGCTCCGCTCCCTGTTGTTCCTTGCCCAGTGGCAGAAACTGAGGCGCTTGTATCCCTGTGCGTCGAGGTAATTCTTGCCGAAGGAGAACATGGCAGACTGCACCTGCGTCGGTGCGGCCGGAGGGCGTTTCCCTCTCTGGATGGCCAGATTGAGGTCGCTGTGTTCAAAGACATTCAGCTGGTAGAGATCAGCACCGTCGATGCCCGATTCCACGAGCGTTTCCACGTCCTTGTGCCACACGTCCATCGTTTGGTACGGCAGCCCGTACATGAGGTCGATGACGACAGCGCACTGGTTGTAGGACAGAAGCTCCTGCAGGTGGGAGAATACCGTCTCCCCGTCGTCGATGCGGCCCACGGCCTGACGGACCTTCGTATCGAAGGACTGCACGCCGAGCGACATGCGGTTCACGCCGTTTCTGAACCATACGTCCATCTTCTCCGGGACGAGGTCATGCACACGGCCTTCGAAGGTGAGTTCGTAGTCATTGGCAAGCGGCAGACATCTCTGGATCGTGGAAAGAAGGCGGCCTGCATTTTCAGGAGAGAGGGAGGTCGGTGTGCCGCCTCCGATGAATACGGCCTGAATCGGCGCGCTGGAGAGTCGCGGGGAATCCGCACCCATCTCGATGTCCTTTACCAGATGGTCGATGTAGCGGTCTTCTTCGTCCTGGTTCGTCCCGTTCCGGAAGAAGGGGCAGTAGAGGCATTTCGTCTTGCAGAAGGGAATATGGATATAAGCCATCTGCGTCGGATGCCCTTCCACGGGCTTTGCCATGATATCCCGCCAGACCTTCTGCGCCATGGGAGGCGGCACCATGCTCCCTCCCATGGCGGCATGGACGACCCTCTTGCTGTCGAAAGCCAGACGGAGCGGCTCATCCGTCTTCCTTCCGAACTGCATCACCCTCTTCTCGGGCGTCAGCTGGTCAAAATAATTTCTTAAATCCATCGCACTCTCCTTACTTTTCAGCCTGGATGAAATTCATCACATTCCGGGCAAAAGCGGCTGCATTTTCAAGGTCTGCTGCATCCGGATGCGTGGAAGCTTCCTTGTGGCGCGCCTCGCTTTCCGGATTTCTTCCATGCGGATTGTCTGCCGGGAAACGCTTGTACATCGCTTCGATCAGCTGGGGATCGACTTTGCCCTGGCAGATAAATGTGCCTGCCGGTTTCTTTCCTTCCGGAAGAAGGGAGGCGCCGTTCTTGAGGCAGTCCTGTGCATGGCTGCTGGCCGGATTGACGCCGGCCGTCGCGAAGACAGCCACATGGCGGTTATGGAGATTTTCCAGAACCTTTCTGGATGCATCATCGGCCGTGCCCTTGTCGACCCAGAAGCCCATGAAGACGCAGTCATAATCAGAGAGAGACTCATTCATCTCGCGGATATTGCGGCAGGGCGTCCCCTCCGGCAGCGCAGAAGCGATCGCCTCTGCCACCATCTTCGTATTCCCGGTCCTTGTCGAATATAAAACGATACTTTTCATGAAGTCCTCCCTTAGAATTTAAATGTCACGCCGGTTCTCCAGGTGCGTCCGTAAATGGAGTAATCATCGTCATCGGAGAATGTCTTGTCGAAAATGTTGTCGACGCCGGCATAGATCTGTGTCGACTTGGAGATGTCCTTGGTAACGACGAAATTGGTCGTGCTGTAGGTGTAGTTCTTTCCTTCGCCGTCGAGGTAATCCTTGTACCAGAGGTTGTAGAGAGATGCGGTCCACGGATTTTCCTTCGCATCGGTCCAGGAAATCTGCACAAGGCCGTTCATGCGCGCGTTTTCAGAAATGCGGGCATTCGTTTCCTTGTCTCTGGCATCCAGGTAGGTCAGGTTCACCTTGGCATCCCAGTGCTTGTTGAAGCGGTAGCTGTATTCCCCTTCGACGCCGTCCATGACCGCATTGTCGATATTGACGTACTGGTAGCGGACGATTCTTCCGAAGCGGCCGAGCAGCTGGGAATTGATCATGTTCTTGATCTTATTGTGGAAATAGGTCACCTTGCCAGCGCCGTTTCCTCTTTCAAATTCAAGGCCGATATCAAAGGTTCTGGACTTTTCTGCCTCGAGATCGCTGTTGCCCCAGACCTGGATGTGCTTACCATCCATGCCGACGGCACTAGTCCTTCCTTTATGCGGAGCCGGGATGCTTCGAAGAGCGACCTGCTGGTGGCGGTGACGGCCATGGATGAGGTCAATATTATCGCCTGCATGCTGGCGAAGAAGAACGGCATTCCCCATACCATCGCCCGCATCCGAGATCCGAAATTCCTCTCGGAGCCGGTGGACTACATCAAGGAGAATTTCGACATCGACCTGGTACTGAGTCCGGAGCTCATTACGGCCCGTGAAATCAGCCGGCTGGTGATGACGCCCTCCGCCATTAACGTGGAGGATTTTGCAAAAGGCCGGGTGCGTCTTTTGGAAATGAAACTCAGTCCCCGCTCTCCCTTTGCCCATAAGGAATTAAAGGACATCACCCTGCCGCCATCCGTTCTCATCGCCCTCATCCTCCGGGACCACCACATGATTATCCCCCACGGCAGTGACAGGCTGCTGCCGCTGGACAACGTGTATTTCCTTGGAAATCCGGAATCCCTTGCAGAAATTTCATCCCACGGCCATGCCAAGTACCAGCGCCGGACGAAGAAGGCCCTCATCATCGGCGCCGGCCGCACGGGGCAGGCCCTGGCTCCCATGCTGGAGAAGCAGGGGATTTCAGTGAAGGTCATCGACAATAATGAAGACCACTGCCAGCAGATGGCGGAAAAGCTGAAAAAGGGCATGGTCCTCTTAGGCGACGGCACGGACATGGACATGCTTACCCAGGAAGGGGTATCGGAGGCGGACACGGTGATCTGCACCACCAAGGACGAAAGGCTGAACCTCATGATGGCCCTTCTGGCAAAACATCTGGGAGCCGGACAGACCATGGTGCGGGTGACCCGCACGGAATACATCGCCCTCATGCAGCAGGTGGGTATCGACATCGTCCTGTCCACCCGCCTTCTCGCGGCCGGTGAAGTGCTTGCCTTTGTGCGGAGCGGAAGCGTGGTTTCTGTGTCCCTGCTGGAAGGGGCCAGGGCGGAGGCTCTGGAAATCGTCATTCCCGAAGGTTCCAAGGCCGCCGGAAAGCCCCTCATGAAGGCGGGCCTCCCCAAGTCCTGCCTGGTAGGCGCCTATGTGCGGGATGGCAGGGTTTACATTCCTGACGGCCACTCCGTCCTTGCCGCCGGTGACAGCGTCATTCTCATTGCAGAGGCAGACAGGGCGCAGGACGTGATTTCCTATTTCAAAGGCAGGGACTAGTATGAACATCCGCATCATCCAATCCATGCTCTCCCGCATCCTTCTGGGCGCCGGCGCCGTGCTCCTTCTTCCCCTGCTCCTTTCCCTCTATTACGGCGGGCCGGTGCTTTCCTTCCTCATCCCTGCCCTGCTGTCCCTTCTTCTTTACCTTCTTCTCCGCAGAAGAAATCTATCTCCCAATGTGAGCCTCACGCCCCGGGAGGGCACCGCCATCACCGCCCTTTCCTGGATTGCCGTGTCCCTGCTCTATGCCATTCCCTATATCTGTTCCGGCACCCTCTCCCCGCTGGACGGACTGGTGGAAAGCGTGTCCGGCCTCACCGGCACCGGGGCCACCGTCATCAATGACCTTTCGCCCCTGCCGCCGTCCATTCTTTTCTTCCGCGCCATGACCCACTGGCTGGGAGGTCTGGGCATCATCGTCATCTTCGTGGCCCTCTTCCCCCAGGCCGGACGGGGCACCACGAAAATGGTGAATGCCGAAAGCACAGGACCCACCTCTTCCAAGCCCCTCCCCCGCATCAAAGAAACGGCACTGGCCCTTTTCTGCGTGTACTTTTGTTTCACCGCCGCTGCCACGGCGGCCTTAATGCTATGGGGCATGGGTTTCTGGGAAGCATTGGACCATGCCTTCTCCACCATTGCCACCGGCGGTTTTTCCACCAGAAATGAAAACATTGCCTACTATCACAGCTTTTCCCTGGAAATGATACTCACCTTTTTCATGGTTATTTCCAGCGCCAACTTCGGCCTCTACGTGGACGCCTGGAAACGGGGTCTCCATGTACTCCTGCAGGATACGGAATTCAAAGTCTACCTCCTCATGGTGGCAGCGGCGGTCCTTCTCATCACCGCCTCCCTGGTGCTTCAGGGCCATATGCCCCTTCCGGAATCCCTCCGGGAAGCCCTCTTCCAGTCCGCCTCCCTGTCCTCCACCACCGGCTACGTATCCGCCGACTTCGACCAATGGCCTTCCTTTGCTAAATTTATCCTTCTCCTCATCATCATAGCCGGAGGCTGCGGCGGCTCCACCGCCGGCGGGCTGAAGGTAATGCGCCTCATTCTTCTCTTCAAATGCTTCTCCGCCATTCTGAAGCTCCACATGCACCCAAGGGCGGTTTTCCACATGACCGTGGGAAAGGAAAAATTCTCCCGGAATACGGTACTCTAGGTGCTGGCCTTCTTCTTCATCTACATGGCCCTCTCCACCCTGTGGGCAGGGGCCATGATGTTTGACGGCCTTGCTTTCATGGACGCCCTGGGCGTGGCCTTCTCCACCATGAGCTACGACGGCCCCGCCTTCGGTGCATTCGGCGCCACCTGCACCTACGCAGCCCTGCCGGATTTCTCCAAG
>OGXZ01000950.1_pt1 | contig 16982 bp, 7 predicted proteins | sample 1576431 | NCBI WGS metagenome assembly OGXZ01 (sample SAMEA3541590, study PRJEB24748) | human gut metagenome | biome: human gut; feature: human-associated habitat; material: faeces | place: China | collected 2012
TCTCTTTCCGTGTAGCCGCGCTGGATTTTCAGGCTCCTAAGACAAGTCGGATTATGTATAAGTTGGAAGGCTTTGATACAGACTGGTTGACAGTTGGTGAAAGCCCTATTGTTACCTACTCCAATCTTCGATATGGTGATTATACCTTCCGGGTGAAAGTTGCCAATAGTGATGGAGTATGGAGTGACGATGAAGTGGTATTGGAAGTACATATTCTTCCTCCTTTCTATCTTTCTATATGGGCGTATTGTGCGTATGCTTTGCTGATTATCGGTTGTTCTTTACAAATTGTTGTGTATTTCAAGAGACGCAGTAATAGCAAACATCGACGACAGATGGAGAAATTCGAGCAGGAGAAGGAACGTGAAGTTTACCATGCAAAGATTGATTTCTTTACGAATGTGGCCCATGAGATACGTACACCGCTAACATTGATTAAAGGTCCGTTGGAAAACATTATATTGAAGAAACAGGTCGATGCGGAAACGCGGGAAGACCTGAATGTAATGAAGCAGAATACGGAACGATTGTTGAATCTGACTAACCAGTTACTTGACTTCCGTAAAACGGAAAGTCAGGGATTCCGCTTGAATTTTGCGAAATGCAATGTAACGGAGGTACTGAAAGAGACTCATGTGCGTTTCACTTCCCTTGCCAAACAGAAAGGTTTGGAATTCACCTTGCAAGTGCCTGAAAAGGATTTTTATGCACATGTGAACCGGGAGGCGTTTACGAAGATTATCAGTAATCTGTTGAACAATGGGGTGAAGTATGCTGAAAGCTACGTACATATATTTTTGGAGGTGTCGGAAGCGGATAATAATAATTCATTCCGTATTCGTACAGAGAATGATGGAGTAATTATTCCTAATGAGATGAAAGAGGAAATTTTCAAACCTTTCGTTCGTTTTAATGAAAAAGAAGACGGAAAAGTGACTACTGGAACAGGAATCGGCTTAGCTCTTTCCCGTTCATTGGCAGAACTGCATCAAGGAACCCTGGCTATGGGAGAAGGGGAAGAAAATAATACCTTCTGTCTGACTTTGCCGATAGTTCAGGATATGACAATCACTTTAACACCGGAACCGGAAGCAGGAATGGACAAGGTGAGTGAAATTTCTGCTGGAGAGGTGGAAAAGAAAGATAACCGTCCTACAGTGCTGGTTGTGGAAGATAATCCGGATATGCTTGCCTTTGTAGTGCGTCAGTTATCGAAAGAATATGCTGTATTGACTGCTACTAACGGGGAGGAAGCGTTACAAGTGTTGGATGGTAATTATGTGAATCTAGTGGTTAGTGACGTTGTGATGCCTGTGATGGATGGTTTTGAACTATGTAAGAGAATAAAGTCAGATTTGAATTATAGTCATATTCCCGTTATACTGTTGACTGCGAAGACGAATATCCAGTCTAAGATAGAGGGAATGGAATTGGGAGCAGACGCATATCTGGAGAAACCTTTCTCTGTGGAATATTTGCAGGCTTGTGCTTCCAGCCTTATTCAGAATAGGGAGAAACTGCGCAAGGCTTTTGCACAGTCTCCTTTTGTGGCAGCCAATACGATGGCGTTGACAAAAGCTGACGAAGATTTTATAAAGAAGTTGAATGAGGTTATCCAGGTGAATTATAGTAATCCGGAATTTAGCATGGATGATATGGCGGATAGCCTGAATATGAGCCGTTCTAATTTCTATCGGAAGATAAAGGGCGTCTTGGATTTGAGTCCGAATGAATATCTTCGACTGGAACGTTTGAAGAAGGCTGCTCAATTATTGAAAGAAGGAGAAAACCGGGTAAATGAGATTTGTTATATGGTAGGGTTTAATTCTCCGTCTTATTTTGCCAAGTGTTTCCAGAAGCAATTTGGAGTGTTACCCAAAGATTTTGTAAGTTAATATTAATTTATAGCTATAAAGATAAGGTAAAAAGGAGCTTTTAAAAGAATGATTTGATGAAAAAGTATGTAAATTTGTTCGTTTTCGTATTCATGATAGGTGCTTGTCTTTCGCAGGGGAGAGCACAGACAAAGTCTGCGGTGAGTTATAAGAATCCGGTTGTAGATATTGCCATGCCCGACCCTACGGTGATTAAAGCTGCAGATGGTTACTTTTATGTGTATGCTACCGAATCTACCAGAAACGTTCCGATCATGAAGTCGAAAGATTTGGTGGAATGGACGTATTGCAACACTGCATTCACGAATAAAACTCGTCCCAGGTTTGAACCTAAAGCTGGAATTTGGGCACCTGACATTAATTATATTAACGGTAAATATGTGCTTTATTATGCAATGTCGGTGTGGGGAGGAGAACAAACGTGCGGAATTGGGGTAGCTACGGCCAACTCTCCGCAGGGACCTTTTACGGATCATGGTAAGATGTTTCGTAGCAATGAGATTGGTGTACAGAACTCAATCGATCCCAGTCTCCTGCAGTATGAGGGGAGAAACTATTTGGTATGGGGCAGCTTCCGGGGAATATATGTTATTGAACTGACTGCGGATGGGCTGTCGATCATGCCGGGAGCGAAAAAAAAGAGAATAGCGGGAACTGCTTTTGAAGCTGTTTATATCCATAAGTACGGCGATTATTATTATATGTTTGCCTCCATAGGAAGTTGTTGTCAAGGAGTGAAAAGTACATATAAAGTCGTAGTGGGACGTTCTAAGAAAGTATGGGGTCCGTACAAAGACAAGACTGGTAAACCGATGTTGAAAAATGGTTATTCTTTGGTGATAGGTGCGAATGATCATTTTGTAGGCAATGGGCACGGTTCGCAGATTATCCGGGATGATGCCGGACAAGACTGGCTTCTGTATCATGGATTTTTAAGATCAACTCCAGAGAACGGACGTATTCTGTTGTTGGACCAGATCAAGTGGGACCAAGAAGGTTGGCCTTACGTAGAGGGAGGATCTCCTTCTTACGAAACACAAAAAGCACCTGTATTTAATAACTGATTTTCAAATAAACCAATTATAATCTTAAATACCACAAGCATGAAACATACCCCTATTAGCAGGCGGGATTTTCTAAAGAATTTAGGCATAGCCGGGGCTGGCACTCTTCTTGCAGCAAGCCCTTGGCTTTCTGCTTTTTCGGAGGTGATGAACACCTCAAACGAGAAGTGTCGTCTGGCAATTATCGGGCCTGGTTCCCGGGGACGGTTTTTAATGGGATTTTTGGCTAAGAACCCCAAAGTCGATATTGTAGCATTGTGCGACATTTATAAACCGTCTATTGAGAACGCATTGAAACTTGCACCTAATGCCAAAGTGTATGGTGACTACCGGGAAGTGTTGGAAGATAAGTCGATAGATGCTATACTCGTAGCTACCCCTCTTAGCTCGCATTGTAAGATCGTATTGGATGCTTTCGACGCAGGAAAGCATGTGTTCTGTGAAAAGTCAATAGGTTTCACGATGGAAGAGTGTTACCGTATGTATCAGAAGCATCGTAGCACGGGAAAGATTTTCTTCACAGGACAACAGCGCCTGTTCGATCCTCGTTACATCAAAGCAATGGAGATGATTCATGCAGGTACCTTTGGCGAAATAAATGCCATCCGTACTTTCTGGAACCGGAACGGAGACTGGAGACGTTCGGTACCTTCACCCAATTTGGAACGCCTGATAAATTGGCGTCTTTACAAAGAATTCTCAAAAGGATTGATGACGGAACTCGCTTGCCATCAGCTTCAGATCGGAAGCTGGGCTTTGCGTAAGATACCCGAAAAGGTAATGGGACACGGTGCCATCACTTATTGGAAAGACGGCAGAGATGTGTATGACAATGTGAGTTGTGTATATGTGTTTGATGATGGGGTAAAGATGACATTTGACTCTGTTATTTCCAATAAATTCTATGGACTGGAAGAACAGATCATGGGTAATCTCGGAACGGTAGAACCGGAAAAGGGAAAATATTATTTTGAGAGTGTAGCTCCTGCACCGGCCTTTCTGCAAATGGTGAATGACTGGGAAAACAAGGTGTTTGATTCTCTGCCTTTTGCCGGAACAAGCTGGGCGCCGGAAACTGCAAACGAAAACAAAGGAGAATTTATTATCGGAGAACGTCCCAAGAGCGACGGTACGTCATTGTTGTTGGAAGCTTTCGTTGAAGCCGTCATAACACAAAAACAACCTAAAAACATAGCGGAAGAAGGATATTATGCAAGTATGCTCTGTTTGCTGGGGCATCAGGCATTGGAAGAAGAACGGACGCTTTATTTCCCTGATGAGTATAAAATAGATTATCTGAACCATCAATCTGCAAAAACACCCGAAGCAATATGAAAGACACGATTGTAACCGCACGACGTAAGAAAACAGAGTTAATTACTTTACTCGTTTGTTTCGTAGTATCTAATTTGCTACATCTTTATGCAATTATTGCTTATCATGCATCATTTACGGAGATGATAACGTCTATTTTTTATATCATTATATTTACTTTTGTGCTTTATGCTTTCTGGGGGATTTTGCGTCTCTTGTTTTATGGAATACAAGCACTATTTAAAAAGAAGAACAGGAGTTGATAGTTATTCTGCATATTTAAAAATAAAGAACTTAATCAATATCAATGAAAATAAATAATTTATGGTAACACGAAGGGATTTTTTGAAAACGATGTCGATGGCTTCAGCCGGATTGGCATTGGGAACCGGTGATTTATTACATGCGCAAACCGTTTCACCTAAAAAAGGAAGAGGTGACAAAGTGAAGATTGCTTATATCGGCATTGGTAACCGTGGAGAGCAGATTATTGAAGACTTTGCACGGACAGGTATGGTGGAAGTGGTGGCTTTATGTGATGTAGATATGGGTGCCAAACATACACAAAAGATAATGGCTAAATATCCGAAAGCAAAGCAGTTTAGGGATTTTCGCCAAATGTTTGATAAGGCCGGTAACGAATTTGATGCTGTAGCAATTGCTACTCCCGACCATTCGCATTTCCCGATCAGTATGCTGGCTTTGGCATCCGGAAAGCACGTATATGTAGAGAAACCGCTGGCACGTACCTTCTATGAAGCGGAACTGTTGATGCAAGCTGCGCTTAAACGTCCGAACTTGGTTACTCAAGTAGGAAATCAGGGACATTCTGAAGCAAACTATTTCCAGTTTAAAGCCTGGATGGATGCGGGAATTATCAAAGACGTTACTGCTATCACTGCCCACATGAATAACCCACGTCGTTGGCATAAATGGGACACTAATATTTATAAACTTCCTTCCGGTCAGCAACTGCCGAAAGATCTGGATTGGGACACTTGGCTCGGAGTTACTCCTTATCACGAGTATAATAAGGATTATCATTTGGGACAATGGCGTTGTTGGTATGATTTTGGTATGGGTGCATTGGGAGACTGGGGAGCACATATCCTCGACACGGCTCACGAATTCCTGGAACTGGGATTGCCATACGAAGTCACTATGCAATATGCAAAAGGGCATAATGATTACTTCTTCCCGTATTCTTCCACGATTCTCTTCCGTTTCCCGCAGCGTAAAGGAATGCCACCGGTAGATATTACCTGGTATGATGGTTTGGATAATCTTCCTCCTATTCCTGCCGGTTATGGAGTTTCGGGACTAGATCCGAACATCCCGGTAACTAATCAGGGAGATACTCCGAAATCTAAGTTGAATCCAGGAAAGATCATTTATACTAAGGATTTGATCTTCAAGGGTGGTAGTCATGGAAGCACTTTGTCTATAATTCCGGAGGAGAAAGCAAAAGAGATGGCAGACAAGTTGCCAAAGGTTCCTAAAAGTCCTTCCAATCACTTCGAGAACTTCTTGTTGGCATGTAACGGTATTGAAAAGACACGCTCGCCGTTCGAAATCAATGGAGTGTTGAGTCAGGTATTCTCACTGGGTGTGATGGCTCAACGACTTAATACACAGTTGTTCTTTGATCCTCGTACGAAGCAGATTACAAATAATGAATTTGCTAATGCAATGCTGGCGGGACTTCCACCGCGTAAAGGTTGGGATGAATTTTATAAATTATAAATAGAAAATAGCCTTTTCCATTCCTTCTTCGAATATAAGGGAGTGGGAAAGACTAATAAATGATTATGAAGAAGAATATCGTATTAACTTTACTTTTATTCTGTGCCGCTTCTTTAGGTGCGCAGAATTGGGAACCTCTTTTCAATGGGAAAAACCTGAAAGGATGGAAGAAATTGAATGGCAAAGCCGAGTATAAAATTGTAGATGGTGCCATTGTCGGTGTATCTAAAATGGGAACACCCAATACTTTTTTGGCAACGACAAAGAATTATGGTGATTTTATCCTTGAGTTTGACTTCAAGGTAGATGACGGTTTAAATTCCGGAGTACAGCTTCGTAGTGAAAGCAAGAAAGATTATAAGAAGGGTCGTGTACACGGTTATCAGTTTGAGATCGATCCTTCCAAACGCGCTTGGTCAGGTGGCATCTATGATGAGGCACGTAGAAACTGGCTTTATCCTTTAACGCTGAATCCGTCGGCAAAAACCGCTTTTAAGAATAATGCATGGAATAAAGCTCGTATTGAGGCTGTAGGTAACTCAATCCGTACCTGGATAAACGGAGTGCCTTGTGCTAATATCTGGGATGATATGACTCCTGTGGGCTTCATTGCTTTGCAGGTGCATGCCATTGGAAATGCGGCAGATGAAGGTAAAACAGTTAGTTGGAAAGATATCCGCATTTGTACGACGGATGTAGAACGCTATCAGACGCCGGAAGCACAAGCTGCACCGGAAGTGAATCTGATCGCCAACACGATTTCTCCGAGTGAGACAAAGGATGGCTGGGCTTTATTATGGGATGGCAAGACTACTGATGGATGGAGAGGAGCTAAGCTTTCTACTTTCCCTGCAAAAGGCTGGAAGATAGAAGATGGAATTCTGAAAGTAATGAAGAGTGGTGGCGCTGAATCTGCTAATGGCGGTGATATTGTGACTACCCGTAAATACAAGAATTTTATTCTGAAAGTAGATTTTAAGATTACTGAAGGTGCCAATAGCGGAATTAAATATTTCGTAAACCCGGATATGAATAAAGGTGCAGGCTCTGCTATCGGTTGTGAATTCCAGATTCTTGATGATGACAAACATCCTGATGCAAAACTGGGTGTGAAAGGTAACAGAAAGCTAGGGTCGTTGTATGATTTGATTCCGGCTCCTAAGAATAAACCTTTCAATAAGAAAGAGTTTAATACTGCTACCATTATCGTAAAAGGCAATCATGTGGAACATTGGTTGAACGGAGTTAAATTGATTGAATATGATCGTAACAATGATATGTGGAATGCATTGGTAGCATACAGTAAATATAAAAACTGGCCTAATTTCGGAAATCCGGAGGAAGGAAATATACTTCTTCAGGATCACGGAGACGAAGTATGGTTCAAGAACGTGAAAATTAAAGAACTGAAGTAAGGGTATTCCGTATTATTGTGGGAGATACGTCAAAATTCTTTATGGCTTTTTATTCAGGCACGGATTGCGCGAATTTCACGGTTGTTCTAATGAAATAGCAATCGTGTAATTTGGGTAATCCGTGCCTAATTTGTCCTGCTATACGATGCAAGTCCCTATTCAACATATGTATAAGCTGTCCCATGAAGGCAGTGGACTGCTTTATGCCTGGTTTCTTTCCATGCATACACGGGTGGATATTATCCTGTATAGCAAGAAAACGGAAGGAGAATTGTTGTTTGTGGTCAATTATATTTATGATGCATTGTGCCGATTGGAAAAGATGGCGAACTTTTATAATCCGGCCAGTGAATTGGCTTATGTCAACCGGACAGCTTTTGTTTCTCCGGTCGTTCTTAGCGAAGAACTCTATTCAATGATTGATTTATGTCTGGAATATAATGGGAAGACTCTGGGGTGTTTTGATATTACAGTCCATTCAGAAAATTACAATCAGAACACGATACAATCGGTACATTTATCAGCTGAAGATCATAGTATCTATTTTTCACGACCGGGAGTTGCTGTCAACTTATCTGGTTTCCTCAAAGGGTATGCTTTGGAAACAATTAAAAGCATATTGAATGAGTGTGTGATAGAAAATGCATTGATAAATATGGGAAACAGTTCCGTTCTTGCTTTAGGTAATCATCCGGTAGGAACGGGATGGAAAGTCAATAATATACTTCTTCATAATGAGTGTCTTACAACCTCTGGTAATGACTCTCCTGAACGTCGGCATATTGTTTCTCCTCGAGATGGAAAATTGGTGGAAGGTGCTCGACAGATATCTGTAGTTACAACTAATGGGGCAATAGGAGAAATATTGTCTACCGCTTTGTTTGCTGCTGACGGCGAGCAACGTAAAGCCTTGATGGGCATATATGCACACTGTCGTGTATATATATCCACCGTGCTGTATTGAGCATCTATATCCAACGATACTTATCCGACTAACTTAGATAGCCTGTAGACGAGTAAAATTAATTATTAAATACGGGCAAATATCCCCATAATTGAATATGACCTGTTTTTTCTGTTTTTTGAGACAAAAATACTATTTGAGATAAGCTCGCATCTTTTATCTTTGCCGTAAATTGTATGGTTTATTAATATAGGCATTGGAATATAAAACGGAAGTAAGTAGATAAATTCAATATAAGCTTGAATATTATCTTATTAATATTAACTCAAATTTATTTAGTATGAAAAACAAAAAAGAAAGTTTCACGTCTCGGGTAGGATTGTTCTTACTATTGGTGACTTTTTGTCTTGGTACAATACAGGCTCAAAGTTCTAAAATTACGGGATATGTGAAAGACCAATCGGGTGAACCGTTGATTGGAGTAAATGTGATGGAAAAAGGGACTACTAATGGAACCGTAACCGATCTAAACGGATTCTATAGCATTGTGGCAAAGGCTTCAAATGCAGTGTTGAACTTCAGTTATATTGGTTATAGAAATCAGGAAATTCCGGTAGCAGGTAAAAAACTGATTAACGTCACAATGAAAGATGATTCAGAGACGCTGGATGAAGTAGTTGTAGTAGGTTATGGTACGATGCGTAAAAAAGACTTGACTGGTTCGGTCATCCAAGTTCGTCCTGATAAGATTGCCAATGAAAATCCTAAAACTGTTCAAGACATTTTACGCGGAACACCTGGATTGGTGGTAGGTTATGGTGAAGGCGATGCAGGCGCAAAAGGTGGCGGTGAGATGAAAATCCGTGGACAGCGTTCCGTTTATACAGATGGTGGTCATAACAATCCGTTGATTATTCTCGACGGCATGTTCTTCCAAGGAGAACTCTCGGAAATTAATCCGGATGATATTGGGCAAATAGATGTTTTGAAAGACGCGTCGGCAGCTGCTGTTTATGGAGCACAGGCTGCTAACGGTGTAATCATCATCACAACGAAAAAAGGTGAAAAAGGCAAGCCTGTTGTTAATTTCACAGCTAGCGTAGGTTTAACTCAAAAGGCTGCCTATCGTGATAGATGGCAAACTACGGACGAATATCTGCAACACTATGTAGACTGGAAAGAAAAAAACACTTATGGTGTGAATGCTGAAACAGGAGAATATGCAGCTTATTCAAGACCAGGTAATGAATATACTTCAAAGCCGGAGTATTTCCGGAATCCTAATAATTTGTCGGGGGTGTCTTTGGAACAGTGGCGTAATTATTCGACCAATCGGGAAGGAGAATCTGATCTTAGTATATGGGCAAGACGTTTGGGATTTAGATATGATACGGCTGCACTTGACAATCTTTTGTCGGGAAAGACCGTCGATTGGCAAGATGAAGCGTTCCGATTAGGTTTCAACCAAGACTATAATGTAAGCATTAGTGGTGCCGGCGATAAAGTGGATTATTACATGTCTTTAGGCTATCTGCGCAATGAAGGTGCGTTTGTCGACGATACTTATCGAGCTATCCGTGCAAACTTGAAACTAAATGCAAAAGTTACCGATTGGTTTGAAGTGGGTGCAAATGTAAACTTTCAAGATCGTTCGGATGGTGAAATCGGCATGGATAAGGGTGGTTTTATGGAAAACAGTCCATACGCCATGCTGAAAGACGAAAACGGAAACTATACACAAGACCCCTTGATGTATCAATATGACCGTGCTAATGAAAAAAACTGGTATTTTGAGAAGCAATACATTCAATTGGAAAAAGGGTATACTACATTGAATACTATCTTCAATGCTAAAGTAAAACTGCCTTTCAATATCACTTATCAGTTCAATATTGCGCCTCGTTTCCAATTTTTCTATGACCGTTATTTTACGTCTGCAGAAAGGCCTAATTCCAATCCTAACGACCGTGGAACAAATCGGGAACAGGCCAAACGTTTTAATTGGTCTCTGAACAATACGATTACTTGGGACCAAACTTTTGCCAACAGGCACCATGTTATTCTGACATTTGTACAAGAAGCGGAAGAACGCCAATATTGGTCGGACCGGATTGAAGCCCGTAATATTCTGCCGTCTGACGCGCTTGGGTTCCATAACACCCAGAATGGAGATAAGTCTGTCAGCTCATTCAGAACGGATGATAATCATCAAACGGCTGATGCATTGATGGCACGTGCATTCTATTCTTACGATGATCGTTATATGGTTACTGGTACCATTAGACGTGACGGCTATTCGGCTTTTGGGGCAAATAATCCTTATGCATGGTTCCCTTCGGGAGGTATAGCATGGTCATTCACTAATGAGGATTTTTTCCAAAAATATACTCATATCATGAATAGTGGTAAATTGCGTGTTTCATATGGTAAAAATGGTAATCGTTCATTGGAAAATCCTTACGAAGCACTTGCCAATCTTTATCCGGGGGGTGGTAAGATGCAAGGTTATATCACTTCTTCAGGTGACTTATATTTAATGCGTTATTTGATGGCCCAACGTATGAAGAACCCGAATCTGCAATGGGAAAAGACACAATCGTGGAACTTTGCATTGGACTTTGGATTTTTGAACGACCGTATTACAGGTACGTTGGAATATTATCAAATGAGTACCAAAGATATGATTATGAGACAACCTCTATCTAATTTCACCGGATTTGAGAATATCACTACCAATTTAGGACAGGTGAACAATAGTGGTTTTGAGGTGGCATTGAATACTCTGAATATTGATAAGAAGAATTTCCAATGGAGTTCATCATTCAGTCTCTCATATAATAAAAACAGAATCAAACATTTGTTTGGTGATCGTCAAGATATAGTAGATGCCAATGGAACTGTGGTAGGTTCCAGAGAAGCGGATTATGTGGCAGCCGGATGGTTTATTGATAAACCTATTAGTGCGATTTGGGATTATAAAGTAACGGGAATCTGGCAGAAAGATGAGGTTGAAGAAGCTAAAAAATATGGGCAGGTTCCTGGTGACCCGAAAGTATGGAATAATCCGGCTAACGACCAATACGATGCTGATGGTAATTTAGTAAAGGTTATCTATAATAATGATGATAAAGTGTTCCAGGGACAAACCGCCGCTCCGGTTACATGGGCATTACGTAATGATTTCACCTTGTGGAAAGATTTGACTCTCTCTGTGAATATTTACTCTCGTATGGGGCATAAGAGTCTGGAAAGTATGTATTTGAACAATGATGACGACGGTGGTGGTATGACTTATAGATTGGTGAACAAGAATGCTAAGGAATATTGGACTGTAGACAACCCGACTAATAAATATGCACGTATTGAGGCGCAAGGCCCGGAAGGTGCAAAAGGCGCACGTAGATTATATAATCGTTCTTTTATTCGTTTAGAAAATATATCTGTTGGCTATACATTGCCTAGGGCTTGGACGGAAAAAATACAAATCGATCGTGTGAAAGTGTATGGCTCTGTTCGTAACGCTGCTGTATGGGCTAAAGATTGGGAAGGATATGGAGATCCTGAAACTGGTAATTTTGCATCTCGTATTTGGACGCTTGGCCTTAATTTAACATTCTAATCTTTTAAACAGAAACGTATATGAAAAATTACATTCAAAAATATATTTGTAAAAGTGCCACTTTATTTGTGGGCGCTTCATTAATGTTGACCGGATGTTCGGAAAGTTTTTTAGATCCGGATCCTCAAACAATGTTTGAACCGGAAACTGTATTTTCTACGGAAAATGGTATCAAATCCGTATTGGCTATTTGTGACCGTCAACTTAAACGTAATTATGTGAGTGAAGATTCCAGGGAGATGATAGCGCTGCCCACAGAATATACTTTTTCTGATTTGATGGTACCGTCTGCGACTGATAAAAGCGGATTGTTGGATAATGTTGACAATCTGTTGAGACCGAACAGCGATCAAAGTGACGAAAAAAATTTAGGACGCACAAACAGTATATATTTCTTCTGGAGACAAAATTTTGAAGGTGTTAGAAATGCTAATACAATACTTTCGTTTATAGGTAATGTACCAATGGATGAAACATTGAAAAACGAATACATTGGCCGTGCCTATTTCCATCGGGCTTATCGCTATTATTCATTAGTTTTTCAATTTGGACATGTACCTTTGTTGACAAAACTTCCGGAAGTTCCTAAGCAGAACTATCGATCTACTCACCGTGACGCTATTCTGAAAAAAATGGTAGCAGATATGGAATTTGCTGTACAATGGGTTCCTGAACAGAAAGATATGGATTATGTTGGTATGGTAAATAAAGGTGCTTGCCGTATGTTGCTTTCTAAGCTCTATATGTCTATTGGTGAATTCGGGAAGGCAAAGGAACAGTTGGATATCTTAATTGATAAATCAGGCTATTCTTTGATGGAAGAACCTTTCGGAACCTTCTTTGAAGGTGGCGAATCTGCATCATGGCCTATTGCCCGCAATGTTATCTGGGATTTACATCGTCCGGAGAACAAGTTGATTGCTGCCAACAAAGAAGTGATTATGGGTATGCCCAACCGGGGAGCAGCTAAAGAATCATTCATCCCGATGTTGACTATGCGTATTATGTATCCTTTCTTCTTTGATAATAAAATCAAAATGCCTGACGGAAAGCAAGCTCTATTCAACTATACTCGCAAAGATGGCAAATATCGTAAAGAATATGATTATATGCGTGGACTAGGACGTGGTATATCTACATTCCGTACTACCACTTTCTATCAAGACGATTTGTGGGCTGTTAATGGTAAAATGGATCAAACCGATTTGCGGCATAGTACAGAAACGGGAAACTGGATGCACATGGAAAACCTGAAATGTAATAATCCGGATTCTGAATTCTTTGGGCAAAATATTAAGCTTTACGCAGAAGATGATTATTACAGTGAGAAAAATGAACTTGTTACCCGCAAGGGAGATTTGATGTGTTCTGACACTATTCGTCGTTGGTATGACGTCCCTCATTACATTTTCTGCCTGAATGATGTCATCAATCAAGCTAAGGAAACCAATAATGGTCTGGAAGGAGCTACGGATGGCAGTATTGCTGATTGGTATCTGTATCGTTTGGCGGAAGCCTACCTGCTGCGTGCAGAAGTAAAATTCTATATCAATCCGGATGATCCAACAATCAAGGATGATATAAACATCGTCAGAGAACGCGCTCATTGTACTGAATTTTATACAGATAAGGTTACTATCGGTGATATCATGGATGAACGTGCGCGTGAACTTTTCTTTGAAGAATGGCGTAATGTAGAGTTAACCCGCGTATCTCTCTGTTTGGCTATCAGCGGCAGAGCGGACGAGTTCGGAAATACATATAAAGTGGAAACATTCGATAAGCAATCCGGCACTGATCCTGAAGGTGGTAGCTATTGGTATCAACGTTGCATCAAGAAAGGTATGTACAACAAAGGCATTACTATTAACGTAAACGCTACTAAAACAGATATCAATTATATCATGGGTAAACATAACATTTATTGGCCTATCCCTGAAAAAGCAATCGTTTCTAACGGAAAGGCTCCTTTGTATCAGAACTACGGTTATGATGGTTATGATCCGAATGTGCAGATATGGGAAACTTGGGAAGAAGCTGTGGCCGATGAAGACAAATTCTGATAGGTGAGGAAAGCTTTCTCTGAAAAATAGCCACCGTAACTTTGAATCTCGAGTTGCGGTGGTTGCTTTTTGAACATATTCTGCTATTTATAGGTCGGTTTCTTTTATTCGTTTTGTTGCTTTTTGCCTAACTTTGCGTTATCAATAGTCAATCTAATGTGTATATGAAAAATAAAATTTTATTGCTGGGTTTATTTTGTTGTAGCCTGATTTCGGCAAATGCACAAGTTTTACTCGACAAAGGAACCGGAAAAAATAGTTTTCCTATTGTTTCTTCATCAACGAATGCAGTTGTTTGCTTTGATGGAAAAGATGCAACTGTAGTACGTAAAAGTGCTTCTCTCTTTGTGGATGATGTTCGTCGTGTGACGGGGCAAGAGTTGAAAATGGATGAAAGCAAGCCTGGAAAGGTATCTGCGCGGTATGCGATTATTGCCGGTACTATAGGAGAAAGCGGATGGATTGATGTTTTGGCATCGAGAAATAAAATAGATACAGCTGCCATTGCCGGAAGTTGGGAACGCTATATGATAGAGGTGGTCAACAATCCCGTTCCGGGCATTAAGAAAGCAATTGTCGTAGCCGGAAGTGACAGACGTGGTACTGCTTACGGACTTCTTTCCATATCAAAGGCAATAGGAGTATCTCCCTGGTATTGGTGGGCAGACGCTCCAATCAAACAGCAAAAACAAGTTAGTGTAAAAGTTGATAAGTTCATTTCTAAAACACCGTCTGTCAAGTTCAGAGGTGTCTTTATCAACGATGAAGACTGGGGGCTTTATCGTTGGTCGAAACGCAATTTTGAGAAAGAACGTGGAAACTTCGGACCGAGAACGTATGCAAAAGTGTGTGAACTGCTGTTGCGTCTTCAGGCTAATTATCTTTGTCCGGCTATGCACGATGCATCTATGGCATTCCACCGTATTCCTGAAAATCGCCTGGTAGCGGATAGCTTTGCTATTGTCATGGGGTCCTCCCATTGTGAACCGTTATTGTTTAATACGGCAAGTGAGTGGAAACGTGATAAAATGGGTGAATGGGACTATATCAATAATAAGGATGGAGTCAACAAAGTGTTGAAATCACGTGTAGATGAATGTGCTCCGTTTGAAAATGTATATACTTTGGCTTTGCGTGGATTGCACGACCGGGCAATGAATGCAAGCAATAATATGAGCGATAGAAAGGAAATGCTTCAGGAAGCTTTGATGGCACAAAGGCAAATGTTGGTGGATGCGATCGGCAAGCGTGCGGAAGATATTCCTCAAGCCTTTACTCCTTATAAAGAAGTGCTCGATGTATACGATCAGGGACTGGAGCTTCCGGATGATGTGACTATTATCTGGCCGGATGATAATTATGGATATATGAAACGTTTGAGTAGTCCGAAAGAGCAGAAACGTTCCGGACGTTCGGGAGTATATTATCATTCTTCTTATCTGGGTAAACCTCACGATCATCTTTGGATGAACACAATTTCACCCACATTAATGTATGAAGAACTACGTAAAGCATACGACTTGACGGCCGACCGTATCTGGCTGCTCAATGCCGGAGACATCAAATCATGTGAATTTGCTGTTGATTACTTCCTGACGATGGCTTTTGATATTGATTCATTCAACTTTGAAAGAGCGGCAAATTATCGTACCGAATGGTTGTGTGGCATGTTGGGCAACGATTATCGCAATGAATATCAGGATGTAATAAACTCTTTCTATAAACTGGCCTTTGCACGTAAACCGGAGTTTATGGGATGGGGTTACCAGTGGGCTACCGACAAACACGGCAGAGAACGGAATACAGATACTGATTTCTCACTTGTCAATTATCGTGAAGTAGATACTCGTCTGGCTGAATATCGTCGGATAGGAAATGTAGCGGAGAAAATTTTGAAAGCTCTGCCGGAAGATAAGAAGGCATGTTATTATCAATCATTATATTATCCGGTCAAAGGATGTGAACTGTTGAACCGTATGGTTCTCAACGGACAGAGAAACCGTTGGTACTCTATTCAGCAAAGGGCAACTACTGCAGAATTGGAGAAAATGACTAAGGCTTGTTATGACAGTCTGGAAGTAATCACAAAAGGATATAACTCATTACTTGGAGGTAAATGGGATCATGTAATGACCATGAAACAAGGATTTGCCGCAGCCTACTTTGAACTCCCGGCTCTGCGGAAGGCAAATCTGGCACCTACAGCCTCTTTGGGTATATTGGCAGAAGGAGAAGATATTCTGAAAGGGCAGAAAAGCTTCCATTCACTGCCATCTTTCAACACATATTTCCGTCAATCATATTACGTAGACGTTTTCAATAAAGGAACGACTCCTTTGAAATGGAAAGCATCGGTTTCAGATAACTGGATTCTATTAAGTCAGAAAGCCGGAGAAACTGCTACAGAAAATCGTATAGAAGTATCAATCGACTGGGCTAAGGTTCCGACTGGTGAGAAAGTATTCGGAACATTAGAAATCGCATCTGATCGTGGTGAGAAGGAGAATGTCTATATTTCTGTCTTCAATCCTTCCTCTCCTTCATTAGCCGAAATAGACTCTTTATTTGTAGAACACAACGGATATGTTTCCATTGATGCTGCCGGCTTCCACCGGAAAGTAGAGAACAAAGCTATTCAAATGAGAACGATTCCTAATTTGGGAATAGAAAATACAGCCATTCAGCTAGGTGATCCGACAGCCGCTCCACAGCGGACTGCAGGTCGCAGCACACCTCGCCTGGAATATGATTTCTATACATTCGAACAAGGTTCGGTTGATGTTTATACGTATGTACTGCCTACATTTACTTTAAGTAAGGATCGTGGATATGCCGGACATGAAGCGACGAATGTAGAAACGAAATATGGAGTATGTATTGACGAAGGTCCTGTAATGAATCCTTCCACTTCTTCTTTTGAGTATGCACAAATCTGGTACGAAAGTGTGTTGAAGAACTGTAGAAT
>OGXZ01000951.1_pt1 | contig 16981 bp, 12 predicted proteins | sample 1576431 | NCBI WGS metagenome assembly OGXZ01 (sample SAMEA3541590, study PRJEB24748) | human gut metagenome | biome: human gut; feature: human-associated habitat; material: faeces | place: China | collected 2012
AGTCAAAAAATGATATCGACAAGCACGACCACAGTCTGGCTTACGAGAAAAGACACCGCCCGCAAGGAGCTCAAAGGCCAGGGACGCCGTGTGGCTGTCTACGCTTGCATCGGCTTGGTCGGAGGCATCATCGGCGGCTTGCTGCTGTTGGAATTGCCCGCGAAGGTCTTCGAATTCGCTGTGCCGCCGCTCATTCTGTTCAGCGCGTTGATCATCGCGCTGAACCCGCGGAAGAAAGCGGCCGCACGCGACGCTGTCGCGCAGGCGTTGCCCCAATCGCAGCAAGGCGAGCGCGCGGCGCTGATCGCCAGTAGGACGGCCAATGGCAGTCTGCGCAACGACCCGTGGTGGCTGTGGATCGGCGTGAGCTTCGTCGGCATCTATTCGGGATATTTCGGTGCCGCCGCCGGTACCCTCGCCCTGGCGATCCTCGACCTCGGCAAGATCGGCCCGTTCCACCAGATCAACGCGCTGAAGACCGTGGTCGGCTTCGGCGCGAACATCTCCGCCGCGATCATGTTCATCTGCCGTGGCTCCGTCTACTGGCCGTTCGCCATCGCCATGTGCCTGGGCTGCATCATCGGCAGTTCCATCGCCCCTCCGGTCACACGCCATATCCCCGAGAACATCATGCGCGCCGCCGCCGTGCTCACCGGCATCGTCCTCGCCGTCAAGCTTGGCTGTAGCACCTATTTCTAAAAGCCTTTGGTTCCGGAGTGTGGCGTGTGACCGTGCGGCTGCGCTCCGGAACGACAATTTCCGGTTCCTCGTGTGCCGAGATTCGTCTTGGCCTGGTGACTTGCGGCGGGTTTGTTCCCAAGCGGGTGTTCCGTAGGTGGTTTTTCGCTTCCGTAGGTGGTTGCCGGAGGAAAGGCGTTTGAGAAACGGCTTAAATTAAGCCATTCTCAGACACCAATACCAGAACCAACCACCTACGGAACCACAAAACCACCTACGGAATTGAGTCTGGCAACGGTGTTTGGCGCTTTTACTGAAGATGGTGAAAAACGGTATATGCCGCTTCGAGTGGCTCGATTATTTCGAATATCTGAAAAGAGTAGGAACCCCCCCATTAGATAAGTGTCGATAGTGCCCGCATGACGATATCTACATCCTTGTTTTCCAGCTCGCGAATGACGTGCAGATAGGTTTCCTGAGTTGTAGTCATGCTGGCATGGCCTAGACGGCGTGACACGCTGGCGATCGATACGCCGGCGAACAGCAGCAGCGATGCGTGTGTATGGCGTAGACCATGGACGGAAATAACTGGCACGTCCACGTTTCTGCAATGTTTTGCAAGCACGTCGTTGGCTGTTGAGTTGTAGACCTTGCCGTGCACGAAAATAGGTTTATCATGCGGAAGATCCTTGAGTAATCCAGACATTTGCATGATGAGTTGCCAGTCGAGTTGCACTTTACGCACGGACGATTCGTTTTTCGTGGGTACGAAACCGCCGCCGTTTTTATAATCCCAAGTTTTGTTGACGGAAAGCGTCTGGTGTGCGAAATCAAAGTCATCGGGTGTGAGCCCAAGCGCCTCAGAGAATCGGAGTCCGGTTTTCGCGATAAGGAGGATAAGCCAATCCCAGCTTGCCTCGGCCCCAAGATCAAGGTCCGCGAGCATGGCATGCAGCTCGAATTGGTTGAGATACTTCATTTTCTTAATGCGTGGCTGCTTGCCTTTGATGATGACTTTACGCGTTGGATCACGGGGTATGAGTCCTTCGTCAACGGCATCGAGAATGGCGCCTTTGATCTGATGGTGAAAATCCATGGTGGTTTGGCGCTCATGATGCTGTGCATATCCGTTGATGAGCTGCTGGTATGCGGTTCGATCCATATCGGTGAGTCTGAGTTCAGGGATGAGCTTGCCGAGCCAGGATTGCGTAAGTCGATATTTGCCCATGGTCACGTCTCTGATGGCGCCTTCCTTGTACGTTTTCACCCACTGGGCGTAGTAGTCGCAGAACAGCGATTCTGATGTGATGGTTTCCTGCATGAGATGCGCCTTTCTAAAAATAGGGGATTGGCGCAGCCATCATACTTACGCTGATGAAGGGTGATGAGGGAGTCCAGACGGTCCAAGACAATACCAATTTCACGTTGTTCATCTTTACTTGGCAATGAAACGCTGGCTTTCCCAACAAGTTCTTTGTTGAGATTATTAACCGTGCTTCCTGCTGCGAACATGCGATATTGATTAAGCATCTGTGGAGCATCCAACATATGGCAGAGGAAAATAGGATCGAAGTGTTTCTGGGCATCGCGGATCAGCAGCCAGCCGTCATGAATACAGCCTTTAATGGCCATGATGTATGGTCGTCCAAAGCTCATAGAGTTCGATAAAACTAGATCCCCCGGATACACCTGGCGGGTTTTTGCGAGACCTTCAGGTTTTATTTTCTCGGTAGTTTGGGTTATATATCGGCCAAGTTCTGGAGCGTCGCCAATTTTCACCCAATTAAGTCCACAAGGATCATCTGTAATGTATCGCTCAATCGGTCGTGGCGAACCTCCTCTCTCAATTTCAACCAGTTCAGAGAGCTTACGCTGTTCCCAAGCGGGGGTGCGGTATTCTTGTGAAAGATGTGCAGTCGCTCGTGGAACCGAGCTTTTTGCCGGTGTCGCAATGAGGAGGGATAGATGAACAAGCAGCAGCTCGCTTCGAAGATTTGGGAATCCGCCAATAAGATGCGTTCCAAGATTGAGGCGAACGAATACAAGGATTACATTCTTGGCTTCATCTTTTATAAGTTCCTTTCCGAAACCGAGCTGATGCGCTTGAAAGCCAGTGATTTTACTGACGAGCAGCTGCCGCAGCTCACGGAGGATAATCCGGACATTGTGGAATTCGTGCAGGGTGAGTGCGGCTACTTCATCGCCTATGACAACCTGTTTTCCACATGGGTCAAGCAGGGTAACGATTTCGAGATTTCCAATGTGCGTGATGCGCTTTCGGCGTTCTCCCGCAATATCAATCCTGCGCATAGGAAAGTGTTCGACGGTATTTTCGACACGTTGCAGACTGGGCTTTCCAAACTTGGCACCGACGCGAGAAGCCAGTCCAAGGCCGCGCGAGATTTGATTTATCTCATTAAAGACATTCCGATGGATGGGCGTCAGGATTATGACGTGCTTGGTTTCATCTACGAGTACCTCATCAGCAATTTCGCCGCCAATGCAGGCAAGAAGGCCGGCGAGTTCTACACGCCTTCCGAAGTCTCTCAGCTGATGAGCGAAATCGTCGCCTGGCATTTGCAGGGGCGCGAGCAGATCAAGATCTACGATCCGACATCCGGCTCCGGTTCCTTGCTGATTCATATCGGCCAGGCTGTGGCTCGGCGCAACGGCAATCCGGATTCCATCATGTATTACGCGCAGGAGCTTAAGGAGAACACCTATAACCTCACGCGTATGAATCTGGTGATGCGTGGCATTCTTCCCGATAACATCGTTGCCCGCAACGGCGACACCCTGGAGGACGACTGGCCGTGGTTCGACACGTTGGAGAACAAGGAGGAGACCTACAATCCGTTGTTCGTGGATGCGGTGGTTTCCAATCCGCCCTACTCGCAGAATTGGGATCCCACTGATAAGGAGATCGATCCGCGCTTCAGTTATGGCATAGCTCCGAAATCCAAGGCGGATTATGCGTTCCTGCTCCACGACTTGTACCATCTGCGTGCCGATGGCATTATGACCATCGTTCTGCCGCATGGCGTGCTGTTCCGCGGCGGCGAGGAAGGTCAGATTCGTAAGAATCTGATTGAGAACCGTCATATTCAGGCGATTATTGGTCTACCGGCGAATATTTTCTTCGGTACGGGTATCCCCACCATCGTGATGGTGTTGCGCAAAAAACGTGACGACGACAAGGTGCTCATCGTTGATGCGTCCAAACATTTCATCAAGGACGGCAAGAACAATAAGCTACAGGCTTCTGATATCAAACGCATTGTCGATGTGGTGTCGAACAATCGCACGGTACCCAAGTTCAGCCGTCTGGTGTCCATCGATGAGATTCGTGCCAATGATTACAACCTCAACATTCCCCGTTATGTCGATTCATCCGAGGATGCGGAGACGTGGGATGTGTACGCTTCGATGTTCGGTGGCGTTCCGAAGAGTGAGGTCGAGCAGCTTGAGGAATATTGGAACGCCTGGCCGAGTCTGAAGGCCGAGCTGTTCCGTGATAACGGTGTCTGCTACGCCTGCGACCATGACGACATCGCTACCGTGGTGCGCAACAATGCCGACGTACAGGCGTTCATCGCCTCGTATGGTCAGGCCATTTCCGGATTGCCTGTCGATTTGCGCTCCCGCTTGGTGGAGCATCCCGAACAGGTGGATGCGCTCGGTCAGGAAACGGCCATCGGTAAGGAACTGGATGCGATGATTGCCGGAACCCCACTGGTTGACCCGTATGACGCCTATCAGAAGCTTGATGACGCATGGGGCGGCATTTCCATTGATTTGGAAGTGTTGGGGTCCGAGGGCTTCGATGCGGTAAGAGCCGTGGATCCGAACATGGTCGTCAAGAAAAAAGGCGGCAAGGATGTGGAAGTGCAGGACGGCTGGATTGGCCGCGTTCTGCCGTTCGACCTGGTTCAGCGCGAGCTGCTGCACGATGATTTGACTGCGATTGAGGCGGATGAACGCCGTGTGCAGGACATCGATTCCGAGATTGAAACCATTTTGGAGGGTTTCGATGAGGATGACAAGCAGAACAGCGATGCGATCAATCAGGACGGTGACGCCTTCGTTGCCGCCGAGCTGAAGAAGGCGGTCAAGGCGATCGGCAAGAATCCGGCTTCCGATTTCGAGCGTGGCTTGGTGCAGGCTCAGAAGCTATTCGATGAGACGAAGAAGCTGAAATCTGGTATCAAGACCAAGCGAAACGCGTTGGAGGAGAAGACCCGCGACACGATTAAGGCGTTGAGTGATGACGAAGCCAGAAGGTTGCTGGAAGCCAAGTGGATTACGCCGCTGCAGAAGCAGCTGGAAGAACTGCCGAATGCCGTGATCGACGAGCTCATTGGCAAAGTGAACGCGTTGAAGAACAAGTACGCCACCACGTATGCCGATGTATGCGGCCAAATCGATGAAGCGGAGAAGGAATTGGCCGGAATGCTTGGCGATTTGACCGGTAATGCCCGCGATCTGGCGGGCTTGGAAGAGCTCAAAGCACTGCTCGGGGGTGAATGATATGGCCGAACAGCATGGAAAAGCGTTGGTTCCGCAGATTCGTTTCGCTGGTTTCACTGACCCTTGGGAACAGCGTAAGCTGGGGGAAGAGCTTGGATTTCTCCGAAACAATACTTTGTCCCGAGCTGAATTGAGCGACAGTGAGGGTACGGTGTTTGACATTCATTATGGTGATGTCCTAATAAAATACGGCTCTGTCCTCGATGCCGAAAAGGCAGATGTTCCGAGAATTGCGAACGATGCCGTTGCAAATAGGCAGACCTGCGATTGCTTACAGGACGGTGATGTTATCATCGCCGATACAGCCGAAGACTCAGCCGTTGGAAAATGTACAGAACTATGTAATTCTGCGGGAAAGAAGGTATTTTCCGGATTGCATACGATGCCTTTGCGGCCAATGAGAAAGTACGCTAGTGGGTATCTTGGGCACTACCTGAACAGTCCTGCATTTCATGATCAGTTGCTTCCGCTAATGCAGGGAATCAAAGTGATTTCTGTTTCGCGTTCGGCCATAGAGGATATGACAATGTCTGTTCCTTCCGTTGCTGAGCAGGCTTCAATCGGCGCGTTCTTCGACCGTCTGGACTCGCTCATCACCCTTCATCAGCGTAAGTATGACAAGCTCTGCGTACTGAAAAAATCCATGCTCGACAAGATGTTCGTATAGGGGTGTTCATGGCAACAATCACGTTATTTCACGGTTCCCCATACGAATCCGTGACCCCCGAGTACGGTTTGGGTAACGACAAGCATGACTACGGTCGTGGTTTTTATCTGACTAAAAGTGTCGAGCTCGCCAAGGAATGGGCCGTGTGCAGGCCGGATGAGTCCAATGGCTGGGTCCACCAGTACGAACTGAACACGAATGGGCTGCGCATCCTGGATTTTCAGGAACATAGCGTGCTTGCCTGGCTGGCCGAGCTGATGAAACATCGTGATGCCGCCGATTCCAAGCGTTATCGCGTGCTTGCCGCAAAATTCATCGCCAAATATGGCATCGATACCAGCGATTATGACATCATCAAAGGTTGGCGTGCGAACGCCTCGTACTTCTACATCGCCAAAGAATTCGTCCGAGACAATGTGGACGTCGATATTTTGGAGGAACTGCTGTCACTTGGCGGACTGGGGATCCAGTATTGCATCAAGAGCGAAAAGGCATATGGGCAACTGCGCGAAGTCAATGAGGGCTTGCTTTCCGTGAGCTACAGCGAATTCAACGACAAATACAATCAGAGGGATGTTGAGGCGCGGCAGAACATGCGTGATCTCATCGATTCCGATGCCAATACGGTGACCAACGTGTTCAGCACGTTGCTCTAGGGGTGGTGACAATGCGGGCATATCCAGAGGTCTACCGGGATGATGTGGTGGAAAGCCAGGGCAAGCTTTTCGACTACGTGGCGCAGTCGTTCCCTAACAAGAGCACGGAGGATTTCATCGCCACGTATATGACGAGCAAAACACGCAAAAGCATTGATGAAGCCAAAGCCTACGTCAATACGATGGATGCGGAAGAGCTGTGGGAATATTTCACCGAGACCGAGCAATACCAGTTGAAGGACGGCAAGGCGCTTAAAGGGTTCATGCCCGATTGGATCGGTGAGTTCTACGCCTACTATCAGTGGTTCTATGGCATTCCAAGCGCCAAGGTGATTGCCCAAGTACCATTGGAATTCCTGGAAAAAGCCTATTTCGGGCTGCATGATCTCGATCTGGAGCTTGCGGTGCGGAAAGTCGGCAAGGAATGACAGAAGTTATCTGTTTCCACAATCCCGATGAGGTAAACGGATATCTGAGCAACTGGTATCCGTCGCATTTCGTTATGAACGGCATTGAATTCTCCTCGATGGAGCAGTACATGATGCATCGCAAGGCCTGCTGTTTCAATGACGCTGAAACAGCTGCGCGAATCCTTGAAACCGACGACGTGGCCGAAATCAAACGGCTTGGCCGATTGGTGACCGGTTATGACGATCACGTGTGGAATGGTGTTCGTCAAATCGAAGTTTATGAAGGATTACTTGCCAAATTCAGCCAGAACGCCGAACTTGGGGCACGGCTTGAGGTAACCGGCACCGCGCTGCTGGCGGAATGCGCCGTCAAAGACCGCATCTGGGGCATCGGCCTGTCGATGCATGACCCAGACAGGTTCAATCCGAGGCAATGGCGCGGTCGGAACCTGCTCGGATACGCTCTAATGCTCACAAGAAGGAAGCTCAGCCGTATAGATTGACGGTAATACGGCTGTTTTCCTGGTTTTAATTGCCCCCGCTTGGGAACAGCGTAAGCTGTCGAGCACATGCGAACAGCTATCGAGAACCATTAATCCGTTGGAAACACCGAATGAAGAATTTACGGAATACAGTATGCCGGCTTTTGATAACAATGAAACGGCTGAAACCGTTATTGGTAATTCGATGAATAGTCTAAGAAAGATTGTTGACCGTCCTTGTTTACTTGTAAACAAATTGAATGTGAGGAAAAAAAGGATTTGGCATGTTCCTCGCCCTGAAGCAAATGCTGTTTGCTCTTCTGAATTTGTGCCATTTTCTTCTCATTCTTCTGATTTGAGTTTTATTAAGATATCGTTACTGTCAGAGCGAATCACTGCCTACCTTGAGAGTTGCTCTTCAGGATCATCAAACAGTCAAAAAAGAGTAACCCCTGAGATTATTATGTCATCTGAGATAATAGCCCCATCGCTTGCAGAGCAACGCCGAATCGGCGCGTTCTTCGACCGTCTGGACTCGCTCATCACCCTTCATCAGCGTAAGTATTGTGGTGTTGCTTCTTGGATGTTAGGGGTTGCGCTCGTAAGATTGGGCTCAGAAAGTGGCGGTGCATTCGGGGAGATGAAACATGTTCTACAATAAAGAATCGGATTTCGAAGACGATCTGGTCGCGGTGCTGAAGCGCCATGGATGGACCGATGGCGTGTTGGAATATCCAACCGAACAGGACCTTATCAGCAATTGGGCCAACATCCTGTTCGACAACAACAAAGGCATCGATCGATTGAATGGGCAGCGTCTTACCAAAGGTGAGATGGCGCAGATCCTCGAACAGATCGAAACATTGCGCACGCCATTGGCGTTGAACTCCTTCATTAACGGCAAGACCGTGTCCATTAAACGTGATAATCCCAAGGACGAGGCTCATTACGGTAAGGAAATCAGCCTGAAGATCTACGATCGGCAGGAAATAGCAGCGGGGCAAAGCCGGTACCAAATCGCAAGACAACCGATGTATCCGGCGAAAAACAAGATGCTGAACGATCGCAGGGGAGACGTTTGCCTGCTTATCAACGGCATGCCGGTCATCCATATCGAACTGAAGAAAAGCGGCATCCCCATAAGCCAAGCCACCAATCAAATCGCCAAATACGCGCATGAAGGCGTGTTCACCGGACTGTTCAGACTCGTGCAGGTCTTCGTGGCCATGAATCCGGACGATGCTGTGTACTTCGCCAATCCTGGCGAAGGCGACTTCAACAGCAACTACTTCTTCCACTGGGCTGACTTCAACAATGAGCCCATAGCGGCGAACAAACATGTTGGGCAGGACGAGTGGAAACGGTTCGCGTCGGACCTGTTGTCCATTCCCATGGCTCATCAGCTCATCGGTTTCTACACGGTTGCAGATTCCGCGGACGGATGCCTCAAAGTGCTGCGCAGCTACCAATACCAAGCGGTGAACGCCATTTCCGATCGTGTGCGCACCTGCAAATGGGATGAGCCGGTGCCAAGCGGTACTCCGGGACGCCCAGGCGGCTATGTGTGGCATACCACCGGCTCGGGCAAAACCATGACCAGTTTCAAAGCGGCGCAGCTCATTGCCGGCTCGAAAGATGCTGACAAGGTCATCTTCCTTATGGACCGTATCGAGTTGGGTACGCAGTCGTTGCTCGAATACCGTTCGTTCGCCGATGATGCCGACGATGTGCAGGGTACGGAAAACACGGATGTGCTCAAGGCGAAGCTGGCAAGCATCGACCCGAAGGACACGCTTATCGTCACGTCCATTCAGAAAATGAGCAACATCAAAGCAGGCGAGGGGCATATCACCGAAGAGGAAGTGAAGAAGCTCGCCGGCAAACGCATCGTGTTCATCATCGACGAATGTCATCGTTCCACATTCGGCGAGATGCTGCAGGATATTCGCCGTTCCTTCCCGAACGCGTTGTATTTCGGTTTCACAGGCACTCCGATCCATGAGGAGAACCGCAAGAAGGGCTCGACCACATCAATGGTGTTTGGTGATTGCCTCCACCGGTACAGCATCGCCGACGGCATCCGTGACGGCAATGTGCTCGGCTTCGACCCGTACATGGTGCTGACGTACCGAGACAGGGACGTTCGCCAGGTGGTCGCATTGGAGAAGGCGAAGGCGTCGACGATTGAGGAAGCCCAAGCGGATCCGGCGAAAGCCGAAGTGTTCTACCATTACATGGATCCGAATCAAATGCCGATGGGACCTATGGAAACGCAGGCCGGAGAACGCATCAAGGGCATTGAGGATTACCTGACTTCGGCACAGTACGCGCAGGGCACCCCGCATGAGGGCAAGGTTGTGGAGGATATCCTCGACCAGTTCCCATTGCTGAGTAGGGGCAACAAATTCCATGCGATGCTGGCCACGAGTTCCATTCCCGAGGCGATCAGCTATTATCGCTTGTTCAAGGAGCGTGCGCCGCAGATGCATGTAACCGCGCTGTTCGACCCCAATGTCGATAACTCCAACGGCGCGATTCTCAAAGGGGACGCGCTTCAGGAGATCATCGGCGATTACAACGAACTGTTCGGCAAGGATTTCATCATCCCCACATGGCCGAAGATGAAGAAGGACATCACGGCGCGGCTTTCCCACAAGCGGCCATATCTGACGGTCGATCAGCATCGCGAGGAACAGCTGGATCTGCTGATCGTGGTCGACCAGATGCTGACGGGCTTCGATTCCAAGTGGGTCAACACGCTGTATCTCGACAAGATCATCGATTACGAGAACATCATTCAGGCGTTCAGCCGTACGAACAGACTGTTCGGCCCTGATAAGCCCTTCGGAACGATACGCTACTACCGCAAGCCGCATACCATGAAAGGGTATATCGAAGCAGCGGTGAAACTGTATTCCGGAGATAAGCCGCTTGATCTGTTTGTGCAGAAGCTGCCGGAAAACGTGCGTCTGATGGATGCGCGTTTCGAAGAGATCGCTTCCGTGTTTCGTGCCGAAGGTGTGGAGGATTTCATGAAGCTGCCGGAGTCCGTGGAAGCATGCCGGAAGTTCGCGAAGCTGTTCTCGGAACTCAATGAGTTTCTTGAAGCCGCCAAAGTACAAGGATTTACATGGCAGCAGCGGGAATACTCCGTCACCCATGATGACGACTCGGTGGAAGTTGTGCGGCCGGAACTCGATGAACGCACATATCTGATTCTCGTTCAGCGATACAAGGAGTTGTTTGCTGGAGATGGCGAAGGCCATAGTGAGGGTCCTGAGGCTCCATACGATCTTGATGGGCATATCACCGAAATCGACACGGGATTGATTGATACGGATTACATGAACGCCAACTTCACCAAATGGCTCAAGGCGCTTGGTGGAGGAGATCCAGACCTGTTGGCATCAGCTGAGGAGGAATTGCATAAGTCGTTCGCTTCGCTCAGCCAAGAGGAACAACGGTACGCCGAACTGTTCATGCATGATGTGGAACGTGGCGAAATCGAGTTGGAGGAAGGCAAGACGCTGCGTGACTACATTACGTATTATGCTAACAGCGCCAAGAACAGCCAAGTGGAGAAGATCACCAAGGCGTTTGGCGTGGATGGAGCTTTGCTCAACGAGATGATGCGGCTTGATCTTACCGAAGCGACGCTGAATGAATTTGGTCGGTTCGACCAGTTGAAAGCGTCCATCAACAAGCCTTTGGCAAAGGCGTTTTTCAGCAAGCCGGATAGCTCTGTCACCCAATTCACTGCGAATCTTCTCGCCACCAAGTTGCTGAAAAGCTTTATCCTTGAAGGAGGATTCGATCTGGACGATCGTAAATAGCGGACGGTAGTAAAACAGGGGGAGAATCATGTCGGTTGTCGATGAGGCGAAACTGGGGTATCTGGACTTTCTTTCACGTGAGGATCGGGTACGCCACCATCGCTACGTTGAGGAAATGAAGCAGTATGACATGATGCGCTCCGGTGACATCAATGCCATTTCGGAAAGCGCGAAACTGTGGGATTCTGGACTATACGGCCATCTGTCGGACGATCCTCTGAAAAACGCGAAATACCGTTTCGTCACCACCATTACCTTGGCCACGCGTTTCGCCATTGAAGGTGGCATGGACGAGGAAGACGCATACAACGCCTCCGATCTGTACATTCAAGATCTTGACAATTGCAAGACCCCGGAAGACGTGCGCCGACTGCACACCGACATGATGACATTCTTCACATGGGCCATGGCCGACATGCAGAAGGCGGAAACACATTCCAAAGCCGTCAACGAATGCCTGGACTACATCCACTACCATCTGCATGAGAAAATCACCGTGCCCATTCTCGCTGAGCATGTGCATCTGAATCCCACGTATCTGTCGGAGCTGTTCAAACGCGAAACGGGCACGGCCATATCGCAATACATCACCGACAAGCGTATGGAAGCGGCCGAGAACATGCTCAAATACTCGGAATACAGCTTCGACGAGATCGCCCAGATCCTCGCATACCGGTCGCAAAGCCACTTCTCGAAGGTGTTCAAAAAACATTCCGGCATGACGCCGGGGGAGTACCGCACCAAGTACGCGCAGAACGGCATCTGGCCGGAGTGATTGCGATCACGGCGTCTACCACGCCGGTTGCGGTGAACCGCCGGTGACGGCACCGCGAACTTCGGGTGTGCCAATCGTGAAATCGACGTGGTTTCGCGTGTGGCATACGTTCAAATCGACTACGGTGGAAGCATTCAATGATGATGCGCGCCGGCCGAATGAACGGCAGAACGAGAAACGCGCGCAGGATGTGGATGAAAGCAAAGGAATAAGCGAATATGGGAATGCCCCTTGATTTGTATGTGATTCGACATGGCGAATCCGAAGCGAACGTGATTATCAGTGCCGGTGAACAGGGTGACAACTCGCTGTATACGCAGGATAACGTCACCGTGCCCGACCGTTCGTGGAGGCTTACGGCCACCGGCCGCAAGCAGGCGGACTGCATCGGCCGCTGGCTGGTCTCACAGCAGCCGTTGTTCGACCGTTACCTCGTCTCGCCGTACGTGCGCACGCGTGAGACGGCTGCCACGATGGCCCTGCCTAAGGCGAAATGGGAGGAGACACGCGTGCTGCGCGAACGCTCCTGGGGTGAGATCAACACCATCACGAAGGACGATTTCAAAACTAACTACGCGCGCAACTGGATGTTCAAGAACACCGATCCGCTGTACTGGCGTCCGCCGGCGGGCGAGTCCATCGCCGACGTGGCCGAGAACCGCGTGCACAACCTGCTCACGTCCCTGAACCGCAAATCCGATGCGGAATCCGTGGTGATGGTCAGCCACGGCGACCTCATGCTGGCGCTCATGCTCACCTTGGAAGACCTGTCCGACGAGGAATTCATGCACCGTGCGGCCTCCGACGAATGGAAGATCACCAACTGCACGTGCTTCCACTATTCGCGCCGCGACCCCGCCACCGGACGAACGCACAAGCGGTTCCGTTGGGAGCAGACGGCGCGTCCCGTACTCGACGAGACGGATGGTCGCTGGGTGGTGAAAGTGGATGATTGGCGTGAATTCAAGCGTCCCGTGCTGTCGAACGGCGATTTGGTGGACGTGGTGCACGCCGTCGACCGTCACCTGTGACGGCTGCCGGTATACGTTTTGTGACTGCGATTTAGCCCTCTATCGCTCTGTGGGGCGTCACGTATCGGCACTTCCGCTACAATGGCGTGTGATTGCGCGGCGCGCGTTCTTGTTGCGCGTCGTAAAGAGAGTTAGGAGACAATCGCATGTCCAATCCAATCGCGGGCCTGTTCACGTGGAAGCTCCACGGCGACGGCAAAACGCTGAAGCCCGGCGAGGTCGTCGAACCTGACGAGAGGCTGACCTGGCCGCGCACCGCGGAAATCGGCGCGCAGCACGTCATCGCCATGTTCGGCGCCACGTTCCTGGTGCCGATTCTGACCGGTTTCGACCCGTCCACCACCCTGTTCTTCACGGCCATGTCGACCGCGCTGTTCCTGCTGATCAACAAGAACATGCTGCCGAGCTACCTGGGCTCGTCCTTCGGCTTCATCGCCCCGATCGCCGCCGTCGCCAGCGCCCACAAGGGCCTCGCCGTCGCATCCTTCGGCATCATGGTCACCGGCATCCTGCTGGCCCTGATCGGTGTGCTCGTCCATTACGCGGGCGCCAAGTGGATCGACATCATCATGCCGCCGGTCGTCAACGGCGCCATCGTGGCCATCATCGGCTTCAACCTGGCTCCGAGCGTGTGGAACAACTTCAAAGTCGCTCCCGACACCGCCATCGTCACCCTCGTCGCGGTGCTGCTCGTCGCAGTGCTGTTCAAGGGTCTGCTCGGCCGACTCAACATCCTCATCGGCGTGATCATCGGCTACGCGTACGCCTGCTTCCGTGGCCAGGTCGACTTCTCAGCCATCGGCAAGGCCGCATGGGTCGGTCTGCCGGAATTCCGTCTGCCGCAGGTCGACTTCACCATCCTGCCGATGTTCATCCCGGTCGTGCTCGTACTCGTTGCCGAAAACGTCGGCCACGTCAAGTCCGTCTCCCAGATGACCGGCCGCGACTATGACGACCAGATCGGCACCGCGCTGTTCGCCGACGGTCTCGGCACCACCATCGCCGGTTTCGGCGGCGGCTCCGGCACCACCACCTACGGCGAGAACATCGGCGTGATGGCCGCCACCAAGGTCTACTCGACCGCCGCATACTGGTGCGCCGCCGCGTTCGCGCTGATCCTGAGCCTGTGCCCGAAGTTCGGCGCCATCATCAACACCATCCCCGCCGGCGTGCTCGGCGGCGTGACCACCCTGCTGTACGGCATGATCGGCATGGTCGGCATCCGCATCTGGGTTGAGAACAAGGTCAACTTCGACAAGCCGGTCAACGTCATGGTGGCCGCCATCACCATGATCATCGCCGTCGGCCAGTTCGAGTTCGCCTTCAACGGCATCTCCTTCAACGGCATCGCCATCGGCACCGTCGTCATCCTCGTCGCCTACCACGGCCTGAAGGCCATCGGCAAGGCGACCGGCACCATCGCCAAGGACGATCCGGACATCCTGTAACGGATCGCATCTCACGCTGGCTAGTTCAACGCCCGTCGGCCAAAAAGGTCGGCGGGCGTTTTTCATTGCCGTTTTCGTCAATCGATTGACGTGTTGCGTCGCATACGTTTTATGATGGTATCTGTAAGCGATTGCGCAATGTGGCAAAGGAGACAACATGAGCACTGCGGCAGGAAAGAAAATCGCGATTGTGACCGGTTCCGCGCTTGGCTTGGGATATGAGCTGGCACGTCAGCTGATCGGCAAAGGCTGGTTCGTGGCCGGCATCGATTTCAACACGGCCCGTCAGGAGGAACTGTCCCGCACGTTCGGCGCGGACGAATACCGCGCCTTCGTCGGCGACATCAGCGACGAGGCGTTCGTGAAGGACTCCGTCGCGGCCATCAAGGAGATCGGCCACATCGACCTGCTCATCAACAACGCGGGACAGCCGTCGTTCAAAAAGCCGGTCGACTACGAGGCCGCCGACGTGGACAAGTGCCTTAAGGGGCTCAAAGGCATGATTCTGTGGAGCGTCGAAACATTGAAGGCCGACGGCGAGCAGGACCTCAAAATCGCCAATGTCATGTCCACCGCCGCCACACGCGGCAACGCCAACGAATCCGTCTACTGCGCCACCAAGTGGGGTGAGAAGGGGTATACGACAAGCCTCAAGGCGGCCTACAAGGGAACCAGTGTGAAGGTTGTGGGCGTGTATCCGGGAGGCATCGACACCGACTTCTACCATGACAGCCACGATTACGTGTCGTTGGACAAGCAGCATTCCTTCATGAGCGCCGCGGAACTGGCCGAAGTGGTGCTGTTCAACCTCGTCAACGACGCGAATCTGACGGTTTCCGACATCCTCATCGAACGCAACTACCGGTAGCGTCGGCCACCAGTCACAGCCAAGGCAAAAGTATCGGGCATGGGCTACTGTTAACAGGTTTGCGCAACGTGCGCAATGTTTGACATGAAAGGCCATTGTGCCCGATACCGCTGTGATTGAAAATGAAGATGCCCTCGCCGCCGATTTCGATGAGGCGGGCGAGGAGGAGGAACGCCCCCAGACGTTCGCCGAACTCGGCGTTCCCGGCCCGTTGGTACGCGTGCTCGCGGCCGATGGCAAGAAAACCGCTTTCCCGATCCAGGCCGACACCCTTCCCGATTCCCTGGCCGGTCGTGACATTCTCGGCCGAGGCCGTACCGGCTCCGGCAAGACCCTGGCGTTCTCGATTCCGCTGGTCGCGCGACTGGGTGAGGTCGACGCCGACGAGTACGAGAACATGAGCCAGTTCCGCCATGAGGTGGAACAGGTGCGCAAGGGGCATGCCGAGGAACGGCGCGCCGACGATTTCCTGCCGCACCCGCGCGGCCTGGTGCTCGCTCCGACCCGTGAGCTGGCCAACCAGATCAACGACGTGCTGATGCCGCTCGCGCAGATGTATGGCATGACCACCACCACCGTGTATGGCGGTGTGCGCTACGCCCGCCAGATCCGCGATCTAAGGGCCGGCGCCGATATCGTCGTCGCATGCCCGGGCCGTCTTGAGGACCTGCTCGAACAGCATGCGCTGACGTTGGAGAAGGTCGAAGTGGCCGTGATCGACGAAGCCGACGAAATGGCCGACATGGGCTTCCTGCCGCCGGTCAAGCGCCTGCTCGGCCAAGTGTCGTTCGACGCGCAGATCATGCTGTTCTCCGCCACCCTCGACCATGGCGTCGACGAGGTGGTGAACACGTTCCTCACCGATCCGAAGATCCACAGCGTCGACTCCGCCACCGCGGCCGTCGACGAAATGACACACCACGTGTTCGAAACCACGCAGGGCGACCGTCATGAGCTGGTCCGCACCCTCGCTTCCGGCAAGGGACGCCGCATCCTGTTCACCCGCACCAAATTCCAGACCCAGAAGCTCGCCAAGGACCTGACGAAGAACGGCATTCCGGCGGCCGAGCTGCACGGCAACCTGAGCCAGAACCAGCGTGACCGCAATCTCGCAGCCTTCGAATCCGGCGACGTGAACGTCATGGTCGCCACCGATGTGGCCGCCCGCGGCATCGACGTGTCCGGCGTGGAGCTCGTGGTGCAGGTGGAGCCTCCGGAGGACCCGAAATCGTTCCTTCACCGCTCCGGACGTACCGCGCGAGCCGGCCATTCCGGTGACGTGGTGACCATCATTCTGCCGAACCAGCGCCGCAGGACCCGTCGCATGATGCGTGAGGCCGGACTGACGGTCGAACCGATCGATGTGACCCCTGATTCGCCGGAAGTGTTGGAACTCGTAGGCGAAGTGGCCGAGCCGGTGTTCGGCTGGACGCTTGAGCAGTCGCAGCCGGCAGGAAATCCGCGCCGTAGGAAGAACGGCAAGGGGAGTGCCGACGGCGAACGTTCCGGCAGATCGAACCGTTCCGGCGGGCGTAACAAGGATCGCGGCAAAGACAAGGGCGGTAAGCCGTTTAAGTCCGAACGTAAGGATCGTCGCGATCGCGAC
>OGXZ01000952.1_pt1 | contig 16977 bp, 8 predicted proteins | sample 1576431 | NCBI WGS metagenome assembly OGXZ01 (sample SAMEA3541590, study PRJEB24748) | human gut metagenome | biome: human gut; feature: human-associated habitat; material: faeces | place: China | collected 2012
TTAGGGGACGAAGAATTATTTTTTGCTGTTTATAAAATTTTCGCGGAGTTTAGGAATAGAGAATGTTTACCTTATCAATAGTGGCGCAAATCCGACTAAACCTTCGGGATTTCCCCTAGGGGGTGAAAAAACGGCAAATATATCTTCTTTATATCACTTTTTGAAGTGACTTGTCTTTCAGGTGAACGCCAAAAATTCCCCCAGCCTATGTAGACGTGATGGAGGAATGCCAAAGCAAACGTTCTAGGTCTACAGAGATCATGACAACGTGAGGGCACTCTGGTGATAATGGGTTTCAATGAAGACCAAAGGGAGCGCGCTCACAAAGCGCCTCGATCGAGACGGGAGTCAAGGTGACTGATCACGCTCTCTTTTTCCCCATTCGACTATAAGGAGCCTCATGATGACCACTTTTCGCACGCTCGCATTGACCCTTGCGCTTACGGCCTTCACCGCCGGCACGGCGCTCGCTGCCGATACGGACGCCACCAAACTCTATGACCCCATGGCCGAGGCGCAAAAGCTTGTGGTGCCCGTGGAAGTGTTGGGTAAAGATGGCAATACGGTTGCGGGCGACGTCGTCGTTGTGCCGACGGCCTACGGTTTAGCGTTTTATCCCAATTTGAAAGGCTTGGCGCCGGGTTTGCACGGCTTTCATATCCATGCCAACGGCGACTGCGGTATGACCGAGAAAGGTCTTGGCATGAAAGCGGGCGGTCACTGGGATCCCAAAGACGCGAAGCGCCACAGCTACCCCTGGATGGATGACGGCCACATGGGCGACTTGCCGAGTCTCTACGTGGATGCGGACGGCAACGCCACCACCCCGGTCTTAGCGCCGAAGTTGAAGAGCCTGGACGAAGTGAAGGGTCATGCCCTGATGGTTCACGTGGGCGGTGACAACTTCCACGATCATCCCAAAGCGTTGGGCGGTGGCGGTGCACGCATGGCTTGCGGCGTCATCAAATAGCGATTTCCTCTTTCTTCTTTTCTCCTCCACCCATGTCGACGTGTCACGCGGGTTGCCAGTGTGCCTGGTGACGTGAAGTGATTTCTTCGACTCTCCTCGTAGACGGAAGGTCGGTGCCTGGGACAGCCGTTCCGGTATTGGCCTTCCGCTTTTTTTCCCGCCTTCTCCAGAATAGGTAGCGCAAACGTGCGAACTGACAAAGATCGTGATTGGGTTTAGAATATGCAAAAGCTCAAAGTGAGATCCTTTAATCATTAATCATCATTAATTTCTTTATGATTTACACGGTCTACAGTAATGCCTACGAGGTCCTTCGGACTGCTTTGATGACCAATCTGCGTGCACTGCTCTCGAGCTACTCGGGGATTGGACTCTTTGATGCGGTGCCACTTTTGGTACCCAGCCGAGGGGTGGAGACCGATTTGCAGCGCACGCTGGCGCTCGACGAAGGTATTGCTGCAGGGTGGTCGTTTATGACCCCCGATCGGTGGATGGGCTTTTTTACCCGTTCGCCCATGGCCAATGTGGTGGGTGACGAAGTCGATTGGATGGTTTGGCGTGAGTTGCGCCAACGTGGCCCTGAGAGCTTTCGTGAAGCCGCAGGGCATGAGCGTCTGAAAGCGTTTTTAGACGGAAAAAGTGATGAAGAGATCTACGCGTTCTCGCGACGCGTCTCAGCGCTTTTTGCGGTCTACGCTTCGTACCGAGCCGATTGGATTTTCCACTGGTTGGGCGTGGCACCTGCGCTGGTAGAGGGCGAGGATGAGCACTGGAAGGCGGAGTCGAAAGCGCTTGAAGCCAGTCCGGATTTTCAATGGCAGCGTGATCTCTGGCAGCGACTCGCGCAGAATCCTCATTGGCGCGGTTTACGGTTTTTAGAGAGTTTTGCCAACAATTTGGCGATTTTATCGGCACAACCCACCCCCAAAGAACGCGACGCCATGGTGACGGTCACGCTCGACCCAGGACGCCGGGTGAGTATTCCGCCTGAGCTTCACATTTTCTTGCCCTTCGTGGTGCCTCCCTTGATGCTCCCGATTTTGAAAGCGTTATCGCTCTCAGGGCGCGACATTTGGTTTTACCTGCTAAACCCCTCGGACGCGTATTGGTTTGATAGTAACGATTGGCGCGCTCAAGGGGCCGAGCAAACGATTCATCCGCTTCTGTTGTCTGACGCGCAAAACGTGCGCGCTAACATTGATCGGCTTTGGCAATTCACCCGAGAGCCCGATACGACGCCCTTGTTGTCCGCGCGAGCGCAAATGCAAGCGGCCCCACGCCCCGATGCGCACACCTCGGTGACGCTCAACGCGGAGGTCTATCGTGCGCACCAGAGGGTGACGATCGACTACGAGCGAACGGGTGCCGAGCGTTTGAGTTACTTCGTGGAGCGCCGAGCGGCCTCGCTTCTCGCGCGTGTGCAGGATAGCCTTTACAAAAACGATGCCGCGTTGGTGTTAAACGACGCTGGCGGGCTTGGCGCCACCAAGGACGGCACCTTGCAACTCTGGAATTGCCCCACCGACACGCGTCAGTGGGAAGCGGTGGCCGAAGGAATCGTGTCGCTGCTCGCAGAGGACTCCACGCTCAAGCCCTCGGACATTTTGGTGGCTACACCCGATCCGACGGCAGCCATGACGCTCGTGAACAAAGCCTTCAGCAGTGTGCCCCCGCGCTATCGCTTCCCGTGGAAAATCTCGGCCGTGGAAACGCTGAGTTTAGACGTGGGAGCGCAAGCGCTCGAAGGGTTGGTAGGGTTGCTCACGGGGCGCGCTCGCCGTGACGAGTTGCTCGCTTGGTTGGCGCTCGAACCGGTTGCGTCACGCTTAGGGTTAAGTAGCGACGATTTGACCACGCTCTCGCAGTGGTTAGCCAGTGCAGGGTATCGTGAAGGCCTCACGCCCGAACATTTATTGGGACTCTCGCCAGAGGTGTTTCGCGATGACCAAGATATGTGCTTGGAGCGCGCCTTGGAGCGCTTAACGTTGGGCTACGCTTTCCCTGAGCACGAAGACATTCCGTTTTTTGATGTGCACCCCGTCTCAGGGCGCGATCCCATGGATTGGCAAATCCCCGGGGTGAATGAACATAGCGCACTTCTTGAAACGCTCTCGACGCTCCTTCGCACGCTCGAAGCGTTTCGTGTGGCGACGCTTGAGGAGGCCACGCCTGAAGTGTGGTCACAGTGGGTGCAGCAAGCCTTGGTCACGTTTTTTGCCGCGTCGATGCCAAGCGACGTGGTGCGCCAGGCCTTAGCGCAATTGGTCGATGAGCAGCTTCTTGCCAAAGACTCCGAAGCGCCAGTCACCATGCGCTTTACGCTTTTTATGCGGGCGCTTCTTAATAAACTCAGCGCGCCCAAGATGGCAACATTGCCGAGCGCCTCGGTGATGGTCTCCAACATGGAGGCGCTGCGTGGGCTACCGTACCGCGTCGTGATCGTGGCGGGGCTCAATGCGAACAGCGGCTTCCCCGGTGTGACGCAACGCGAAGAGTTTGACCTGATGAGTGTGGTCCCGCGTCGCGGAGATCGTGATGCACGGCTCAACCGACGGAATCTCTTTTTGGACTTGCTACTGAGTGCGCGTGAGCGCTTTATCGTCACGTATGTGAGCAGCGCGCAGCCGCAAGAGGCCGACGTGATTCAGCCGAGTGTGGTCGCGCAAGAGTTGCGCGACTGGTTGCTCTCTTTGGTTGACGATCCCGTGGCGCGTGCGCAAGAAGCCGCGGCGCTTACCCAACGCATACCGTTGTCGAGTTGGACGGAAGCTAATTTCACGCCCGAGGCCGGTCTTTGGCGAGGTCACAATCCGGAATTGTTGCGCGCCTTACAGACCGCAACGAGCGTGGCCGAACAAGGCGTTTTGGCTTTGGCACCGAGCCCCTTGACCGCGCCGTTGGCGCCCGAGCCCACGCTCCCCGCCGGGTGGACGCTCGCCGATCCCGGCGTCTTGACGGTCACCATCGCCTCGCTCGCTGCCTTTTTCAAGGACCCGCAACGCTGGGCATTACGTGCGATGGGACTTTTTGTTAAAGAGCCCGCCCAAGTGTCCTCAGAAACCCTGTTGGGAGAAAAAAATGAGGGGTTAGGCGGATGGTTGAAAGATCAGGATTTACTCGAAGCGGTGGCGCAAGGCGAGTGCGACGCGTCGATTGAGGCGCGATACCTCACCGACCCTCTGTCGGGCGCCAAGGCGGTGCGCTCGTGGACGTATGAAGCGTCATTGGAGAAAATTCAGAGTGCCTTGGACGCGTTTGATCGGGCAACAGCCAGTTATTCACGGCTAGCCCCTCAAACGCTTGACGTCTCACTTTTTGAGGGCAAGGTGCACTTGACGGGCGTCGTCGACGACTTGGCTCTCGCCACCGACGGTGTCACCACGTGCTTATTGCGTTTTTCGCTCGATGAGAAGATGACGGTGAGAAGCGTTTTTGAGTGGCTTGCCCTCACGGCTGCTTCGAGTCAAGCAACTCAATCGGTGGCGCTTCATTGGTGGGTAACCGACAAGAAGCATCAACTCATGGAGGTGAGCCCAAGCGTTTTATCGCCCGATGAGGCCAAGACGTTGTTAGAGAGCGCTGTGACAGCTTTTTTAGCGGCGTGTCAGCGTCCCGCGCTCCTTAAGCGCGCAGGGCTTCGCTACGGTGACGCACAGGCCCAGTGGTTTGATCACCGTGCTCAAACCGAAGAGCTCGCACAGAGCAAGCTCTTGAGTGACGTGGTTCATTGGCAGCGAAAGCGTCCCGAGTCGTGGTCCGAATTGGTGGGGATTTGGGAAAAACTCTGCAACGTGTTAACGAGCGAAGACGTGGGAGGAAATTAGTCATATGTCAGAGACCAAAGTCGAATCGTTTTCCGTTCTCACGGCGCCGCTCTCGCAAGTGACGCTGCTCGAAGCGTCAGCGGGCACAGGGAAAACCTTTTCCATCAAGCATCTTGTGTTGCGTCTTATTGTCGAAGAGGGTATTGCCATCGACCATATGCTGGTGATGACCTTTACGACGGCTGCGACGGCCGAGCTCGCAAGCCGCATTGAAGAGCATTTGCGGGCGATGCGAAACGTGCTCGCAGGGAGAACGGTCGGGGTGGATCCGTTGCTTCTTGACCAATTGGCTCTGTGGGACAAAAAGGGCCTGGAGCGATCGGTGATGGCCGAGCGCATTGCCAGCTCGATTGCCAAGATGGACCAAGCGCATATTTCGACCATTCACAGTTTTTGCCGTGATGTGCTCCAAAATGCCGCGTTTTCGGCGGGCGAAAGCTTACGGGCGAACTTGGTGGACGACGAGTCGAGCTTGATGCAACAAGTCGTGAACGACTTTTTGCTCAAAGCCATGCAGTCGCCACACGAGGCGTTACCCAACTTTGCCCAGCAGGACGCTCTGGTGGATTTGCTCAAAGCGCTCGTGTCAAGTCCTCGTGAATTGACGCCCGTGCAGTTTGTCGACGAGCCAGGGAGCGATTTGCGCGCGCTTTTTGAAGCGTTTGTCGAGTGGGCCCCCCAGCGTTTAGCCGAGCTCAAGCGTGAAGCGGATCAGTACTCCTTTGATGACATGCTCTACGACACGTGGCGTGCGGTCAATAATCCCGATGAGGCGATTCGCGCGCAGTTGATTGCGCGAACGCGTGAGGCGTTTCAAGCCGTTTTGGTGGACGAATTTCAGGATACCGACGCCGAGCAGCTCGATATCATTGAGCAACTCTTTTTTGAGCCACGCGCTGAGGCTCCGCAGCCTGATGCCGTGCGCTACGCGCTCAAACCCCGTCACGAAGGCGGTGCGTGGAAGGCGCTCGCCATTGGCTCGCTCTTTTTTGTGGGCGATCCCAAACAGGCCATTTATCGCTTTCGCGGGGCGGACCTGAACGTGTATTTGCGGTTGCGTTCGCGCATTGACGGGTCGTGCGTCTCGCAGTTGAGCACCAATTTCCGTTCGGCGGCGCCCTTGGTGGAAGCGCTCAACGCGCTCTATGACCCCCAGACGATAGAAAACGGCAAGACGGTCTCGGCACTCAAAGGGTCGCTCTTGTTAAACCCTGAGCTAACCTACCAACGGGTGAGCCCTCATAAACGCACGCCCGAACTTTTCCGTTTTGAAGAGGGTTCTTGGTCGGTCGCGCCCGCCGTGGAAGGCTGGTTTTCGATGGACATGAAGGTCAATGCGGATACCGAGCACGATGCGTTCATTGCCCATGTGGTCGAGATGATTCATGAGGGGCGCGATGGCACGCTGTGGCTGGCCTGCTCGGAAGCCGAGCAAGAAACGGTCCCCGAGGGGGAGTGGTTGGCACCGGGCGAGCGTCCCGCCCTTCGACGCGTGCGTGCCGGGGATATTGCGATTTTGTGTCGCACCAATGAGATCGTTAACCAATGTGCAGCGTCGCTTCAGAGCTACGGCATTTCGGTTCAGCGCGTACAAAAGGACAGTGTGTTTGCCACGCGTGAAGCGCGTGAGGTGTGGTACGTTCTCTTGGCTGTGCTCGCTAACGGTGAAGAAGGGGCGATGAAGCTTGCGCTCATCACGCGGCTTTTTGGCGTGAGCACCCAAGCGCTTGAGCAGATGGACGAGCACCAAAAAAGCGCTTGGCGCACGACCTTTATTGATGCCTTGCGCACCTGGCGTCACCAAGGTGTCGCGAGCGCGTTTCGGGATTTATTCTCTCAGCTCAATGTTACCGAACGACTCCTGCCACTGCTCGATGGGGCGGAATTGCTCACCAACTATGAGCAACTCTTGGAAATTTTGCACGAGTTGGGCGAACGCTACCAGACACCAGAAGGCCTCGTGAAGCAGTACGAGCGCCTGTTGGCCGAGCCCTCGAGTGCGTATCCTCCTCGACAGGCGAGTAACCGTGATTTGGTGCGACTCATCACCATGCACTCTTCCAAAGGTCTGGAATTTCCGATCGTCTGCGTGCGCAGTTTGATTGGCATGGCGCCCCCCGCCACGTCGAAAACGAAAAAGTTTGTGGATTCCCTGATTACCAAAAACGCGAAGGGTGAAAGCACGCGAAACCTGTTGGTGGGGGATGACTTGAAATCGAAGAGTGACGAACTTCAACGTGAGATCGACGAAGATGCGGCACGTTTGATTTACGTGGCACTCACGCGCGCACGCAGTGCTCTGCGCTTTTCTGGGCGCGCGCAGCTCACCAATGCGGGCGCTTGGCACGGCAACACCCCCAAGTACCTTTTCTGGAAAATGATCGGAAATGGCTATTTGGGCTATCTGCCGAGTAAAACGGATCGCGACGCTTTAGAAGGGGTGCTGCGCGCGTGGGTAAACACCTCTGGCGATCAAGTGGCGTTGCGTCCGCTTTTTCTCGACACGCGCCCCGATCCCGTTTCGCCAGAGGTGAGTCCAGGGACTGTGGCCACCTTGGCGCTGGGGTCGACACGCCGAGAAGCGGTAAAACCCGCTTGGCAAAATTTGAGCTTTACGGGACTCACCCGACAAGTGGTGGAGCCGGGGTCCTATCCTCGCTACCATGGTCGAGCCGACCTCGGGCAAGCGGAGCCCAACGACGAATTGAAAGCGTTTCCGCGTGGGGCGCAGCCGGGCGAATGTTTGCACGCCATATTCGAAGACGCGAACTTTGCGCTTCACGCGCGAAGCGATGAAAGGGGTGAGCGCGAGCGCGACAAGTTGGTGTCGGCAAAATTGCGTATTTTCTTGGCGCTCGATGACGAGGCCTTTGACCGTGCTCGTGAGAGTGCCCAGCAGATGCTCTTTAACGTGCTCAATGCCACATTGCTCCCGGGGTTTAGCCTCTCAGAGCTGTCGCCAAAACAAAAAACGTCCGAAATGCCCTTTATGATCCACACGGCCGATGGCGTCACGATCGAGGGGTTAAAAGCGCTGCTGCGTCGCATGGGGCCCGATTACGCCCTGGAAACCTTGACGGGCGAGTCGCTCACGGGCTTTTTGACGGGCTTTATGGATTTGGTCTTTGAGCACAACGGCCAATACTGGGTGCTGGACTGGAAGAGCAATGTCTGTGGGGCAACGCGCCGAAGTGACTTTACTCCCGAGGTGATTGCGGCTGAAATGAGTAAACATCACTATCGCTTACAGTATGTGATTTATACGATTGCTCTTCGCCGCTTCTTGAGGATGCGTCTCAGGGAGAAGTACCGGGAGACGATGTTGGGTGGAGCGCTCTACGTCTTTTTGCGAGGGGTGGGTCCTGAGAATCAGAAGCCCGATGGCTATCCCGGTGGGATTGTCAAGGACGAGGCGTATCTTCCCGCCATCCCGATTTTGGACGCTTACTTAGCGGGTGACATGACGTTGAATGAGGCGCTCGAGCGTATGGATGCGCTCGCTCCCCAAGAAAAGGATAACGACAATGCGTAAGACCAAAGAAAAAAAGCGTGACGAGAACCAGTTCACTCTCTTTGAAGACGTTGGGCAGAGCAGGGTAGACCCCCTTGAGAGTCTGTCTCAAGGTAACGCAGTCGAAATTGCCGTGGGAGCGCAACCGCAACAGGAAACGCCAGAGCAAGGGGAAGACCAAGCGCAAGACCAAGAGGAAGTGCAAACCGATAGCGCCCTCACGCTCGAAGTCAATCACGTGCCTGATCGCTTAGCGCAGGCTCTCACCGCGCAACTCACTTGGCACACGTCGATGGCGGCGCTTTTTGCCGGCATGGTCTCGCGACAGGGATTCACGTTGAGCGACGAGGAGGCCAAAGCTCTGGATGTGGCGTGCTTGAGTGTGAGCGACGCGGTGAGGGTGGGCAGTGTGTCCACGTCGATTGAGGCCATGGTTCGTTGCCAAGCCGAGCTCGACAATCAGGCCCCTCAGACGTTGAGCGAAACGTTAAGTCAGCGACTGGGCTCGCACACAGCGCTCGCTCAAGAGGAAAGCGAATCGGTAAGCGTCTCGGACGCGCAAGCGCAAGCGTGGATCGCCCGATTGGCTGCGCTTTCTCGTGTCAAACTTTTGGGTGAACGCTCGCACTACGAGCGCGTGGAAGCCAATCGCTTACGCTCAGGGCGTCGCACCGAGCCCATTGAACCGTTACCGCCATTTTTGCTTGATCGCTATCCCGAAGCGAACGCCCCCAAGGATGTTCGACTCTATTTAACGCGTTACTACGATGAAGAAGTGCTTTTGGCGAAAGCGCTGATGCGACTTTTTGAGAAGCAGTATGCGGTGAGCGACGAGGCCGTTGCCACGGCACGCGGGCGCGCCCAAGCCTTGGGATGTGATGTGGGGCAAACGAACGCGATCCTCTTGGCGCTCCAAAAGGGACTCACCATTGTGAGTGGGGGACCGGGTACCGGGAAGACGCGTACCGTGGGGGTGATATTGAGTTTATTGGTGGATCTTTTTAGAAAAGCCGACACACCGCTGCGCGTGTATTTGGCCGCTCCCACCGGAAAGGCGACAGGGCGGCTTCGTGAGTCCATGGATAAACTCATTAGCGTCGCCGGTGAGACACTCGCTTCTCTCAAAGACCCAGCGAAAATCACCTTGGCCGAACGTACGCTACAGAAGTGGTTGGTGACACGAACGGCCACAGGCGATATGCCCTCGGCCGATCATCCCTTGGAGTGCGATGTGCTCGTCATTGACGAAGCGTCGATGATGGACAGTCACTTGGCCAGTCATCTGTTCCAAGTGATTGCGCCTACCACTCGGGTGCTCGTTTTGGGGGACAAACATCAGCTCGAAGCCGTGGGACCAGGGTCGGTTTTTGCCGACATGTCGGATGAGAACGGGGTGTTACGCGCCTCGACCGCCTACCTCAGCACGAGTCATCGTTTCCGTGCGGGTGGGTTAATCGACAAGGTGGCGCGTTTGATTAACCACGACGACTCATCCGAGACGGCGAGTAATTTGAGCGAATTGCTCTCGCTGATGAATACCCCCGAGCTTGATCCGGACTACCGAGCGTATTGGCACGAAACGCCCGAGACCCTCACGGCCATGGGCGACGAAAAAGCGCAGTCGTTTTTCCGTTTCTATGGGCTAAGCCCCGACGAAAAAGCCTGGGTGGATCGGTATTTTGACGCCTATTGGCAAGCGCTCCTTGTGCTTCTCACGAGCCAAACGGCCGAGGACTACCAGCGCGCGTACGCTCCCTTTGTGGCTTCGATAACGCAATTTCGCGCGTTGGCCGCGCAGCGCGACGGAGCGCACAGCGTCACGGCGATTAACGACTACATGACGGAGCGACTCTTGGACGCCCTCTCGCGCGAGGGGCTCTATCAGCGGGATCTCGACTATGCCCATTCGGATGACGCGCGTGAAGACCTGCGTTTTCGAGAGTTTCCTGGTCGCCTATTGATCGTTCGCCAGAATAACGATCGACTCGGTGTCTTTAACGGGGACGTGGCGGTGGTGCTTCCTCAATTGGCCGAGGATGGAACCCCCACTCAAGAGTGGACGGCCGACTTTATGGATGGTGTACGGCGATTGCGCCCTGTGCTTTTGCCACCGCACGATACGGCGTTTGCCATGACGATTCACCAGTCTCAGGGCTCAGACTTTGACAACGTCGGCGTCTTTTTGCCCGGGGACGAAGCAATGTCGCTCGCCACGCGTGAATTGCTCTACACCGGCGTGACCCGCACCAAGGGCGAAGTGCATCTTTTTGGTACACGTCGTGCGCTTGAGCGCTCCATGGCACAGGCCACAGAACGCACAAGTGGCTTGAGTGATCGATTGCGCGAGCTCCAAGCATCAGCAAAGTGAGTGAACGTCGTGGTCTGACAAAATGAGCTCGGCGAGACGCTAAGACGCCCAACCGAGCTCCGAGTCATGGAGGCCTTTTTCTCTTACGCCTTGGTGGCCTTGGCCTCACGGATGATCAATAACGGCGCTTTGGTAACCGACGCAATACGGGTGGCCACGCTTCCCAACACGGCTGCCTCAAAGTTGTCATACCCGTGTGAGCCTAAGACCAAAATATCCAACTCTTCGCTGTCGGCAAACTCGGCCATTTTGGCCCCTGCCTCCCCACAGAAGCGTCTCGTCTCAACCGGGATACCCGCTTCCTCAAAGAGCGCCTTAGCGGGATTGACGGCTTGAGCGAATTGCTCGTCTTGATAAGCCAAAACTTCAGCGTCGGTCATGACAGTTAGCGGAACACCTGCACGCGAAGGCATTGCAATGGCTTTAAAGTCGGGGACCACGTGAGCCAACACAAATTTCGCTTGTGGCCCAAAGAGCTCTCGGTGCGAAATGATAAAGCGCGCCGCCGCTAAACTGTATTCCGACCCATCCACGGCCAGCCCCACGCGAATATGATCATGGTCAGGTGGCACCACATCGTGAAGAACGAGAATCGGTCGCGTGGTGGCGGCGAGAAGACTGTTGGAGACGCTACCAAAGAGGAAACTGCGCAGGGCACCGTGTCCACGATGACCGACCACAATCAGGTCGGGATCAAACCGGTCCGCGGCTTCAATGATGGTTTCAACCGTCTCACCCACGCCGTAGGAAAAGGTGGGTTTTAGCGTGGAGCCAGCGAGCACCTCTTGCACACGATCAAAGACTTTTTGCGCTTGCCTTTCGTAGTAGGCCACCAGCTCTTCGGCGGTTTCATGCGCATAAATACGGCCGGGTACCGGCGTCATGGAAAAGAAGGCTTCGACTTCGGGATTTTCCCATGGCAATTGAGACTGAATGCGCAGATATTCAAGGGCACGCAAACTGGCGTCTGAGCCATCAATAGGAACAAAAATTTTCATGGGTCCTCTCCTCCTCTCGCTGAGCTCGTCGGCCGCCCTCTGAAGATTGATTCAGACAGGAGAATTACGCGTACTTCTGAAGCGCAGCGGCGCCCTTCTCGGTGATGCGCAGCTTGCGCTTGAACAGGCCGCCCTCCACCACGTAGCCGCGGCGGGTCAGGTGGGAGCAGATTGCGGACATGCGCATGGACTTAATGCCGTTTTTCTGCACAAACTCCGCCTGCTGCTCGGGGTTCTCCTTGACCACCTTCAGGAGCTGGACATACAGGGGGTTCAGGAACTCCTCTGCCATCTCGGCCTCCTTCCCGCTGAGGGCGGGCAGGGCCGCCAGCCCCTTCTCGGTGATGGTAAAGGTGTAGAACTTGGAGCCGCTCATGCCGGCACGGACCAGGTAGCCGCCCTGATCCAGGTTCTCCACGGCGGCGCCGGAGGTCTTGGAGTCCACCCCCAGGGCGTCGGTCAGGTCGGACATGTAGCAGTGGCCGATGCGCAGCATCTCCAGAATCTGCTTTTCCAACTCGCCCAGCTTGACCTCCTTACGGTTGGAGGCGGTGGGCACCCGCTCCCAGCCGGGGCGGCCGTAATACTTGGGCTGGCCGAACAGGGAGGCGATCACCGCCACCACCAGGGTGACCACCAGGCCCAGGGTGGCCAGATACACATAGCTGTTGATGGAGAACACCTTGGTCAGGTCCAGCAGGGTGAACACAGCCATGGTGGCCATGCCGCACACCGCGCCCCACAGGGCGCCGCGGCCGTTAAACCGGGGCCAGATGGCGCCCAGGCCCAGCAAAATGGCGGGGGGCACCAGCCAGCAGTTGGCAAAGGCGAACAGGTAGGTGGGGCCGCCGGGGAACTGGCAGAGCACGAAGGTGACCACGCCGATGAGCAGCATGATGATCTTGGACATCTTCAGGCTCTTCTTTGCGTCAGCCTTGGGGTTGATCAGGCGCTGGTAGATATCGCGGTTGGCCACAGCGGAGGCGCCCAGGGCGGAGGTGGAGGCGGTAGAGATGGATGCCGCCACGGCGCTGATAACCACCAGGGAGCCAAACAGAGACACGAAGGTCTTGGCCACATAGCCGTAGGTGCCGGTAGGAGCCACGGTACCGCCGTTGAGGGTGAGCTGCTCGGGATAGAACGCGCCCATGTAGCCGCCGATGAAGCACAGGGGCACCATGAACACCACAATCAGGATGATGGCAGCGGCCACGAAGGAGCGGCGGGCCACCTTCTCACTGCGGCAGTTGGCGACCTTCATCCAGTAGTAGTTGTTGCCCCAAACCAGGGCTACGGCGAAGCAGATAATGAAGTTAAACACCGAGGGGTAGGTCAGCTTCATGCCGGGCAGCGCCCCCACAAAGCCCTGGCTCATGAAGTCGCCGGCACCCCAGTTGGCGCTGATGGCGTCCAGCCAGCCGAATCGTCCGGCCAGGATGAAGAAGGTGGCGGGCACCACAATCACGCCGATGAGCACCTGGAACAGGTCGGTGATGGTGGTGGCCCACAGGCCGGAGACAAAGGTAAACACGATGATGACAGCGAAGATAATAGCGGTAATGGCCAGGCGGTTCCAGCCGGTGAAGGCCGCAATGTTGTCCACACTGGACACCACGTTATTGGCCATAATGCCGCACATGCCGATAACGGAGGTGATGGCCACTACGGAACGGGTGTGCCCGTCGTAGCGCATCTCCAGAAACTCGGGCAGGGTCTGGGCGCCGCTGCGGCGGACAAAGTTGGAGTACAGCAGGCCGAAGATCAGCAGGCCGCACACCGAGTAGATGACACCCCAACCCAGGCCGCCCAGCAGGCCGTACTGAATCGTGAAGCCGGGGGCCAGTGTGACTGTGGTGCCGGCAAAGCCGATGGCAATGACGCCCACCACGTTGATGGGGGTGGAAATCTCACGGCCGGCCAGCACGAAGTCGGAGGACTCCTTGACCCACCGCTTGCTGATCAGGCCTGCGCCCAATAGAAACGCGCAGAAAATGACAAATATGACGACAAATATGACGTTACCCACGTTTGTCCCTCTCTTTCATATGTATGGTTGTTTACACTGACACAACAAAAGGGTTACTCCACGAAGGCCACCACACGGGCCCAGCCGGCGGAGGCGGCCTTGATGCTTACCGGGAAGCAGCTTACCTTAAAGCCGGTGACAGGGAGCTGATCCAGGTTGGTCAGCTTTTCGATGTGGCAGTAGGCCTTGTCGCGGCCCACCCGGTGGGCCTCCCAGATAATGGAGGCATCGTGGTTCTTTTCAAACTCCTCCCCCTCGAAGGGCAGGGGCACATCCCAGCTCCAGCCGTCGGTGCCCACCACACGCACGCCGCGCTCCAGCAGCCACATAGTGGCCTCATAGCTCATGCCCGCGCCCGCAACCAGGTACTCAGGCTTGCCCCAGCGGTCATCGGCGTCGGTGCGCAGGAAGACAATATCGCCGGGCTTGAGGGTGTAGTTGATCTTCTGGAAGTACTCCTCCACATCCTTGGCGGTGATCTTGTATCCATCGGGCTTGTCGTGGAAGTCCATCACCACGCCGTCGCCCACAAACCAGTCCAGAGGCACCTCGTCAATGGTCCAGGCCCGCTCACCGCCGTTCATGGTGGGGTAATAGTGGTAGGGGGCATCCACATGGGTTCCGGAATGGGTGCACACCTGCAGGAACTCGATTCCCCAGCCGTTGCCCTCCGGCAGATCCTCAACGGTGCAGCCCTTAAAGAAGCCAGCCATCTGCTCCGCGGTGTCCTTGTGGTTGCAATACTGAATCTTGGGAATCTGGATCGGGGGATCACTGGGCAGTCCGTCTTCAATGGGAATAGACAGGTCAATGATTTTCATAGTGGTTACACTCCTTTTGATTCGGCCGGTGGCCGTTGCTTGCGTCTCATAAAATAGCAATTTCTGTGCCAAGTCTGTCTAACACTCTGCAAGCCGTTGCAACTGTAAGAAAAAGCGGTTATTTTCATTGACATCCAGGCGCCCAAACACTGTTCGGTAATCCGTACATTTGAATATTTTATTTTGAGCTGTCTTTTGGCAATCCCCCTCTGTTCTTATGTTTTAAGCCTCATGTATTGATTTCCTTACATGTTTTATTTTCCGTACATTTCGCAAACAATTTTGGACGTTTTCTGGCGTTTTTTGTGACTCAATTTTTTGCAAAAACCCATTTTCTCCGCATCAACTAAACAAAAAGATTCATTTTCGGTGAAATTAACCATTGTAAAACGGCGCGCAGCTTGCTATCGTTAATACATTCCGTACCGTGTATGAGTGGAGGAAGCCGCATTGGAAAACCACATTGATCCGAGCACCATGCTGGAATTTATCGAGGGTCTGGCCGCCATGGCGGTTCTGGACCAGGACGGCGTCTACACCTATGTCAGCCCGGGCTGGGAGCGCTACACCGGCCACACCGCACAGGAGGCCATCGGCCGGAAGGTTTGGGAAATGGTGCCCGACACCCACGCCACCGAGGTCTTCCACACGGGCAAGCCGGTCTTTGCCAAGGCCGTCAACGCCAACGGCCCCGCCTTTACCTCCTATTTTCCCCGCTTTGACCGGGATGGGAAGCTGTGCGGGCTGTTTCTCTATGTCATCGTCCAGGGTATGGAGGACGCTCAGAACCTGACCCGGCGCATCGGCGAGCTGTCCAGCAAGGTGGAGTTCTACCAGCAGGAGCTATCCCGGGAGCGGGGCGCACGCTACGGGCTGGACAACATCATCGGCGAAAGCGCCTCGGTCCTCCGCCTGAAGGAGCAGATCGTCCAGGCCGCCCGCTCCACCTCCACGGTGCTCATTGAGGGGGAGACGGGCAGCGGCAAGGAGCTCATCGCCCACTCTATCCACGCCATGAGCGCCCGCAAGGCGGCCAACTTTGTGCGGGTCAACTGCTCCGCGATTCCGGCCGAGCTGATGGAGTCCGAGTTCTTCGGCTACGCCGCCGGCGCCTTCACCGGCGCGGCCCGAAAGGGCCGCATCGGCCGCTTTCAGCTCGCCAGCGGCGGCTCCATTTTTCTCGACGAGGTCAACCTGCTCATCGCCACCATGCAGCCCAAGTTTCTCCGGGTACTTCAGGAGATGGAGATCGACCCGGTGGGCGGGGAGAAGAGCATTCCCATCGACGTGCGGGTGATCGCCGCCTCCAATATCCCGCTGGAGACGCTGGTGGAGGCGGGACAATTCCGCAGCGACCTCTATTACCGTCTCAACGTCATCCGCATCCAGGCCCCCACCCTGCGGGAGCGGAAGGAGGATCTGCCCCTGCTTGTGGACAACTTTATCCACCGGCTCAACTACCAGCTCGGCATGGTCATCGAGGGGGTGGCCCCCGGCGCCATGGACCTGCTGATGGATTACGACTGGCCGGGCAACGTCCGCGAGCTGCAGAACGCGGTGGAGAGCGCCATGAACGCGGCTGACTCCCCCATCCTGCGGCGGCGGGACTTCCGCCAACTGGAGCAGCGGATGCAGGCCCGGCGGCGGCGCCAGCTCACCGGGCCGGGGGACTTCAAGCTGCGCCCCGCCCGCCAGGCCTTTGAGCGGGAGCTTATTCGGGACGCCCTGGCCGCCGCCGGAGGAAACCGGGTCAAGGCCGCCGCGCTTCTGGACATCTCCCGCACCGTGCTCTACGAAAAAATGGAACAATACCAATTAAAATAGACAGACTGAGGAGAGGAACATTACCATGCAGACACAACTGAGACAGGCCGTGGTTGTCGCCTTCGGCCGCACCCCCTACTGCAAGGCCCGCAAGGGCTCCTTTGCCCAGCTCCACCCCGTGGAGTATGGCGCCCAGACCCTTCTGGGTGTGCTGGCCAGAGTACCCCAGCTCCGGCCGGAGGACATCGGCGACGTGATCATGGGCTGTGCCATGCCCTTCGGTGTCCAGGGCGGCAATATGGCCCGGCTGATTGTCCAGCGGGCCGGGCTGCCCGACTGCGTCACCGCCCAGACCGTCAACCGCTACTGCTCCTCCGGCCTGCAGACCATCGCCACCGCCGCCAACGCCATCCGCTGCGGGGAGGAGGACGTGGTCATCGCCGGCGGCGTGGAGTCCATGTCTCTGGTTCCCATGCTGGTGGGCGCGGAGGATGCCGACCCCTGGCTGGCGGAGCACCGCCCCGAGGTCTACACCACCATGGGCATCACGGCGGAAAATGTGGCCCGCCAGTGGGGCATCAGCCGGGCCGATATGGATGCCATGGCCGTTGAGAGCCACCGCCGGGCCGCCCAAGCCCAGGCTGCGTATCGAGCGCCTGCCGAGCCGATAACATTGAATTCTCCATTGACTTCAC
>OGXZ01000956.1_pt1 | contig 16930 bp, 17 predicted proteins | sample 1576431 | NCBI WGS metagenome assembly OGXZ01 (sample SAMEA3541590, study PRJEB24748) | human gut metagenome | biome: human gut; feature: human-associated habitat; material: faeces | place: China | collected 2012
GCATGTTCGACAAAGACGGCATGGGCGCGCTCGTCAATTCGTCGCGTGGCATCATCGGAGCCTGGAAGAAGTCCGGCAAATACAGCGAATCCATGAGCGCAGACGATGCGCTCGACTTGGTCGCCGAATCGGCGCGCGAGGCCGCGAAGGACATGCGCGACAATCTGCGCGCGGTACTGCCGTAAGCTACCAGAACAATCGAACGAAACACAGGAAAGGGAGTCATGACCGCCGTAGCAACGTTCATGCCGACCGTCGGCCAGGCGAGGGAAGCGGGATTCTTCCCCAGCAGGCACACGGTCGAAATCGTCGACAACCGCATGCTGGCCGATGGCGTGTACCGATTGACATTCCGCGACGAATTCATCGCGGGACATGCCAAGCCGGCGCAGTTCGTCGACGTGTATTCCAACAATCCGAGCAGACTGATGCCCCGCCCGTTCGGCGTGGCCGAAGTGGATGGCGATGAGGTGAGCCTTATCTTCGCCGTCGTCGGCAAAGGCACCGCCGAATTCTCCGAATTGCGTGCGGGCGACACCATTCGGGTGATGGGTCCTCTCGGCAACTCCTTCATGGCCTTGCCTTGTCCTGTTTGACACGCTGACAATACCACCATATCCGTATTGCTCAAATCCAGACGTGCTATATCATTAGCTGAAAGTATTCCACCAAGTACACCTTTAGGTAAGGGTTTGCCTAACCATGCAGCATTACCACCCGAGAAGACCAGACCCGACAAGGACATAGCATCTGTATAGCCTTTGAGATAATCTACATTCTCCGCTCTATTGGGAGTGTAGTAAAATCCATGAGTGGCAAGATGAAGCAATTTAGGCGATTTGCCGTGCATGTTTAGGAACGACTCTTCTGTACCGTTCTTGCCCATATACGGTGTGACCTGCCATTTGTTTTGTTTCAGCACGTTTTCAATCTTCTCTATTTCGTCCTTTGTTCCTTGCAAATAATGGAATATGGAATCACCACGAGCGACCTCTCCACGCATGGCAAGCAAGCTTGACAAATCATATTTCTTCGACTCTTCAGCCATTGCGCTTGTCTCCAAATCATATTGCAAACCTCCATACAAGACCGCCGTATTGGCCTTGCCGCCCTCACCGCCCGATCTCATCTTCAAAAACTCACGGGCCGAAGACAGTCGCACAAAACGATAATGGTTTCCCAACAGCGAACCGTCTGGCAGAGGCAACGATTCCAACGAAACCTGAAACAGCAGTTGCGATGGAATATAATAGACGGTAGCACCTTCCGATACATCTTCTTTCAACGGTTCCCATATCAACCGCAACATATCCTGTGCATAATCCTTGTCATAATACATATCCGGCCTGACGATGCCAAGCGAATCAATCTGTCTTTCTGCGAACAGAGGTCTCAGCAACGGATTTTCTTGTATCCTGTTTATTATGTAGGCAGCATATTTCCTCCCTTGCGACTGTGAGATATAATCGGTGAAATCTATCAACACCTCGTTTTGCTGCAAAGTCTGCTTTACGGCATCATAATCCACATCCATGAAGCCTGTACCGTCGCTGTATCCTTTGCATCTGTTTGCCAACAGGTTTTCCAGACGGCTCACCCTCCTCGACACACTCAGAATGCTGTCCGCATTCACCTTATAATCCCTTTCCCAAGCCTTCACCTGGTTCTTCATGCTTGCCAACACGGCATAGAGGTTCATGTCCTCGGCCGTTCCTTTCGTCTTGATGACATCAAACATCGAGCGTTCCGATTCCAAGAGAAACGCTTTCGACATGACCAGAGCATCATAACAACTCTTGGTGAAAGCCGTCTGCGTCTGTTTAGCCTTCAGGGCATAGGGAGTCATCATCGTGAACAAAGACGACAGACTATGCCACAAGCCTTCACGCTCCGTTGTGCTCATATACGGGATGCGCCGTTTCATCAATGTTTTCAACTGCCGTTCCGCAGCAGCATAGTCGTCGCAACCACTCGTCACATTGCCCGCAAAGCCTTCAGCGTTGGCAAGATATATTTGCGCATTGATATGTTCCAGACTGTTGTCGCCATATAGAATCTTGGTGTTTTCTGCATACCTGCAATAGCAGTTTTCCGACTCTGCATAGTTGCCCAACTGATGCTCCACGCCTCCTGTCAGGGCTAACAACGTTATCCTGTCTCCATCTGTCTGTGCATATTTGGCAGCAAGCAACTCGTCCGCTTTCCTGTAGTCGGCCAATGCCGATTTGAAGTCGTTAAAAGCCAGACGGCACCTGCCTCTTGTTGTATATAAGGGATAGAGCTGTTTAGGTTCTGAAAATCGTTGAGCCGTCTCAAAAAGCAAGTCAAGGCATCTGTAACAGTTTTCCTTGTCACCCATAAGGCGGTAGATGTCAGCCAAAGCCATGTAGGGCATGTTGTAGGTGGCATCATCTTTTGGCGTGTATGTATGAAATTCTTCTATAGCTTTCTTGGCATACGTCAGAGCATCGTCATACCGTCCGACAGCAGCATACAGGTTACGCAAGTTAGAATAGATCAGATGCTTGTTTGGCGACACCGCTTTGGCATCATTATGTTCTGCAATGTCCTTTCCGCGCAAGAACCATTGTTCCGCGATGCTGTATTGTCCCAAGCCTCTCGCCTCGCTGCCTTTCTGGTTATAATAGCCAAACCTTGTCTGCAAGTCGGCCGTTGCATCCATCAACGAGTCCATGCTTGCTGCATGAGCCTGTGCTTGTCTTACATCGCCAATGGTTCTGCAGATGTTACACAGTTCTCTTAAGACAGCCATCTGTACATCCGCCTTGCCCGTCTGTCTGGCCAAGGCCAACGCCTGTTTATATGCCTCCTCGGAACCTGCCACATCATAAAGAGACGCCTTTATCTCGGCGATATGCTGCAATGCGGAAACCTCGTTATCCGTCTTGCCAAGCCTTTGAAAACCTTCAAGGGCGATTTGATAGCACGCCAATGCCCTGTCAAAGTGTTTCGCCAGATGATGTTCCATAGCTTCAAAATACCATGTCAACGGAATCTTGGGCAGAGCATATTCTCTTACCTTGCCGTCAGCATAAGGCATAATCTCTTCCAATATGGCACGGGCCTTCGCCAATTGTCTGTTGCCTCTGAGCATGAAGCCAGTGGCATACATATATCCGTTCATCGCATACAGATGGGCGACATCCTTCTTCTCGTTCTCTGAAAGACGGCCATTGATCAGCTTCTTGGCCAACAGATAAGCCTCTTCATAGCGTTTCAAGGTCTCATAACACATGCACGCCATCGTCTGGCTGCACACATACACCTGACGTTCCACATCTGTACGCTGTTGTTCCGTGTTCCTGCCTACAAGAAGGAAGGCGTCAAGAGCCTCAGCAGTTTTCTCGGCACGGTTCAGCGCAAAGGCTTCATTCATCTTCACCGTCACTTCTGCCTCGGTCAATGTCTGCGCCTGCATCTGTAGGCCACAACAGAACAGAACCAACGATATGATAACTGCTTTATTCATGCTTCAAGGTTATGGTGTCTGCTGCCGTCGAGTCGTTTCCGTTGCGATCCACGGGTGCAGCCTTCTTTTCAAACACATCGTTTTCGCCACCACGCACATTGTCTGTTGGAGAGTTAGCCACAAACAACGAATTGACGGTAAAGAAGCCTACAACCAGCACAGCAGCCACACTTGAAACCCAAAGCCATACGTTCCTGTTGCCACGCTTCATCTCCTTCTGAAACTCAGCCATGGCTTTCAGCTTTTCTCCACGGCTCGTCACAGCCTGCTTCACTCTCTTCGTAAACTCATACTGCTCCTTCTTCTCGGCATCTTCCTCTATCTCTTTCAGAAACTGCGCCTTGGCTTCCTCCGACATGGCGTCGCCATGAAGCAGATATTCATCTATCCTGTCTTGAAAATTATTGTCCATATCTATCGGTCGTTTTATGTAGGTGTTCAAAATAAATTTAAATTCTACTTATGAGTTCAAATAGTTGCGGTAAATGTTTCGTGCCGAAGAGCGTAACGATTCCATACACTTATGCTTCTTCGACTTGAGAGCTTTCTTCGACTCTATTGTCGGTATCTCCGACAGGATAGTGTCAAGGTTCTTCTCTTCATAATAGAACTTGCTCAGTATCTGGCTGCAACGCTCCGACATGTGCGATATGACATCGGCTATGATGTCGAGCATCTTGTTGTCTTCCGAGTCGTACAGCATGTTGACATACTGCTGCGCATCAAATCCTTCAGTCTTTGTCTTCCGCCCCATTTCCGTTTCAAGATCAACAAAAGACGGATTCTCTCTCGTCCATTCCTTATACTTTATTCTTGCGATACCCATAAAATAGGTAAGCAAGCTGCATTTCAACGGTTCGTTGTTCTTGCCCGTCACCCTGCCGTTGCTCACACAGATCTTCCTCTGCTCGATGTTCTCCCACATCGCAAGGAACGAGTTTTGGAAGATATCCGAAGCGGTCTCCCAATCAGCAAAGAACACGCCACGATAGTTTGCCCAAAAATATCGTGAGCAATAAGCATACAGTTCCGATTGTATCTTCTTGTCCTTATCGTACATGCCGGCAACAAGTCGGGCCTCCTTCTCCTGCTGCGACGTACGCATTTCCATTGTCTTTTCCATTCTATTTAATCAGTATATCTGTTATGTTATATTTTCCAATGTCTTCACCCGTCATCTCAGGCTGTTGCGGTCGGCTACAGCTGTTTCGGTTCACAAACCTCCTTATTCGTTTCATAAACTCTCCATTGCCCACCTTTTCGCCATCCTTCAGCTCCTTCCACAAAGCGTAGGTCAGCTTTCCTACCGTTGGCTTTTTCATCTCAATGTTCACCTGGTCACTTCTGCAAGCGCTGATCGTGATCCACCTCTCAGCCAAGGGCTTTGCCTTGTCGTTGACTACTTTTACCTTGCCATTGTCACCCACGAACAGCGATCTCACCACCTCAAAAGCCTCATATAAGCCACGAGCGTTCACGCTGTCCACCATCAACGTGTCTTCCACGCCTCTCGCCACCTCGTCATCATCGCCCCGGGTGCCGTCGCCGCTATGGCAAGCGTCGATAACCACCAGCAGCTTGCCTTTTGCCCCAATCCGGTTACGAATGGCATTGAGATAGACATTCAGTTCATCATCCGTCAGATGCCTCTCGCCGTGATACGTCTTGCTCGCCCTCCTGTAGGCGTCATACGGAATCCAGCACTCATCCAGGCCGTCCTTCTCGTCGTCATGCACATCCGTCATCTGCTGTCCATGCCCTGAATAATGAACATACACCACATCGCCCTGCTTACACGATGCCGCCATCCTCTTGAGCGCCCCGACAATGCCCGTCTTCGTAGCCTGTCGGTTCACCAATGTCGTGACCCTTTTGAAGCCGGCACGTTTCAGCATTCCTTCCACAAACGCCACATCCTTGTCACCGTTAATCTTATTCCAAGCCTTGTCCTGCTGTTCACCCAGCCCTATAACCAAAGCTCTCTTTGTCTGTGCGTTGGCGGACAAAGAGAGCAACAGGAGAAAATATATGATTGTTCTCATTCTACACATTTTTCATTCTCTTTTAACTTGTTTAGGCATCCCAAGTGACAAAGATAAATTTCTATCCATGTTGGTTGCGATGGCTATCTATGGCCCTTACGGTGGCTATCTATGCTACTTACGATGGCTATCTATGGCACTTTTGAAAAGTTTCTATTTATGACAGATGACAGACATGACACTTGTTTTCTATAATTTTTCTTTATAATAATTATATATTAATATAAAATATCTCTTTTCCTGCGCGCGCGTAAAAATATTTATAAAAACATGTGTCATAAGTGTCATGTGTCATACTCTAATGCAAACCTCGGCACAGCGTCAAGCTTACTTGAACGTTCTGCCGAGTTGCAGCTTATCTTTGACAAAGATAGCATTTTTTTGGTAAAATCCAAAGGATTTTACGAGAAAAATCTTTGGAAGGTAGAATTTCATTGTTGTTGCAATTCTTCCATCTTGCGTTTCCACAACGTTTGCAGTTCTTGTTGCTTAGGTGCCAAGAAATCTTTGGTATAAGCAAGAATGTTATATTCAGTAGTTTCATCGTCAGCATCATCCTCAAGGTCACAAGTAATGGAAATGCCCGTTTTTGTAAAAGCAGGTTCATAGCCAACGCTATACCTCACTCTACTTTCCTTGGTGTTCAGATCCTTACAAAGTTCACGAGCCATGTCAGCATGCAGATCATTTACGATAACAGCCCCAACAAGAGAAATGGCAAATCTGTCATTTCCAAGAGAAAACACCTTCACTATCCCTTCCGGTAAGCCAAGATACACCTCTCCCGTACCATCCGCGTTACATTTACTGATGTTGCGTCCCAGCCTCTCCTCTTCCGCCAGCAACTTAGCCAGCAAGACATAAGAATGTCGGCTTCGGATCTCCCGTTTGTAAGCCCGTTTTTGAAACATGTTGAAAATCCAACAACAACCCATCATTTGCGCAAAGCCTATAACTATAAGCCAAAACTGTGTTGAAAACATAATTATATTATTAATGAGAGAGTGTGATTTTTCAAATGAGAACGGTGCGCTTCACATATTGTTTTACCATCAATCAAAGACCTCAATATAGTTGGTATATTCAGGAAACCACTTGTCAAGCAGTTTATCCGTCTTCCACTCAATCTCAGGCGTTATGTTCTTGCTCACTTTCTGAAAAGCGACAGAAAGCGAGAAAGCCTCATCAATCCATCCGATGAAAGGAAGACGCTTAGCCGAAACCAGATCTATCGGGAGCACCAAATAAGATATGGTTGACAATATCATCAGCTTATCGCTCTTCGGGGTGTCTTTGCTCACCATAACAAAATAGAGCAACAACACAGGTCTGGCGCTGATACGACCAACCTTCATTGCATACTCTTGCACTTTCTCTTTCAACACAGCTGTGTCTATAATACTTGTCTTACCCATCGTCTTAAATGTTTTTAATGTAATACGTTTTAATGTTATAGAGGGGAGGAAAGTAACCAATCTATCACGTAAAAATAAAAACTTGCAAACCTCATTGTTGACGGCATGCAAGTTTTTCCATTATAATGACTTTTAGAGGATGAGATTAGGGTTCGTTACAAATGTTTGTGCGTGAACAGAACTGTTCAAGTTAGACACCTCTCGGCAATGCCTCCATCTAGAACTATAATAGAAATTTGGATATCTTTTATACTTCTCAATAATTTGAAAGCAAGCTTTCATTGTACTCACTTGTCGAAAAAATCCCGTTTAAAGTTTAACTACGAAAATACTTCTTTCTAAATTAAAGCCTATTTTGTTTGCTTACCAACGTAATCAACAACGTCACCTACAGTATTTAAATTTTCTACAACATCATCAGGTATGCTTATTGAGAATTTTTTTTCAATCTCCATAGTCAGCTCTACTAAATCTAAAGAATCAGCTCCCAAATCTTCTACAAATCTAGCACTATATTTGATTTCTTCTTCATCTACACCCATTTTATCAACTATTATTGAACATAATTTCTGAAAAATTGCATCTTCATTTTCTTGAACATCTTCGTCCCCCCAAACATGTCCACAATTATTACATTCATATTGAAGATAATCCGTTCCATCATTTTCTATATCGTCAGAGCCACATTCAGGACACTCTTCTGTATCATCATGTCCCCAATTATGCCCACATTCTTTGCATGTATATTGAAGGTAATCCGTTCCATCATCTTCAATATTATCAGAACCACATTTAGGACAAGATAAAACAATGTCACTAGTATTATTTCTTTCAGAGTATTCCTCATTTCTATAGTATGTATAAAGGGAATCTTTCAATTCTTCAGAAAGAATTGATATCATTAAACTATTCTCTTCAGTGTCAATAACCATAAATTGATTTTCATAAATTTGTTTACACGCAAGCCCATGATGATCTGTTTTGGTTACATCAAATTCATCCCAATCGAACCCATTTCTACAAAAAAACTTCTCTACGCTAAACAGTAGATTACCATAGTTTATTCCAAGTTTTTTCCATGATTCAGGTAACACATTCTCGTTGATTTCATCAATTAAAATAGAAAATATGTTCTTGTCTGATTGTTTTGCAATACAAGTTACCTCACAGCCATTAATAGTCGTGTCTGTCACTATAATTTCGACATTACCAAACATCGGTTCTTCAAACTTTTCGTATTTGTTTGTATCAACATCATATATATTGTTTTTACCTAAAATAATATGATAAAAAGACAAAAATTCAATATAAGGTTCAACTTCTTTCTCAATTACAGAGCCACAAGTTGGACAAAACTTACTATCTGATGGAAGAACATATTTCCCATAATCAAGGCATTGCTTGTAGGTGCAAGCCTTGAGCTGTGATATTAACTTTTGTCCGGTCACTGGACAAAATTGAAAATTGTCAGGATGTTCCTGACCACAATGAGGACATTTCATAATCAAATCTGCTTTTAATTAACATTCAAAACTGATAGCTTCCGAAGGACAAACATCTGCACATGTGCCACATGCAGAACATTTTTTGGGATCTATATAATAGCGGTATCCCTCTTGAATAGCTCCTTCTGGGCACTCATCAATACATGTACCGCAAGCAATACAATCTTTACCTATCACATAATGCTCTCCTATAGTTAACGCTGCTGTCGAGTTGATGCTCACTGGCTCATTTGTACATTGTTGCTTCTTTCTTGATTTTTTTGAATTATCTGTTTGTCCCTGATTGTTATTTATCATTTTGAAAAGAACCAAACGGAGACCTATAGCCATGCCACAATAGAGATCTTCGGTGTTCCACCGACAGGACACACGGCAATTTCCAGCACAATCACGCCAGCATCCGCCCCGAACAACATGCCCCCATCCACTGTTAGGACCATTTGGATTAATTTGGCATCCTTCTTGATATTCATCAAACCAATCTTGACACCATTCCCAAACATTTCCACTCATATCGTATATACCCAATTCATTGGGTATAAGTTTAGCAACAGGATGCGTTCCTTCATAACCAGTATTATTTTCATACCATGCAACTTTATGTACATAATTACTCCCGGAATATTGATAACCACAAGATTCTTTGCCTCCACGTGCAGCAAATTCCCATTCTGCCTCTGTAGGTAGGCGAAACTTCATGTTATTCAATTGCTGATGCAAGCACATATTCAGTCGGTCGATAAACAATAGGCAATCATTCCAACTAACATTTTCGACAGGCAGATTTTCCCATTCCTCAACATAATCACCTTCACCACCTTCACCGAATTCAGAAGGATTTCTGTTCATTATAACTTTCCACAGCGATTGAGTAACTGGTGTTTCGCCTATATAATAATCTTTCGTTAGCATCACTTTATGTATAGGTTCTTCATCATAATTAGGATCTTCCTGTTCTTGTGTTGCTCCCATCATGAAGTTACCATGCTCCACGAGAATCATTGTAAAGGACACACCGTTAATGGTAAATTCTAACCTTTCCTTAGACTCGGTAGCCTGTTCTTCCAATGGTTGCCCACAAGAAGGACAGAACTTACTTTCTAGTGGAAGTATATATTTCCCAAAATCTGAGCATTGCTCATTCGTACAAGCCTTAAATTGAGGGGCTATTCTTTGTCCAGTCACAGGGCAAAATTGAAAACTGTCAGGATGTTCCTGACCGCAATGAGGACATTTCATAATCTTTCTGAATATTTGTGAAAACTTCATTTTCTACGTTCACTTGTACTTCGTCGTTTAGAACTCCACAAATAGGTTGTTACTCGGAGAGGGTTAGGCGGAAGCCATTGGTATCTAAAATTTCGTCGGGTTTTCCTCCACCACGGTACGACAAGCGATATTCCATAATACTATCAAAGTACCAACTACCGCCACGAAGCACGCGGTAAGATCCACTCAAAGGTCCTTTGGGGTCCCTCTGCGCAGAACGTTTATATATTCCACACCTATCAAGACACCACTCATAGACATTGCCGTTCATGTCATAAATTTTCAACTCATTGGGCTCAAAAGAGGCCACATCGCAAGTTTCGTCATCTTCATTGTCTGAATAACAAGCCACTTCATCCAAGTCGTCACTACCACTAAACTGATAGCCACAACTCTTATTACCGCCCCGGGCTGCAAATTCCCATTCGGCTTCCGTAGGCAGACGAAAGGACTTTCCATGAAGCTGACTGTGGAGCCTTCTGTTCAGTTTCTTTACGAACTCTTGACAATCATACCAATTGACACACTCCACAGGTCTTTCTTTTCCTTTAAACTTTGACGGATTACCTCCCATTATAGCTTCCCACAAAGCCTGGGTCACTTGGGTCTCGCCCATGTAGTAATTTTTGGTCAAGGTTACCTTGTGAGCAGGCATCTCATCAGAACACACACCTTCCCGCTCGGAAGTTGCTCCCATGGTAAAAGAGCCATGCTCTACGAGAATCATATTGAAATATATTCCATTGATTGAAAATCTTAGTATATCATTGGCTTCGTTGCCATTGTCGTTTTCACCAATCTGATTGTCCAAGGGTTTTCCGCAAGAAGGACAAAACCTACTGTCTAAAGGCAGTATATATTTCCCATAATCTAGGCATTGCTTGTTTATGCATGCTTTGAATTGTGGAGTCAATCTTTGTCATGTATTAGGACAAAACTGGAAACTGCCAGGATGCTCCTGACCACAATGAGGGCATTTCATAGCTTTATATTAACATAAAAAATTGCTTAATAAGAACACTCGACTATACATGTTCCACATGCAATACAATCATTTCCTATCACATAGTCTACCACTCATACAGTCCTTCAAGCAGTTTGGCTGGTCATAGATCTCCTTAAGCATGAAATGATCGAAACCACCCTTGCGGAGTTTGCTGATAAGTAATCCATTTACTATCGAACATATATCAAATAATAATCCATTTACTATCGAACATATTTTGGACTCTTTAATCGAATTATTTATATTCGTATTTCTATTTTTCTTTTTATCTCTTTTTCCAGAGGTATTCAAATTTCTATGTTCTAACTCTAGTTTTTCTCCACAAGAAGGACAGAACTTGCTGTCTAAAGGAAGTATATATTTTCCATAATCTAGGCATTGCTTATTTATGCATGCTTTGAATTGAGGAGTCAACCTTTGTCCTGTATTAGGACAAAACTGAAAATTGTTAGGATGTTCCTGGCCGCAATGAGGACATTTCATAATTGTATTTATTTTCTGTATTTTTCTATTATTTCAAGTTGGGCATTAATGCCATCGAGAAAAATGTCGTTTTTTTTACTCTCAGTCATGGCGCTGCGTTTGCAGTCCTCCCAATAGTCAGCAGAATTTCTATCTTCTTTTATATGATTGAGTGCCGATTGGGCCTCATCTGCAGTTTTTGCATGAAGCAAATCTTCAGTATGGTCTACTAAATGATCGTGAGCATTTTTTATTTCTGGGTCATAAATATCATCAATATGTCCCTTGAAACTTATATCATGGGACAAATCGTCTTCATCGGCTAATGAGTGAGTTGGGTATTCTTCCATTTGTTCTTCAAAAGCTTCACTATATTCGTAATCACTATAATCGAAATCCATAAATATTTTATTTAGTTTTTAGCTATTTCCACAAGGGCCTTTACAAAAACTCGGTCTTCAAGCGTAACTCCAGGCTCTAGTATATTTATAATTATATCGCCATCATTGGCACAAATGCCTCTTTTGCATTTATGACGCAATGTATTGAATTTCTTTTCGTTATCAATTGTTTTTCCGCCAGACAATATCATGGCTTGAACCAATTGTTCACGAACAGTGTTAATTAAATCTTGGCAGTCTTCTGATTCAAATGCAGGACGAATGCGCTCTATGTTTTTAATTACATCAGCACACTCCCCAAACATTTTCACCAATGGTTTGTTGTCAAGAAGCGATGCTACAATTGGCTCTTCAGATTCTTCTTTTTTTTCTTTAGAAGTGGATTTGCCATCATCGGCAGGCTCGGCTTCTTCATGAGGATGTGCTATATTTCCATTTCCTTCCTGCTCTTGATTTTTGTCTTCAGTCTGAGATTCAACGCTGGGAGAAGATACGTCCTGTCCTAAGTCCTTCAGAAAATCAGGAGTTTCATCATCCAGTTGAATCTTTAAATCTTCACCTGTTTGTTCACGAAAAATCAAGTTATTGTAATCCTCCTTTTCCAGATTATCAGACTTCGTTTCGCGCAAAGGGATGAAAAACCTGAATATTTTGATAATAATGTTTTCTCGCATGTTGATTCACTTTTTATTGGTTAAACTAAGAAGTTTCGTATAGGCTTCGTATGCGAATTGAGCCAGCTGTCTGTATTCCGGGTTGTTTTGAACCTGTTGGATGCGGGCATTCCATTTTCTTTGCCCACGGGCGTAAGTGCTTGTATCTCCCGAAATGCTGACATCCGAATATTTGCCAAACAAACGTTCAAGCTCTTTTATCTCATCTTCGCCTCTCAAAAGGTGAGAGTTGCTTTCCAACAATCTTAATGCTTCTGATGAGTTGGTTTGAGAAGACATCGCTTCCAACACTTTAGCCATTTCTGACAAACAGCTGTCTATTTCGCCCGACAACCTGTCGCATTCGCTTCGCGAGATTGTATTTTGCTCTATCATATCCTTTAAATACATAAGACTTTGGTCGGGAAACAAGCGAATGGTAGAGCCTCCTTGATAAGCCGTTTTGGCATAATCTATCAATTTCTTATAATATGGAATGTTTTCCGCGTGCGTGTACTGTCGTTGCAGTTGGATATTCTTGATTTCTAAGAGCAGCCTTTGTGCTTCCTTGATAATGCGCGAGCATCGAATAGACCTTGCTCGACTGAAGAATTGCTGTTCAAGAATGGTTTTTACTTTATCCATCCCCGAGTAGTCAAGAAGATAACCAACAGCGTCATTCAGTTCTTTGGCATATAGAGCCTTTGCTATTGTAAAAAAAACCATCCAAGGAAGGTCTCCCACCATTTCTTTCCTTATTTCGTAAGAAAGGCCATATTTGGAAAATAAGTTGTTGTATGCGCCCTCCGTCTGCAAAAAGGTTGCAGAAGCATTGAATCTTCTTTCAAAGTCGGTCTGAGGTATTCTTCTCAAATTCTCTTGCAACCATATCAGACGTTCATTGTCATTTTTCCGTAGCTTATTTACAGTATGGTAGATACCAGCAGAAACTGGTACAACCGTGCTTAACAGTCTTCTGAAGCTATTGGCCAAATCTTGACACATATTGTTGATGACATCAGATGTGGCATTGTATTCATTGTCTATCTTAGTCATCACGCCCAAGGCATTCAGAGGTGTGATGTTAGGCACATACTCGCCAAAGAATCTTTGTGCTCCCATATCCGGGACTCGCATACTTACATAAAGCACCGCATCAGCACCATCGGTGAGTTCGTTGGATACCTCCTCCTGTTTCTTCCTCAAGTTTGCAGCACGTTCTGGATTGAAGAATGATTCCGTGCGTTGTTCGTGCCTGTCCTCAACAGACCCAAATCCCGGAGTATCTACCAAGGTTATGTATCTAAGCGTCTCATGCTTTAACACATATTCTAAATGATGTATCTTTTCGGCCTTGTCCAACACCTCAGGAGTATGTCCTTGAAGAGAATTAAGGAAATCCTGTGTTTGGGCTTCTGGTGGACGCCCATCGTTCCAATGCACAACAACAGGTTTCTCTGGATTTACTACTTCATCGGGTCTTGGGTAACGGAAATAGTTTATCGTGGCCGTTGTTTCTGTTGTACCAACCATAGCCAAGTCCACTCCCAGCAAAGCATTCAAGAACGAACTCTTACCAGCTTTCACCTTACCAGCCACAGCTAAGACACACGGCATGTCGGTCTCATCACGATGACGCTGAAATCTTGAAACATAAGCGTCTTTCCAAGGTGAGTTTTCCAATACACCGATAATGCGGTCAATCACTTGTTGTGTGTGAAATTGCTCATTCATGTCAATTGTCTCTTAGACGATAATCATATCTAAAATTATTTCTTCCACAGCCATTGCAGAATCTGAATGATGTCTTTATCTTCCTGCCGCAATAGATGCAGTATACATCTCTTTCTGCATATTCCTCATGCGACTCATTGATGAAAATGGCTGCACCATTAGCAACAGCCACATCCACGTCTTGTGTTTGTTCCGGTACAACAGGACACACCTCAGACAAACGTTTTCTAACCTGAGGAAGACGGGAACTACCACCAATCAGGACCACCTTGTCTACTTGAAAACCAAGATTTCGGTCGTTTTGGAGTTTCTGAAGCAACAGCTGTACCTTCGCAATGGTTTTGTCAACCCACGGATTGACAATGTTGTCCCATTCCTCTTGTGTAAAAGCCGGTATACGTTCAATACTCGCACAAGCTGGAGGCAGATATAAAGTCCTTTTATTGAACGCACCATTTGACATCAGCTCTTTGGCCTTCATGCAGTCGGTCTTCAGAATAGGCAGGAACACCTCTCCCTCATATTGTGACAGATGTCGATGACTCCTTCTAAAAACGATGTTGTCCCATGCTTCATAGATGGCGTGGTCAATATTTTCGCCACCGCAGTTAGGGTCTCCATCTATCGAATAGGTCAGATGGTTTCCGTTGTTGTCGAATTTCACAAAAGCCAGGTCGAAGGTTCCTCCACCAAAGTCGTAAATCAACACGCCCGTGTTTTGACACTGCTCCTTCCCAAAGAATCCCTTAGCGGCAGCCACTGGTTCCATAAGTAGTTTCACTTCCTTGAAGCCAGCTAAAGTGGCCGCTTCTCGCAAGATGTCTTTCTTGTTTGGTGCAGCGTCAAAGGCAACAGGGTAGGTGATGCAGACCGCATCCACTGCCTGTCCACCAAAGCATGTTTTTTCTGCTTCTTTCTTTATGTAAGCCAAGAATAGAGCCACCACCTGTGCATAAGAAAGAATGTCCCCATTGGGTAAGGCTATAGAACCTTCCTTGGACATATTGCGCTTAATGTTGGTAACGATGCCGGACAAAATATCATCCATCTCTTCAGGTGACTCCGCATCTTTGCAAACGTCGAATTTTTCATAGGCCACTTGTCCAACCAAAGGAGTAGCACTGTCACTAGAAAAATACAGCATCGTAGGTATTTTCTCAAGTCCATTTATCCTGATAGGCTTAGCCTCACCTGTCTGCGAATCAATGTATGAAGCAACGCTGTATGAAGTTCCAAAATCTATTCCTATTTTTGCCATATAAACAAAAGCGTTTACAAATCCTACTAAATGTATGAAACAATTAGTAGGACTTATAAAATCGATAAATTAGTATTCAGAGAAATTATCTTTGAAGAAATTCCAACTTATGCTAGCGCATGCCTTAATGCAGTTTTCTTTAATGAATTCTTCAGAAACATTCACATCAATAATCTCCAATCTCTCAACAACAACACGTCCGTCATTCTGTAAATATGCTGTCATATATGACTTCATATGGTTATACTCATTTAGCTTTACCAAAGTCTTGCCAACGTCATATTGACCTATAGTAAAATCTGTTAGGGAAAAAATACGCAGTAGTTTATTGTCTGAAACTCTTATAAACACCAATACATCATGACCAAAATCGTCATCTGCACTCAGGCGAATCAAGATATCACCATCTGAATCTACAGAAGTGGTGTAGCCAATTTCATCGCACAAACCTCTGATGAATGAGGTACTAATTGAATTTACCATAATACTATTCTTTTTTAAACTGTTATTTTAAAAATATTGTTTATCTCATCAAGACTATCCTCAAAATTAATCGTTGTAGACGAGTTGTTATTTTTTGTTTGACGTTCTCTTGGTGTGTCACGTTGTTTTATTGGAGAACCACATTCTGGGCAAAAACGGGAGCCTGCAGGTAAGATAAATTGACCATGTATTGAACAATGCGGATTTTCTGTGCAGGCCAACTTTTTATCTTGTATTTTGCGTCCCGTCTGTGGGCAGTATTGCGTGTTGTCGGGATGCTCTTGATGACAATAAGGACAAATCATATTAAGTTTGTTTATGTGAATTAGAAATATTGGATCCTCCATTACCTTACGTTTTAGTAATGTAAAAATTCAAGATAGACATATTCGAATACCATTGTAAAAATCTGAATCATTGGGTGATTGATCTTCACGGTGTGATATAATGCAGTGTTTCATCACACTCAAAAAGCTCCCTCCGCGTCTTATACAATTACATCCATCATATGGATTGTTACTAATATTTAAAGGATCTATTTGTTCTTGTGAATGATAATCTCCCAATCCGTCTTGACAATACTCACAGACATTTCCTGCCATGTCATGTAGTCCTAATTCATTAGCTTTTTTTTCTCCAATTGGATGAGTACAACCATATTTCCAATCACCATACCAAGCTACTTCATCAATATTGTTACTACCAGGAAATAAGTATCCTCGTGATTTGTTTCCCCCACGTGCAGCAAATTCCCATTCAGCTTCGGTCGGCAATCGAAATTTTTTGCCATTAAGTTTTTCACGAAGTATAGAGTTTAACATATTGATAAATTCCATACACTCATTCCAACTAATACTATCTACAGGCAATTCTTCCCATCTTTCTACGAATAAACCTTCTCCTCTCTCCCCAAAATACGATGGGTTATCTTTCATTACTTCTTTCCATAATTCTTGTGTAACAAGATTTTTTCCTATATAAAAATCTTTAGCAAATGTTACCTTATGAACTGGCTTTTCATTATCAGTTGCAAAAAGTTGTTCTTCTGTTGCCCCCATCATAAACGAACCTGCTTCTATTTTTATCATTGAGAAAGAAACCCCATTTATATCAAATGTTAAAACATCTTCATTCTTAGTTGTGTTATTTGATACCAATGGCAGCACCTATGTCGTTGATGCCTTCAAAGATAATTACCTTCTTTACGCCGCT
>OGXZ01000964.1_pt1 | contig 16855 bp, 15 predicted proteins | sample 1576431 | NCBI WGS metagenome assembly OGXZ01 (sample SAMEA3541590, study PRJEB24748) | human gut metagenome | biome: human gut; feature: human-associated habitat; material: faeces | place: China | collected 2012
AGACCGAAGCAATCAGATAATAGACATTGATTCCGAAATCGGCATAGAGTCCGGCCTGGTAATAGACTACCAGATAGATGGTCGGCATTATGATACATGCCAGCCACAGATAAATACTGGCCCGGTATTCAAGCCACAAATAGACTAACCCTACGAGGGTTCCAAACAGTTCCAGATAATTCATGATGCAAAGATAAGAGGAAGTGATGAATAATTGCATCCTATTGCAACAGAAAATGATCACTTACAGGATTCCGAACCGTTTCAGATCTTCGTTAGGGGAAGTAATGCCGCCGATGCCGAACTGCTCAACCAGCACTTTGGCCACATTGGGTGAAAGGAAAGCCGGCAAGGTGGGCCCCAGGTGAATATGCTTTACGCCCAGACTCAGCAAGGCCAGCAGGACAATGACGGCTTTCTGCTCGTACCAGGCAATGTTGTACACGATGGGCAGTTCGTTGATATCATTCAACTGGAAAACTTCCTTCAGTTTCAGGGCAATGACGGCCAGTGAGTAGCTGTCGTTGCATTGTCCGGCATCGAGCACACGGGGGATTCCCTGAATGTCGCCCAGCGGAAGTTTGTTGTAACGGTACTTTGCGCAACCGGCCGTCAGGATGACCGTATCTTCCGGAAGGGCCCGGGCAAAGTCGGCATAGTAGTCACGGCTCTTCATGCGTCCGTCGCATCCGGCCATGACCACAAACTTACGGATGGCACCGCTCTTTACAGCCTCAACTACCTTGTCGGCCAGTTGCATCACCTGATTGTGGGCAAATCCGCCGACAATCTCTCCCTGCTCCAGTTCCACGGGCGGCTGGCACTGTCTGGCCAGGGCAATAACTTCCGAGAAATCCTTATGACCATCGGCATCTGCAGCAATGTGCCTGCATCCGGGATAGCCTGTCGAATTGGCCGTGAACATCCGTTCCTTATAAGTGGCATTTTCCAGCGGCGGAACGATGCAGTTGGTCGTAAAGACAATCGGGCCGTTGAACGCCGTAAACTCTTCGCGCTGTTTCCACCAGGCATTTCCATAGTTGCCCACAAAATGCTTGTACTGCTTGAAAGCCGGATAATAGTGTCCCGGAAGCATTTCGCTATGCGTATATACATCCACTCCCGTACCTTCGGTCTGGCGCAGAAGTTCCTCCAGATCGTGCAAGTCGTGTCCGCTGATCAGGATGCCCGGATTCTTCCCTGCTCCGATGTTCACTTTCGTCAGTTCCGGATGACCGTATCGGGTGGTATTGGCCTGATCCAGCAAAGCCATCACCTGTACCCCGTATTGTCCGGCTTCAAGCACCAGTGCCACCAGTTCGTCTGCACCCATCGCCTGCACGGTGATACGTGCCAGAACCGACTGCATAAAGGCATGGATGGCATCTTCCGTAAAGCCCAGACGCATGGCATGCTCGTGGTAGGCAGCCATTCCCTTCAGTCCGTACATCAGCAGTTCCTTCAGCGAACGCAGATCTTCGTCCGGTTCTCTCAATACGCCGACAGAAGCTGATTTGGCCAGGTATTCTTCTTCCTCTCCGCACCAGGTCAGTTCATCCACCTCCGGCAAAGTGATGCCTGCATCCACGGCACGGGCTTTCAGCCGGTCGCGCAAAAGGAATCCCTTGCGTACACGGGCCAAAATGCTTTCATCGTCAAAGTTGGCATTGGTAATCGTCGCGAAAAGTGCGTCGGTGACAAAGGCATTCGTATCGGTATCCAACTGGCATCCTTCCGTACGCAAGGCATCGGCAGCTACCGACACTCCCCGCACCACGAAGAGCAGCAAATCCATGTAGCGTGCGGTGGTATCTTTCTTTCCGCACACTCCTTTCAACACACATCCAGTGCCCTTGGCAGCTTCCTGACACTGGTAACAAAACATATTTCCTTCCATATTCCTTCTTGGGTTATTGTTGATTTTTCATTAAGTTTGCGCAAAGATCCGAAATCCCGGAGAGGATTTCTGTAACTTATGTGACACGCAACCCAAAGAAAAGTTAAAAGAAAAATGCATACCGAAGTTTTGAACCGGATGAGCCTGTTTGAAGGGTGTGATCCGGAAGCGCTCAGCCAGTTGCTGCGCGAAGCCCCGAACAGCCTGCGCACGTATAAGGAAGGAGAATTCATTGCCCGTCAGGGTGACGTGTGCCGTTCCCTGTTTATTCTGATGAAGGGAAATGTCAGGACACAAATGGAGAACGCCGAAGGCAAGCAGCTCACCATCGACCGGATCAAGGCACCCGATATTCTGGCACCGGCTTTTATCTATGCCTCGGAGAACCGCTTCCCGGTGAATGTGGAAGCAACGGAACTCTGCGAGGTGCTTGTCATGGACCGGAAACGTTTTGAGAATTTCATGCATGCCCAGCCGGCCGTGATGCGGAATTTCATTGCCATCATTTCCGACCGCAGCCTGTTTCTGAGCCGCAAGCTGAATGAATTTGCCCTGCAGAGCCTGAAATCACGTCTGCTGAATTACCTGAAAATGCACGGGGGCATCCACAACCAGCAGGAAGTGGCCTTTATTCTGGGAGTGGCACGTCCGTCACTGGCCCGTGCCCTGGCAGAACTGATTGCGGAAGGGAAAGTCACCATGTCGGGCAAACAGGTGATCCTGCACACTGCCGGCTGAATCTCACCCGAGCGGACCGTCTTCCTCTACCGGAAGCATGTCACTCTGAATGTTGCTCATGCTTCCCCACAGACTATACCGGGCTTCCGGATTCATGGCTTCCAGCCGGGCCAGCACTTCCTTCATGTCCGAACGGTGGGAATCCTTTTCATACGGACAGTTCTTTACCTGCTTGCGGAAACCACGGAGAGCGGCCATTTCCTTCAGATCGGCTTCATGCACCAGACACATGGGGCGGATAATGGTCATGTCGAACTTGCGCATCACCAGACGCGGCGGCATGGTACTGAACGCTCCCTGGAAGGTCATGTTCATCAGCAGGGTTTCCAGAATGTCATCCATGTGGTGACCCAGTGCGATCTTATTGCATCCCTGTTCCTTGGCCACGGTGAAAAGTGCCTTACGGCGGTTCCACGAACAAAGGAAACACGGTGACTTCCGCGTGTCGGTCGACGGATCAAACTCCGTTTCGTAACACACATAAGGAACTCCCAGACTTTCGGCATATTCGCGCAGGTAGGTCTGGTCGGACTCGTAGGCAATGTTCTTCATCACCACATGCGCAGCCACTACCGAAAACTTCGGCTTGTAGATACGCGAACGCCGTGCCAGCAGCTCCAGCAAGGCCAGCGAATCCTTTCCTCCCGAAAGCCCCACCAGAATGCGGTCGCCTTCTTCTATCAGCCTGTAATTCATCACTCCTTTCATGAACCGCTGGTTGATGCGGCGCATCAGGCGGTCTTCTTCCGTCATTTTTCCCATGTTTCGTATCTTGTTAAAACGGCGACGAAATTACGAAAAATATGTTTTGATTGTGTCACAGAATTTGCTAATTTCGCAATAAGATCCAACCGGTTCAGAAACGGCCTCCGGAAAAGATGGGTCCGGTCTCCCTGTTCCGGGGAAACAGATCTCCCGGAGCAGGAAGGAACTTAAAAATAAAAAATGAAGGAATGAAAATGGCATAATTCGGAGAATATGCCTATATTTGAGAAACTTTTAAATGACAGAGACAATGAAAAAGAAATACATATTTCCCCTTTTGGCATTGTGTTTTACCGGCAATGCTTTCTCACAGACTTTAAGCCAGGCCCAGAAATGGTTTACGGAAGGCAAGTTTGCCGAAGCCAAGCCCGTATTCGAGAAGCTGGTGAGACAGGCTCCTTCGAATGCCAACTATAACTTCTGGTATGGTGCCTGCTGCTATGAAACGGGAGAACTGAGCAAAGCGGTTCCCTATCTGGAGAAAAGTGCAGAGCGCAAAGTGATCAACGGCTTTCTTTATTTGAGCAAAGCCTATTATGATCTGTACCGCTTCGACGAGGCCATCCAGAATCTGGAGGATCACATCTACTGGCTGGAACGGAAAAAACGGGACACTTCGGAAGCTGAAACCCTGATGGAACGCTACCGGATGGGAGCCCGCATGATCCGGGGAGTGGAAAAAGTGGCTGTCATCGACAGTTTCACGGTCAGCAAGCGGGACTTTCTCAGTGCCTATAAGCTCAGCCGGGAATCCGGTGAGATCAAGGCAACCGGAGAAGGCGGATGCACGGAATTCACCAACGAAATGGGTGACAAGAAAATTCTGGCACGTCCCAATGCAGACGGAGCAACCAGCCTGTACGGCAGCGTAAAAATGATCGACAAGTGGAGTGATCCGGAGCCGCTGAAAGGACTGGAAGAGGGAGGAACCAACCTGAACTATCCTTTCCTGGATTCGGATGGTATCACCCTCTATTATGCCGCGCAGGGGGAAGAAAGTCTGGGCGGATATGATATCTTCATTACCCGCTATGACTCGGATGACAATGCCTATCTCCGGCCGGACAATCTGGGATTCCCGTTCAACTCAGTTGCCAATGACTACATGTACGCCATCGACGACTTCAACAACCTGGGATGGTTTGCTTCCGACCGCTACCAGCCGGAAGACAAGGTCTGCGTTTATGTATTCGTTCCGAACGAGTCCAAACAGGTTTACGACTACGAATCAACCAGTCCCGAAATGCTTCAGGCTGCCGCTTCCCTGCAATGCATCCAGAAGACACAGACTGATGCAGCCAAGGTGCGCCTCGCCCGTCAGCAACTGGCCAAAGTGATGTACGGACAGGACGAGCAAAAGAAAAAAGGAGACTTCCGTTTCGTCGTGGACGACAATGTGGTCTATCATACACTGGCCGACTTCCGCTCGGCTGAGGCACGCAAGCAGTACCAGACCCTGTCGCAGAAACAGAAAGACCTGGACAATCTGTCTGAAACGCTCGGCAAACAGCGGGAACTGTACGGACAGTCCAACAAGGCAGGAAAAGACCGGCTCACACCGGCCATTCTGGACAAGGAACAGCGCATCAAGCAGCTACGGGAAGAAATCGCCAGTCTGACGGTCAACATCCGCAACACGGAGCTGAAAGCCCTGAACCGGAAATAATACGATTTCACACTAAAACCTATACTTATGGGAACACTGATTATCATTACACTGATCATTGCCGGACTGCTGCTTTTTGCCGTGGAGGTATTCCTGATTCCGGGCATCAGTCTGGCAGGGATTGCCTCGGGGGCAAGCATTCTGTATGCGATCTACTACGCATTCAGTTCGCTGGGTACGCAGGCCGGCTTCATCACTCTGGGCGCTTCCGTTGTCGGAATCGCAGGAGTCACCCTATGGTTCATGCGGTCAAAAACCGTGGACCGGCTGGCTCTGAACCAGACTCTGAACTTCAAGCTGAACCCGCTGAAAGGGCTGGATCTTCAGGTAGGTGATACGGGAGTTACCACCACCCGCCTGACCCTGATCGGCAACGCCGAAATCAAAGGCCAGCGCATTGAAGTGCAGTCTGCCGACGGCTTCATCGAAGAAAAGACCGCAATCCGGATTTCCCGCATCGACAACGGTGTCGTATATGTGCAACGTGTCTGAGAACCAACTGAATTATATACCTTTTAAACTGATCTGAATTATGATTGACCCGAGTTATCTTCCGTTTGTCATGGCCGGTGGCGGTATCATCCTGCTGGTCATCTTCTTCCACTATGTACCTTTCTTCCTCTGGCTCTCGGCCAAAGTATCAGGCGTCAACATTTCGCTGGTACAGCTTTTTCTGATGCGTATACGTAACGTACCGCCCTATGTCATCGTACCCGGACTGATCGAGGCTCACAAAGCCGGCCTGAGCAACATTACCCGCGACGGTCTGGAGGCTCACTTTCTGGCCGGAGGACATGTGGAAAAAGTGGTTCACGCCCTGGTTTCGGCCTCCAAAGCAAACATTGACCTGCCTTTCCAGATGGCAACAGCCATTGACCTGGCCGGACGTGACGTGTTCGAAGCGGTACAGATGTCGGTCAATCCGAAAGTCATTGACACACCTCCTGTGACAGCCGTAGCCAAGGACGGTATCCAGCTGATCGCCAAGGCCCGCGTCACCGTACGTGCCAATATCCGCCAGCTGGTGGGCGGTGCCGGTGAAGACACGGTACTGGCCCGTGTAGGCGAAGGTATCGTATCCTCTATCGGTTCTTCCGAGAACCACAAGTCAGTACTTGAGAACCCCGACTCCATCTCCAAACTCGTATTGCGCAAGGGACTGGATGCCGGTACTGCCTTTGAGATTCTCTCCATTGATATTGCCGACATCGATATCGGCCGCAACATCGGTGCAGCCCTTCAGATGGACCAGGCCAATGCCGACAAGAACATTGCCCAGGCCAAGGCAGAAGAGCGCCGTGCCATGGCTGTAGCCCTGGAACAGGAAATGAAAGCCAAAGCCGAAGAAGCCCGTGCCAACGTGATCCAGGCAGAAGCCGAAGTACCCAAGGCCATGGCCGAAGCCTTCCGCAGCGGCAACCTCGGTATCATGGACTACTACCGGATGAAAAACATCCAGGCTGACACCGACATGCGAAGCAGCATTGCCCGGCCGGATTCCCATCCCGCCAGCCATGATCCCATCGGCAAATGATATGACAACAACAATAACTTTACATACTACTTAACGACTAAAAAGCAATTTATATGAAAAAGTATTTTCCACCCTCAGAACTGATTATCAATGAAGACGGCTCAGTGTTCCATCTTCACGTAAAACCGGAGTATCTGGCGGATAAAGTCATTCTGGTGGGCGATCCCGGACGTGTGGCACTCGTGGCCTCCCATTTCGACACTAAAGAATGTGAAGTAGAAAGCCGTGAATTCCGTACCATCACCGGAACTTACCAGGGAAAACGCATCACGGTAACCTCCACCGGTATCGGATGTGACAATGTAGACATTGTAATGAATGAACTCGACGCACTGGCCAACATCAATTTCCAGACCCGCGAAGAGAATGATACCTTCCGCCAGCTGGAAATCGTGCGTATCGGTACCTGCGGCGGTCTGCAGCCTTATACTCCCGTAGGAACTTACATCTGCTCCGCCATCTCCGTAGGATTTGACGGACTCCTGAACTTCTACGAAGGACGTAACGCCGTATGCGACCTGCCCATGGAACGCGCCCTGCTCAACCACCTGGGATGGGCAGGCAATCTCTGTGCGCCGGCTCCCTACGTGATCCATGCCAATGAAGAGCTGGTAGACCGCATTGCCGGTACGGACATGGTGCGCGGCGTAACAGTAGCCTGCGGCGGTTTCTTCGGTCCGCAGGGACGTCAGCTCCGTATTCCGCTGGCCGATCCGCACCAGAACGAAAAAATCGAAAGCTTCGAGTATCAGGGACACCGCATCACCAACTTCGAAATGGAAAGCTCTGCCCTGGCCGGTCTGGCCCGTCTGCAAGGCCACAAGGCTACTACCGTATGCATGGTCATAGCCAACCGGGTAGCAAAGGAAGCCAATACCGGATACAAGAACAAGATTGACGACCTGATCAAAGTCGTACTCGACAGAATTTAACAAACTTATTATCAACCAACAGGTTCCCCTCTACGGAGGAGAACCTGTTTTTATGTCTGAAAACTCACACACATGGAAGCAAGTTTCAAATCCAACCTTACCGACAAGCGTCAGCGCTACCTCCAGTTTCTTGAACAGTTCGCCCCACTGATTGAAGGCGAGAAAAACGAAATCAGCGTACTGGCCAATACCAGTGCCGCCCTGAAAGAAGCATTCGGATTCTTCTGGGTAGGCTTCTATCTCGTACACGAAGGCGAACTTCACCTCGGTCCGTTCCAGGGCAGCGTGGCCTGCTACCGCATCAGAAAAGGACGTGGCGTATGCGGCACCGCCTGGGCTGAAGCCCGCACCCAGCTCGTGCCCGACGTAGACCAGTTCCCCGGCCATATCGCCTGCAGTTCCCTCTCCCGCTCCGAAATCGTTGTACCGATAATAGCTGCCGGAGAAGTGCGGGGTGTACTTGACATCGACAGTGACCAACTGGCCACATTCGACGAAACCGACCGCGAATACCTCGAAAAGGTTGTTGACCTGCTGGTGAAAACCCTCTATGCCCACGCATAAATCTGCCGGCTCCGCTTCCGGATATAACCCGAAAACCGTATCTTTGCAAGGATTTTAAAAAGAACTACGCACGTGAACATATTACAAACTGAAGATACTATCTGTGCCATCGCCACCGCCCAAGGTGGAGCTATCGGCACCATCCGCGTGTCGGGTCCGGAAGCCATTACCCTCACCGACCGCATCTTTAAACCCGTATCCGGCAAACCGCTGGCAGAACGCACACCCTATACCCTCACCTTCGGTCACATTCTTACCCCCGAAGGAGAAATCATCGATGAAGTGCTGGTCAGCCTATTCCGTGCGCCTCATTCCTATACGGGACAGGACTCTACGGAAATCTCCTGCCACGGTTCAAGCTACATTCTCCAGCAAGTGATGCAGCTTCTCATCCGGCAAGGATGCCGTGCCGCCGGACCGGGTGAATATACCCAGCGCGCCTTCCTGAACGGCAAGATGGATCTGAGCCAGGCCGAAGCTGTGGCCGACCTCATTGCTTCCACTTCTGCCGCTACTCACCGCATGGCCATGAACCAGATGCGTGGCGGATTCAGCCGTGAACTGGCCGTTCTGCGCGACAAGCTGCTCCATCTCACCTCCCTCATGGAACTGGAACTCGACTTCAGCGACCACGAGGAACTGGAGTTTGCTGACCGTTCGGAACTGGAAGCCATCGCCCGTCAGATTGAGCAGGTCATCCATCATCTGGTTGATACATTCAGCGTGGGCAATGCCCTCAAAAACGGAGTGCCCGTGGCCATCGTGGGCGAAACAAACGCCGGAAAATCAACCCTGCTGAATGCCCTCCTGAACGAGGAACGCGCCATCGTGAGCGACATCCACGGCACCACACGCGATGTCATTGAGGACACCATGAATCTGGGAGGTATCACTTTCCGCTTCATCGATACTGCCGGTATCCGCGAAACGACTGATACCATCGAAAGTTTAGGTATCGAACGGAGCTTCCAAAAACTGGATCAGGCTGATATCGTACTCTGGGTCATCGACGCAACCTGTGCCGAAGAACAATATCATCAGCTGGCCGACAAAATCCTGCCACGGTGCGAAGGCAAACATCTGGTCATCGTACTCAACAAGGTGGATTTGCTTTCGCCGGCAGACTCTTCCGGTAAAATCACAGAGGCTGCGGAACCGACCGATGCACGGATTGCGCAGCTGAAAGCGACTCTCCCCGATTTGCCTGAGGATGCCTGTGTGCTTTCCCTTTCAGCCAAGCAGAAAGAAGGACTTGCTATGCTCCAGAAACAACTGGTGGACTTCGCTGCCCTGCCCGACCTGTCGCAGAATGATGTGGTGGTAAGCAACATCCGCCATTACGAGGCTCTGAGCCGTGCACTGGAAGCTATCCACCGTGTACAGGACGGACTGGCTATGCAGCTCTCCGGGGATCTGGTAAGCCAGGATCTTCGTGAATGTCTTTACCACCTGGGAGAAATCGTAGGCGGAACAATTGAGACGGACGAGGTTTTGGGGAATATTTTTAAGCATTTTTGCATCGGCAAGTAGGATATTGTAATCAACTGCAACGAATTAGAACCAACTATAATGAAGTCGCTGATTTTCAGCGACTTTTTTATTTGCCAAAAATCCAGCTATAAACAGTTGGATACTGTTGTTCACCATATTTTTCTACCGTATTTCTACCGCGGAACAATTAAGGGCTTTTGCCCGATGTCACACTGACGCATTTGTTGACGTGTGTTGACAATGGTTTACGTGAGTAGACAAAAAGGGAAATAATCCAAGTTGTAAAAAGCTCATGTTTCACTAAAATATGGAGAATAACAAAAATGGAAGTAAAAAGAATCTGCCAGTGGTGCGGCAAGCCTTTCATGGCAAAAAAGACCACTACCAATTATTGTAGTTCGCAATGTTCCAAAAGAGGTTATAAACACCGGATGAAGGAACGTAGAATGGAAATGCGAGAATTTCAGGAAATGATGGAGGTAAAGAACAAACTGGAGAGCCAGGAATACTTTACCTTTTCTCAAGCAGCCAGACTAATGGGCGTTTCTCGCCAGTATGTCTATAAACTGGTAAAGGAGGACAAACTTCGTGCATCAAGGCTGAGTTCAAGAATGTCGCTCATCAGAAGAACCGACATCGAACTTATGCTGAAAACAAAACCTTATGAAGTTCTCAGACCAAAAGATGAATTTGACGTTACCGAGTATTATACAGCTGAACAGATTGCGGAAAAGTACAAAGTCAACGCCAAATGGGTGTGGACCTATACTCGGCAAAATAATGTTCCCAAGGTCAGAATCCGCCAGTTTAATTATTACAGTAAAAAGCACATAGATGCGGCATTTGCCAAATATAAGACTGATGACGCCTTGACCGAATGGTACACTCCGGAAGAAATCGAGAAAAACTATGGGATGACACGTGTAGCCATCCGTTCACATGTTTACCGCAACAACATCCCTTCAAAGAAAGAGCACGGCCAGATATTCTACTCAAAACTTCACTTCGATCTGTCTAAGAAGACAACCGAAGATGGTTCTTCAGAATATTATACCGTGCAGGAAGCCATGAAGAAGTATGGTCTCACACGGGATTCAGTTTACGGCATTCTGCAATTCCACGAAATAAAACGGGAGAAAAAAGGACGCTTTGTGAGATTCCTGAAAGTGGAATTTGACCACATTATGGGCGCCAGATAATGAATCTGTACAGACAGATATACAGACTGGAAAATGATTTTATGCTGAATGCGGTCTGCATAAAGTCATTGTGCATCTTCACCGCAAAATTTAAGTCAACTAATAACATTTGTAACTATGTCAGAATGTAAAACTGTAACTTTGAGAACCCGCCCGTTAAAAAATGGTATGCTTTCCTTCTATTTGGACTATTATCCGGGCTACCGTGACCAGGAAACAATGAAAACTATCCGTCACGAAGGTTTGAACATTTATATCTATGCAAATCCGAAGAATCAGCGAGAACGTGACTTCAATGCAACCATGTCAGAGAAAGCAGAAGCCATCCGATGCCGTCGCTTTGAAGCTATCGTAAACGAACGCTATGATTTCTTCGACAAGAGGAAATATAAGGCAGATTTTCTAGAATACTACCGTAAGCAACTTCCCAAGCACGACCAGAAATGGGAATTCGTTTATCAGCACTTCTATAACTTCGTACATGGCAAATGTACTTTCGAAGAAATTGATGTGGAGCTGTGCAACAAGTTTCGTGAATATCTGCTCAATGCCAGACAGCTAAAACGGGATGGATATATTACACGAAACTCAGCGTCCGGCTACTGGTCCACATTCAGAGGATTCCTGAAGATTCTCTATCGCAATCGTCTGATCAAGTCAAACATAAATGATTTTCTGGAAAAGATTGAACCGGAAGATGTGGTAAAGGACTATCTGAGTGTAGAGGAATTGTACTGTCTGGCCGAAACACCATGCAAGATACCTGTTCTAAAAACTGCTTCCCTCTTTTCGTGCCTGACCAGTTTGAGACTCAGTGACATACTTACTCTCTGCTGGGAAGAAATTGTTGATTTTGCAGCTGGAGGAAAATGTGTACACACCATCACACAGAAAACAAAGACTGAAGACATCATCCCCATTAGTGATGAAGCCCTGAAGCTGATAGAATACTCACCTGAGAAGAAGGGTTTGGTATTCAAAGGTCTGAAAAGGTGCTGGACCCAGGTTCCCATGAAGGAATGGATTCGTTCTGCCGGAATCACCAAGAATATAACATTCCATTCGTATCGTAGAACATTCGCAACCCTACAAGGAGCGGCTGGGACCGACATCCGTACCATACAAAGTATGATGGCTCATAAGAGCATAACCACGACTCAAAGATACATGAAAGTAGTGGACAGCAACAAGCGTGAAGCGAGCAATAAGATTACCCTAAAAAGGAAAGAATAGCAGTCTGTATCCTATATAAATAATATGCCTAAAGTATGATTATAGTATGATTTAGAGTATGATTTTCGTACTTTAGGCTTATTTTTCTTAAAATCTCAACGATTATCTGTCACTAATTACAACTATTTGGAAATAGAAAATATATTTGCCATAAAAACTAGTACATATAATTACAGAACATGACAAACAATATTAAATTATCGGCACGAAAGACAAGTTTCATACTTGCAGTAAGTTGTATCCTTTTTTCAGTAATTGCAACATATCTGTACATTAATCACCAGATAGATCTGACCAGGTATACAACACCTATAATATTAGGAACCGTTGTAATAATCATAACGTGCGGAGGATTACAACGTGTATTCTATATATTCCTTACGGATGAATGTCCGCAGATCTTTTCTGATAATCAAAGAAATTCTATACCTGACAAGGTTATTCCCAAACCAGATATGATAATTGAAGAATGCAGTGAACCAACTGTAGAAGTTTCAGATATAGAAATGATTGAAGTTAGCAATACCACAGAAGTTATTTCAATGATTGAGTTACCGGAAAAGACAAAGAATACCGATACGACAGAAAATAAAGCTGTCAGCTCTGAAATCGTTACATCCATTACAATATCAGAGCAGCATGATGATTCGAAAGAAATCAAAATTTTGGAGCAACGACCTACCTCAGAAGTTAAACCCGAAGCTTTTTCATATCTCCAGGGATTCGAAAGCCGTATGGAAGAAATTCAGAAGGAAGAATTGGAGAGAAAAATAATGATTATAAAGGCTATTCATGAATATACCACCTATTCTACCGCAAAATTTCTTACTAAAGAGAATCTGCTTATACTACATGAAAACATAGACCATTTGGCAAGTGGGCAATCAGATTTGTATAAACCCATCCGTTCAAAAATGGAAACTCCTCTTACATCACCTTCATTAAGACATTTTGTCTGGAATATAGGCGAACGGTTAGGTATATCATTATCAGAAAGAGCCAATTTCATAAAAACTATATTCCCTAATGAATTAAAAAATGCAACCTTGGGATACCTTGTCAAGAATCTCAAGGATACCATACACAGTCAGATTCCTATTGACAGTCCAAAATATGATGATTTCAAATTTGATTATACTCTTATAAACAAAGCCCAGTGTGAGAAAAAATGAATTAATGCAGACCGGAAAATGATTCTTTTCTCCTATTTCTCTGCATAATGTCATTGATTTAGTTTGTGGCATATTCAAACACAACAAATAAAGACATTATGCATTTTAAAAATTTAACCTTTAACGATTTACCTACAGTTGTAGGTGAATTATGTAAGAGAATTGAAAGTCTGGAAACTGTATTGAAAAACAGTCTGGCAGTCCAAAACAAGGTCAAAGAGAACCATCACGTTCCTATGACAGTTGATGAAGTATGTACCTACCTTGGTATATCCAAATCCTCATTTTATTATAAGGTCAAGCATGGTGGCATTCCTGTAATCAAACAAGGCAAACATCTTTTTGTTTATCGTGATGAACTGGATAAATGGCTTGAGACCGGAAGAAAAGTACAGGTTCCACTGACTTTTGAAGAAGAACAGACACAGATACTTGCTGCCACCCGTCGTAAGGCTAACCCTAAAAACGTGTAAAGCCTATGGACAAGACAGACATTAGAATTCCTACTGACGAGGAATTGACCGCTTATATGGAGGAATCTGCTGTAAGTGCAAACGGAGCTTATGAACAGTCACCGGTTGTATTGATGGTAGATGATGCCGCAATCGGTACACTGGGGAACTTCAGTGCCTCTATAGGCAAGGCCAAAAGTAAGAAAACTTTTAACGTTACAGCCATTGCAGCATCGGCATTGAAAAACGGTACTGTGCTGAAATACCGTTCATCATTTCCAGAGGATAAGCGAACTGTTCTGTACATTGATACAGAACAGGGACGCCATCATTGCCAGAAAGTATTGAAAAGAATCCTGCGCCTTGCCGGACTCCCGGAGGACAAGAATCCAGATAATCTGATTATGCTGGCTTTGCGCAAGTACGCCCCTCCGATACGTCTGGCTATAGTCGAACAGGCTATCGGCACAATCCCCGATCTCGGACTGGTGATTATAGATGGCATCCGAGACTTTCTTTATGACATCAATTCCCCAAGTGAAGCGACCAATATTATTTCCAGATTCATGCAATGGACAGATGACCGCCAGATTCACATTCATACCATTCTTCATCAGAACAAGAATGACGAGAATGCCCGTGGTCACATTGGCACGGAACTGAATAACAAGGCAGAAACAGTCATGCAGGTAGAAGTGGACAAAATGGACAGGACAGTGAGCGTAGTAGAAGCCATTCATATCCGTGACCGGGAATTTGAACCGTTCGCTTTCCGTATAAACGATGAAGTCTTACCTGAACTGCTGGATTCCTATCAGCCCCAGGAAAAGAAAATCGGAAGACCTGCAAAAAAGCCGTTTGATCCATACAAGGAAATTTCTGAAAGTGTACATCGGGCAGCTCTGGACGCAGCTTTTACAAACGTCTGTATTACCAGTTATGACGACTATCTGGAACGGCTGAAGGAAGGATATGCCCTGCAGAACATTAAGCTGGGACATAACAAAGCGGTTAAAGTTGCCACCTTCCTCGGTAACAAAAGGATGGTCATAAAAGAGGGAAAGGAATATAAAATCAACCCAGACAGCCATTATTGAATCCGGCTTTACTTTATTGGCAGGGTGTACATATTAGAATAAAGCAAAGTCATAAAGACGTTATAGGGAATATTCATCCTCTCCCCTTTTATTGGATAGCCAGAATACTTATATCGTTTATGGTAGCAGTCGAAATGCCAATTTCATTTGTATATACGACACGGCTTGCCGTGCAGTTTCAACAGGTATCTGTTGCGAGATATGCCAATGTATAACCTCCACTCCGTTATGGTTATACATTGGCGCTCTCGCCGGCTCAGCCACTTCGCCGGTGCGGTACTCGCAGGCTCGCACCTTAACCCGTTATAATATTAGATTTTCATGGAAAAAGAAATAATAAAACAAGCAGAACAGAACGAGACTCCTGACAACAGGAGAACCGTATTTATCGGGGCCAAAGTCAGCCCCCGACAGAAAGAACATATCAAGTTACTGGCCGAACAATGCGGAATGACCGTAAGCGATTATCTGCTTGCGCGGGCATATAATTATAAGCCAAAGGCAAGACTCTCCAAAGAAGAAGCTGCACTGCTGCAGAATCTGGACAACTGCCGTGCTGACCTGGTGAAATACACATCAGCCCTTCATGGAATGAGTACAAGCCAACGGCACACGATGTTCAACCAGATTCCATTTATGGTGAACTGGCTGAAGGAGCTTGGCAATGTGGCAGAAAATGTCTGCCAGTTTCTAAATTCCGTAAAAGAGCCAAACAGTATTCCAACCAATAATAAAACTGAAGAATCATGATCGCAAAGGCTAAAGCAATATCGCATGGCATAAACGACATCCGTTATATAACCGGCGAATCACATAATAAAAAACATCCGGAAAAAATCTATCGGGTATTGGACAATATGATGCCATCTGAACCAGATGCAATGGGTGTCTGGAATTCCATGCAATTTACTCTTTCCCGCTTCCGTCCGGTGAAGAATTCAGTCATCAGGATTGAACTTAGTCCGTCACCCGAACATACCAAGGACTTCACCATTGAAGACTGGCAAAAACTTTGGCAGGATTTTGCTAAAGAGTTTGATAAACTGGTGTTCAAAGACAAGGACGGGAAAGTACGAAACTGTCCGACCAATCTGGCTAACAGCAAATACACAGTCTGGCTCCATATGGAATCCAATAGCGGAGTTCCTCATCTTCATGCTGCTGTCTGCCGGATGGATGAAGACGGAAAGATTAACAACGACCACAATATACACCTTCGTGCCCAGTGGGCAGCAGAAAGAGTGGCAAAGAAACGTGGATGGACAATTGCAAAACAGGTAAGAAATGTCAACATACCATTGGTTACACGGGATTGTATGAATGTCCTTAAATCCATGTCATCATGGTCATGGGATGAATATAAAGCAGCATTGACAAGGAAAGGATACACCATACATGAGCGAAAGGACGATGGTGGTATTCTTCACGGATATGCTATCATGAAAGGAAAGACGAAATACAAAGCTTCCGATCTGGGTATTGGTAGAAACCTGATGGTTTCAAAACTTCCTGCCACATGGGAGAAACTTCATTATAGGTCAGGCATTGCAGCAAATAACAAACCTAAAGACACTGATTCGAAACAGATTCAGAAGCCATCGGCATCCGCTGATTATACCAAATATAAGATCTACAATCCGAATACGGTTCCCTATACATTGAGTCACGAAGGTCAGGAACATCGGTTCTACATTCCAGAAAAGGTACTCAACCATTTTAACGATGAATTTGATTGTCGTTTCGTCTCCAATTCACAGGAGTTAACCGATATGGCAGTAGCAATATTTGTCGGATTGCTGGAAGGTCCCAATGCACCAACCGGAGGTGGCGGTGGTTCACAAAGCGAATTGCCATGGAGAGATAAGGACGAGGATGATCTCTTATGGGCAAAAAGATGTACCCGTTCTGCCATTCGTACCTTAGGAAAGAAACCGAAAACTGGATTAAAACGATGAGCTTATGAAAAAGAAATTTGATTTTACCGCTGAAATGAAGGAAGCGCAGGTTACCAAAAGTACTCCTCAAAATGAATATCTTGAGGGAAAAAAACGTCTGCTTGGTACATATTCCGGAGCATACCCGTTCACTTTCCGGCAGCTTATTAGGGTATAAAAC
>OGXZ01000972.1_pt1 | contig 16733 bp, 10 predicted proteins | sample 1576431 | NCBI WGS metagenome assembly OGXZ01 (sample SAMEA3541590, study PRJEB24748) | human gut metagenome | biome: human gut; feature: human-associated habitat; material: faeces | place: China | collected 2012
ATTTAAGAAGAACCGGTCGGTTTATGGTTACCGGAGAATCTGGTTAGCGCTCAGAAAAGATGGGAAAATTCTTTCTGAGAAGCTCGTCCGCCGCTTTATGAAAGAGGATCATCTGGTTCCATACCGCAAAAAAGCTAAAAAGTATAGCTCCTACAAAGGAGAAATTTCACCTGCCCCTAATCTCGTTAACAGGAATTTTCATGCCGACGAATTAGGAAAGCTGCTTCTCACAGATATTACGGAATTCCACATATCTGCAGGGAAAGTATACCTGTCAGCTATAACTGACGTCTTTGACGGCAAGATTGTCGCATGGACGATCGGCACGTCGCCGAATGCCAAACTGGTCAATACCATGCTGGTAAAAGCGAGAGAGGCCCTGGGCGATGACAAGCATCCTATCGTTCATTCAGACCGCGGTATACATTACCAATGGCCTGGATGGATCGCCTTGATGAAGAAATTCGGCTGGACAAGATCCATGTCGAAAAAAGGGTGCTCGCCGGATAATGCTGCTTGTGAAGGTGTCTTTGGAAGAGTAAAAAACGAAATGTTCTATAATAGAAGCTGGATAGGTGTATCCATTAAAGAATTCATAGCTTACCTAGACGATTATCTTCATTGGTATAATGAAGACCGAATTAAAATTACCTTGGGCGGCATGAGTCCAGTAGAATACAGAGAAAGCTTAGGGATAATGTAAGTACTACCAGAATGGTCCAAAAAAATATCCGCACCCCCGGTTTCAAACAAATAAGAGCTGAGCTCTTTCTTTTATTCTTTGTGAGGCTGTCCCCGTCAGGGGAAAGTGGATCGTATACCGATTGACACTATATTAATATCAGTGCTGGCTCAATTGTTTTGTACGGGCCGAAAGGGGTTCATTTCCAGCAACGCGAAGCATCCTTTAATCCTTCCCGATACCACAAATATATCCTCCAGCCGAATATAACTGCACAAAAACGCACAAAAAAAGGATGTGAATGACAACTGATCATTCACATCTTTTTATAGTTAATTATCTTTTCGGCGGAAGGCCCGCGTATTCTCTGGCAAAGTCAGCAAAGTTTTCCTTGATATAATTCTTCAGCAGTTCAGCTGGCGGAGAGAGTTTTTCACCCTTCTTCCAGGAAAGGGAAATGTATCTCTGGCAGTTCGGGGAAGCAATCGGGACAAGTGCTACATGGTCGCCGCCTACGCCGTGCCAGGTGATTCTCGGAGCGAAGGAAACGCCGAGGCCTGCGCGGATGAATTCACGGACTGTCGTCGGGCTGTCGCTTTCAAGGACGACATGGGGGACGAAGCCTGCCATGCGGCAGTAGAAGTCTGTGATCGTACGAAGGCTTGCGCCTGCTTCCAAAGAGATGAAGCCTGCCTTTTCGAATTCGTCCAGATTGACAGATGGTCTCTTGGCATGCGGATCGGTATCAGGCATAGCCAGCATGATATCTTCCTTCAGGAGAGTGACAGAATGGTCATTCTCGATCGGATTGATCGAAGAAGAAAGAGAGAGGTCGACGTGCGTCTGATTCGTCTGGCCCGGCTTGTTATGCTGCTGCAGGATTTCGAAGCGGATATCCGGATGTTCCTGACGGAAACGGGTGAGGAAAGCCGGGATGATCATGGAAGCAGCAAAAAGCGAGATCGTGACGGTCAGCTTCTGTGCTTCCTTCGTGTCGGCCAGTTCCTTCTGTGCGCCGTTCAGTTCCTGCATGATGCGGTTCGTGTGGCGGAGAAGGATTTCACCATAACGCGTGAGGACGATATTGCGCCCGCTTCTGGAGAAAAGCGGCACGCCCAGCTCGGTCTCGAGCACTTTGATCGTGTGGGAGAGGGACGGCTGTGAAATATGAAGTGCCTCTGCAGCTTTCGTCAGGTGCTGCAGCTCGGCGGTTTTCTGGAAATAGCTCAGAGCGAGGAGTGTTAATTTCATGGGACCCTCCTAGGTTCAGGTATGGAAATGAATAAAAAAAGCATCTGATTACTTTGTCCCTAATTATACCTGTTTATCTATCAATAATCAATGAGTAAGGTATTATATGCATTATAAGTCAACTATCATGCAGATTTATTACTTGCACGTCAAGTTGATGAAATTTTCTCGATTCGAAACGATATCCATCAATAAAATCATTCATTTGACTATGAATTCCGCCACATATGGGTGAATAAGGGAAGATAAGCGAGAAATTCGCTTCTCACGGCGTCCCATCGCGTTTTATAGATAGAAAAGGGCTGAGAATGCCCATGAGGGGATTTTCCCTGCGCCTCATAATGTATACGCTTGTCTTTTCATCATGGAAGGGAAATGGAGGTCTTGCTCCCTCATCGTGAAAAATGCCGGAAAACACTGTATTTTGCGGCATTTCCTCCTATATCGCCCTGGATGAAATCCTGTTTCTAGTATGCTATTTTTACATGCATTTCTTTTATTATTGACATTCCGCCGAATCAGTGCAAAAATGGAATACATGCTGAATATATTATAAAGATAAAAGGAGAAAGAAATGGAATTTTTTATTGATACCGCTGATGTCGAAGCCATTCGCAAAGCCAATGACATGGCATTCATTTCCGGCGTAACGACGAACCCGTCCCTGATCGCCAAGGAAGGAAAGGACTTCCATGCAGTCATTAAGGAAATCGCCTCCATCGTGGACGGCCCTATTTCCGCTGAAGTGCTCGCTGATGACGCAGAAGGAATGATTGCAGAAGGACAGGTCCTCGCAGGCCTTGATCCGCATGTAGTTGTCAAAGTACCGATGACCCCGGAAGGCATGAAAGCCGTCAAAGGTCTGAAGAAACTTGGCATCCGCACAAACGTTACCCTCGTCTTCTCTGCTAACCAGGCACTGCTTGCAGCACGCGCAGGCGCATCCTTCGTCAGCCCGTTCGTTGGCCGCATCGATGACATCGGCTGGGACGGCGTGGAACTCATTCAGACCATCTCTGAAATCTTTGAAATCCACGACATCGATACAAAGATCATTGCTGCTTCCATCAGAAAGCCGCAGCACATCTCCCAGTGCGCACTCGCAGGCGCTGACATTGCTACCGTTCCGTTCCAGGTACTCATGGATGCCATGAAACACCCGCTGACAGACAACGGCATTGCACGCTTCAAAGCTGACTGGGCTGCTGCCAATATGAAATAAGAATGATAGAAAAAGGCTCCTCAACCGGGGTCTTTTTTTATTGCCCGAAACGGGTTGGGGAAGGGTGCATCGATGAAGTATAATAGAAAAAAATCCCAGTATTTTCGAGGGAAATACGCGGCCAGTCCGCAAATCAGGGGAGGAATCATGAATATAAACTTTAATCTAGGGCAGCGCTACTGCTATCCGTCCAGAAGAAGCGTCGTCTTCGGAAACTGCGGCATGGTTGCTACGGCATCCCAGCTCGCAGCCGGCGCAGGCATGGACATGCTGAAAGCAGGCGGCAACGCCGTCGACGCAGCGATTGCGACAGCCATCTGCCTGACCGTTGTAGAACCGGTGTCCAATGGCATCGGAAGCGATGCTTTTGCCATCATCTGGATGAAGGATCATCTCTATGGATTAAACAGCAGCGGCTTTGCCCCAGGTGCTATCAGTGCAGACATCGTAAGAGGCATGGGGCACACGGAAATGCCGATCCGCGGCTGGCTTCCCGTCACCGTGCCGGGCGCGCCTGCCGCATGGAGAGAACTCTCCCGCCGCTTCGGGCGCCTTCCCTTCAGGAAACTCTTCGAACCGGCCATCGGATACGCCAGGTACGGCTATGCCATTTCGCCCTTCGTTGCTCACGAGTGGGAGCAGGAGAGGAAAGCCCTTTCCGTCTATGCAGAAGATCCTGCCTTTTCCGGCTGGTTCGATACCTTCCTTAATGCAGGAAGAGCGCCGCGTCCGGGCGAAATCGTCCGCCTGAAGGACCATGCCGATACGCTGGAAGAAATCGCAGAATCCGAGACGGCTGCTCTCTATGCAGGACGCATTGCAGACATCATCGATGCCTTTGCCAGAGAGACCGGCGGGTACCTTCGGAAAGAAGACCTCTCCGCATGGAATCCGGAATGGGTCGATCCCGTCAGCATCAATTACAGAGGCTATGACGTATGGGAACTTCCTCCGAACGGCCATGGCATCGTGCCTCTCATGGCGCTCAACATCCTCAAAGGATACGATTTCACGGAAAGAGACACCGTAGAGACACTGCACCGCCAGTTCGAAGCCATGAAGCTTGCCTATGCGGACGGCAAGAAATACATCACCGAGCCATCCTGCATGACAAGGACCGTAGAAGAACTCCTCTCTGACCGCTATGCCGAAGAAAGAAGATCCCTCATCGGAGAAACGGCAAGGGAACCTGAAGCCGGCGATCCCAGATGCGGCGGCACCGTTTACCTTTCCACGGCAGACGGCGAAGGAAACATGGTTTCCTATATCCAGAGCAACTACAACTACTTTGGAAGCGGCATCGTCATCCCTGGGACCGGCATTGCTCTTCAGGACAGAGGCGCCAACTTCAGCCTGGACGAAAACCATGACAACTGCCTGGCACCGAGGAAACGCACCTACCATACAATCATCCCCGGCTTCCTTACAAAAGAGGGAAGAGCCGTTGGACCCTTTGGCGTCATGGGAGGCTTCATGCAGCCGCAGGGCCATCTGCAAGTCATCACAAATACACTCGACTTCGGCATGAACCCGCAGGAGGCCCTCGACTGTCCGCGCTGGCAGTGGGTCGGCGGGAAATCATTCCAGGTCGAAAGAGGCTTTGATCCATACCTGGTAGAACAGCTCCGGAAACGCGGCCATGACATCATCATCAAAGATGACCTGCAGGGCTTCGGACGCGGAGAAATGATCTGGAGAAATGAAGAAGGCGTCCTCATGGGCGCTACAGAACCAAGAGCCGACGGCACCGTCGCTGCCTGGTAAAGGAGGAATTATGAAAAAGAAGAAAATCCTGAAACCCATGACCAAGAAAGAACGCATCGAAGCTGTTATCCTTGGTGAACACGTCGACCGCATTCCCTATTCCCTCTGGTCGCACCTGCCCGGCATCGATCTCGATCCTGTGGCCAATGCAGAACATACCTATGATTTCTACAAGACTTACGACGTGGACATCCTGAAAACCATGAACAATGGCATGTACAGCGTCGAGGACTTCGGCGTCAAAGTCGACTACTCCGAAATAGAAAAAGGCGGCGTAGCCAAGATCGTCGACACACCCGTCAAGACTCCTGAAGACTGGGAAAAAGTCACATCTGTCTCCGTCAATGAAGGCGCCCTGGCCCGCGAGCAGAAATACCTGCGTCTCCTCCTTGATAAGACACAGGGAGAAGTCCCCGTCGTATTCACCATCTTCAGCCCGCTCACCACAGCATCCAAGCTTTGCCCTGACATGATGAAGCACATCCAGAAAGGCCACGGAGAACGCGTAAAAAAGGCCCTTACAGCCATTACCGAGACGACATGCGCACTTGTTCAGCGCGTCATCGAAATGGGCGCTGACGGCATCTTTTTCGCCACACAGCTCTCTTCCTATGCCAAGACAGAAGAGTCCTTCTACAAAGAATACGGCATGCCCTATGACCTCGCCGTCCTCTCCGCCTCCTCCGGCTGGTGCAACGTCCTCCACGCCCACGGCCCGGACATCATGTTCCCGCTTTTAAGGAAATACCCTGTCCAGATTTTCAACTGGCACGCATGGGAATCCCTTCCGGAAATCGGAGAAGCGGCCCTCCTGACAGGCAAATGCCTCATGGCAGGCCTCGAACGCATGGACATCACAGAAGGCCATAAGAACGAAATAGAAAGACAAATCTACGAAACCCTTCGCCAGACAGGAGGAAGAAGAATCATCGTCTCCCCGGGCTGCGTCATCCGCTACCCCCTGGACCGTGAAATGCTCTCCTTCGTCAGAAAAGCAAAAGAAGAAATAGAAGAGAAAATGTTCCCGAAACCCAAGATGAAATAAGAGGGGAAAGGAAATGAAAAGGCAGCCGACGGCTGCCTTTTTCAATGAAGAATTTGATAATAGCGGAAGAAGCTGTACAGGAAGGTTTTGACCTGCCCCAACGGGGAAGGATGGCGCGGATGCGGCAGAAAGGGGTGCAGTTCTGCGCGATCTTATCGCGGTTGTACGGTTTTTCATGACTTCTGACTGGATGATTGCTAAACATCACAACCAGCCTGCGGCTGGGGACATGCTGTATCTGTTTACAGTTTTCCCTCCGGCTCAAGCCCAGATATCATTCCTTAATCCGCCCACAAAAAATCTCCGCATTTCTGCGGAGATTTTCACGTTCAATTATTTCTTGATTGGCGGATAGGTTTCCATACGCGGAGCGCTGTAGCGGAGCTTTGGAGAAACGATGAAGTAAATCAGGAGACCCATAGCTGTTACGAAGGCGCCTTCCAGAATGACAGACCAGCCGCAGCCGTATACTGCGTATACGCTGTAGATGCCGCCGACGATAGCTGCCATGTTGGCAAGTTTTGCTTTGTCATGCGGAATCATTTCTACCTTCTGGAGATCAGCGACAGCTGCCATAGCCAGGAGGTAAGGAATCAGGTTGATCATGACAGCCAAGTTGATGAGTACGTTGAACTGCTTAAGCAGGGTCGGGCTCATGGTGGAGAGAGTCATGACGATCTGGATAGCTACCAGAGTACCGATAGCTGCATATGGAGAACGGAAACGGTTTACAGTGGAAAAGAACTTCGGGAAGAGTCCGATGGAGGAAGCTTCTCTAGCTACTTCAGAAACGGTGAACTGCCAAGCGGTCAGGGATACGAAGCAGGAGCAGACGAGCATGCAGGAAACGATGTAGCCTGCGGTTGGTCCGAACATGGTAGCGTATGCAAGGCCGAAAGGAGCATTGGCATTCATCAGTTCAGTGTAAGGAACGAGGCCGCCGATGATAGCGGTGGAAGTGGTGTAGCAAGCGCCTGCGAGCAGTGTGCCTGCAAGAACAGCGATCGGAACATTCTTTTCCGGATTTTCAACAGTGTCGGAGTTAGCGCATGCAGTTTCAAGACCAAGGAAAGCCCAGAGGATGACTGCGATGGATTGCTTCATTGTTTCGTAGAAAGGAAGATCTCCCGGGTTCCAAGCCTGTACATAGACGTCAGGGCTGAAGAAGAATGCACCTGCGAAAAGCAGGCCGATGACCGGGGTTACGACGCACATAACGCCCAGGGTGGAGAACTTGCCGAAATTCTTAGGTCCTACGAGGCTGATCGTAGCAGCGGCCAGAAGGACGCCGATTGTAGCCAGGCAGACTTCAACCGGATCAAGGTTGAAACCGAAAACATAAGAACCGTAGCTGACAACGCCGCTTGCAATAGCAACGTTGGCGATGATCAGAGAAATCGTGTAGCAGAAGTTGGAGAGGAAATTGCCGGCTCTCCCGAAGCGGTATTCTGCGTAACCGCCCATGCCTCCTACCTTTTTCGTGTACATCCCGCACTTAGAGAAAGCGTAAGCGAGAAAAGTTGCACCGATGGAGGCAAGAATCCATGCGAAAATAGAGACCGTCCCGATTTCAGCCAGCGTAGCTGGAAGAAGAATAATACCGGAACCCATCATGTTGATGGCAGTGACTGTCGTTAACTGGACGACTCCCATTTTTTTGCTCTTAGACAAGGTTGTTCCCTTCTTTCTTTTGTTGCTTCCATAATCAGAGGGAATCCTCTGACAGGGGGAAAAGTTGTCCCGGAATGAACCGGATGATGCTGTCGTGAAATCATCAAGGCATGCATGAACCCCATTTGCTTTCATTATGGTGAAAGAAACAGGGTGAAAAAGAAAACCATCTGACGCAGACCGCCAGGCGCTGCTCTACTGCACTTCTGCAGGGCGCGGTGAATTTTTATTTACTGAAATATACCACAGATGAAGGGGTATGACAAGACCTTTTTTAAAACTTTTTTGTAAAGTTTTTGAACACAAAGTACCACGGACTTTTGAGAACTTTGAAGGAAAAACGAGGAAAACGGAAGAAAACGCTAGCCATCACGGATTGGCATGGATTGGCATTATAGATCAATATGTATCCATTTTTACGACATAGAAATGCAGAAAATCTCAGAATGCCCATTTTATGGCGCATTTCAGCTTTTGACCTCAAATTTCATAGTATCTATATGTAAATAATTATGCAATGTACAAAATAAAAATACACAATGTTGTATACTGCCTAAAATCCATTTGGCCCCTCAGCGCCTGAAAACGCCTAAAATGCCCCCAAATAACCCCACAGAGCAAAATTTCAAATTTTAAATGAGAAAAAAGAAGATAAAATGAGAATAAAAGTTTTTTTGCTATCGTAGGTAAAGAATTATTTTATATAAGAATTTCCTAGTCTGCCTCGAAGAAATCCCCACTTTTTACAGAGAGAAAAATCGGAAGAAAACAGGAAATCAATAAAATGAAAAACGAAGAAAAACGCACGCCATCATCCTCTATCCATATCTATCCCGGAAATTTACAGGAGATTCAGGAAATTTAAGGGTACTCACCGACCCGAAATTGACCGCAGCCCACCCCAGATCCCCGCCAGTCCCATAGAATCAGCCAAAAAAGAAGCAAAAGGGAGGAGAGAGGCAGCCTTGGGTTAAGGGTGTTTGACCTTGCCTCGTAGAGGAAGGTGTCGCCGAAGGCGACGAATGAAGTTCATTTCCCACGAGCGCAGCTCGGTCGTTTGGTTTAAACTTGCCTTCCCAGACGGGGAAGGGAGTATGGGATGGGGTACGAAAGGTCCGAAACAAATCAGAGCTGAGCTCTTTCTTTTATTCCGCGTGAAGCTGTCCTCGTCAGGGGAAAGTGGCGCGCATGCGCCGAAAGGGGTTCATTTTCTAAAAGAGTTGGATCGGGTTGATTTCTTTCAAGGTGCAGCGCGGTCGTATTATTTTCTTTCTCCATCCCATAAATTCCCAAACGATCAGGATACCATTTAAAATTGAAAGAGCATTTTTAGCAAGCACTGTCCCTTCCAAATTTCCATCCTTCTCTATAATGTACTAATTATATTAATAATATATATCTTTATATATAAAGAATCTCAAAGACTTTTGAAACCTTCCCGCGATATTTCCCGATTTCCATTGACATGACTTTTTATTCTGCTATATACTATGAAATATGCCCTTACGCAGGGCGTCTTGTTTGTGCTTAAGAAATACTTAAGAAAAGAGGCAAATTGTCATGGCAGAAATGCAGAAGACCCTGATTACCAAAGAAGGCCTTGAAAAGATGCAGAAGGAGCTGGAAGACCTTCGCACCACGAAACGTGCGGAAGTAGCCCAGCGTTTGAAGGAAGCCATTGCAATGGGCGACCTTTCGGAAAACTCCGAATATGATGAAGCAAAGAATGCCCAGGCATTCCTGGAAGGCCGTATCGTTCAGTTGGAACAGCAGATCCGTACCGCTCAGATCATCGTCAAAGGCAAAAAAAATCGCATTGACGTTGGTTCTACCGTTACCATCGAAGATATGGAAGAACACGTAAAAGAAACCGTTACCATTGTCGGCAGCGCTGAATCCAACCCATTCGAAGGCCGCATCTCCAATGAATCCCCGGTAGGCCGTGCCCTCGTAGGCGCTAAAGCTGGAGACATCGTTGAAGCAGACGCTCCGAACAGCGTAATCAAGTACAAAGTCATCAGCATCGACGACTAAGATCCTGATGAAGAAATACACTAGTTGAAAGGAATTTCTAATGGCAGAGAATAATCAGAACAAGAACGTACAGACCAGCGGCCCGAAGCTGAATGACCAGATGATCGTTCGCCGTGAGAAGCTGGACAAGATTCGTGCTCTTGGCGTTGAACCATACGGTGAAAAGTTTGAATGGGACCACCATGCAGCTGATATCCGTGCAAACGCAGAAGAACTTGAAAAGAATGAAACCACGGTCCGCATCGCCGGCCGCATCATGATCCGCCGCGGCGCAGGCAAGGCAGCATTCGCAGTCCTCCGCGACCAGACAGGCGACATCCAGTTATACTTCAGAAAAGACGTCCTCTCCGAAAAGGAATGGGACCTCTGGAAGCTCGTCGACATGGGCGATATCCTTGGCATCGAAGGCGTCGTATTCACCACACATACCGGTGAACTCACCGTCCGCGTACACCACTTCACCATGCTGTCCAAATCCCTCCGTCCGCTGCCGGAAAAATGGCACGGCCTGACTGACAAGGAACAGCGTTATCGCCAGAGATACCTCGACCTCATGGTCAATCCTGAAGTCCGCACCACATTCGTCAAGAGAGCAGCTATGATGGCAGCTATCCGCAAATGGTACACCGACCACGGATTCCTCGAAGTCGAAACCCCGGTTCTCCAGCCACTCTATGGCGGCGCAAACGCAAAGCCATTCACCACCCATTTCAATGCACTCGACATGACCATGTACCTTCGCATTGCACCGGAACTCTACCTGAAGAGACTCCTCGTGGGCGGCTATGAAAGAATTTTCGAAATCACCAGAAACTTCAGAAACGAAGGCATGGATACCCGTCACAACCCGGAATTCACAGCCATCGAAACATACCAGGCATACGGCGACATCGAAGACGTCATTAAACAGACAGAAGAAATCGTCGAAGCCTGCGCACTCGCATCCTACGGCACAACCAAATTCACCTATGAAGGCACAGAAATCGACGTCAAAGGCCCGTGGCCAAGACTCACCATGGCTGGCGCTGTCAAGAAATACACAGGTGAAGACTTCGATGCATGCGAAACCATCGAAGACGCTCGCAAGATTGCTGACAAACTCCATGTAGAATACGGCGAATTCGACGGATTCGGCAAGATCCTCTCCGCTTGCTTCGATGAATACGTAGAAGCAAAACTGATCCAGCCAGTTCACATTACTGAACACCCGATCGAAGTATCCCCGCTTTCCAAACTCGATCCGAAGGACCCGAGATACACCATCCGCTTCGAATCCTATATCTACGGCCGCGAACTCGCAAACGGCTTCTCCGAATTAAACGACCCGATCGATCAGAGAAAACGTTTCGAAATGCAGGTAGAAGAAAGAGCACACGGCGACGACGAAGCTCATCCGATCGATGAAGACTTCCTCACCGCCCTCGAATACGGCATGCCTCCTACAGGCGGCCTCGGCATCGGCCTTGATCGTCTCTTCATGCTCATGACCGACTCCTCCAGCATCCGCGACATCATCCTCTTCCCGGCTATGAAACCGGAAACCGCACAGGGAAAAGCAAACGCGAAAGCTGCTGAAGAAGCTGCCATGGCAGAAACAGGCAACGATGGATTCTTCAAGCCGAACAGCGAAATCGACTTTTCCAAAGCCAAAGTAGAACCACTCTTCACAGACTATGTAGACTTCGATACATTCAGCAAATCTGACTTCAGAGCAGTCAAAGTCAAGAGCTGCGAAGCCGTCAAGAAATCCAAGAAACTCCTGAAATTCGTTCTCGACGACGGCACAGGCACCGACCGCATCATCCTCTCCGGCATCCATGCATTCTATGAACCGGAAGAACTCGTTGGCAAGACCCTCATCGCGATTGTCAACCTGCCACCGAGAGCTATGATGGGCATCGACTCCTGCGGCATGCTCCTCTCTGCCATCCATGAAGAAGAAGGCGAAGAAAAACTCCACCTCCTCATGGTCGACAACCACATCCCGGCAGGCGCAAAACTCTACTAATCAACAATGAAAAAGCGTTCTTTCCAGAAATGGAAGGACGCTTTTTTTCATTGGGAAATTGGGGAAAAGCGAGGGTGGCGAGATTTAGCTGTCCCCGTTAGGGGAAGGAGTATGTAGGGATGGGGTTACATAAGGTTCCAAACAAATAAGAGTTGAATTCTTTCTTTTATTCCTTGCGAGGCTGCCTCCTTCGGGGGAAGTGGCCATTATACCAATGATTACATATGAAATCACAGAAATGTTTGTGTTATTTCCATAATGGCCGAAAGGGGTGCAGTTTTAAGTAAAGCCATTCCTCTCACGCCGAAAGGGGTTAATTACCATCAGCCGCAGGCTGGTTGTACGGTTTTATCCATCAATACTTCTTTTGTGAGTTTTTACAGTCTCCACTTTCTATTTCCTCATTCCTCCGTCCACAAACCTACACACTGCAAGATACGGTGCGTTTTTGCTCCTATGCTTATACGGAAGAACCTGCTTTTTGTGCAGATTTATTTAAAAATTTAAATAAATCGTCATAATAATGACGTGCATGTATATTTTTGATAAAATAAGCGTATAAGGTCATGCCTCTTCGGATTTTCGGGGGAAAATCTTGGAAGAGAATTTTTAAATCTGGAGGGAATGATCTATGAAAGTGAATATTACGGGGTATAACGAATTCCAAGGCAGGAGGATCATGCCTCCGCCCTGGATGGTCTGCCCATATATCCGACGCTCATCCGTCGGCTGGAGGACAGGCTTCGGCGGAGCTTATGCAGAAAAGTTCCAGACATGGCTCAAAATGATGACGCCAAAGGAAAAGAAAGTCTATCGGGAAATGTTCCCGGAACGCATCACCTGGAAAGGCTGGTGGGACGGAGAAGATAAAACCGAACTTCTGCGTTACAAGAATTACTCGACCTGAGCATGGCGCGAAGGCGGCAAGCCCAAGTACACCAGGGCGCAGCTCATCAAAGAATGGGAAGAAGGAAACAGGCGGCCTTTCTGTTACTTCTGGGACCATGATGAAAAAGACGGCACGCTGACGCAGTCCTGCCTCAGCCAGTGGTATCCGTCCAAATTTTCCGTCGGCATCTATCAATACAACTGCATGGAGCAGTACATGATGGCCGAAAAAGCAGACCTTTTCAGCGATGAAAAAGTCAGGGAAAAGATATTTGAAAGCGACGACCCGGCTGTCATTCAGGCCCTCGGCCGCACTGTCATTTACCTGAAACAGGACGTCTGGGACGAATTCAAGCACTCGATTGTCGTCAACGGCAACCGGCGCAAATTCACACAGAACAAGAAACTGCGTGATTTTCTCCTTTCCACAGGAGAGAACATCATCGTGGAAGCAAGCCCGTATGACACCATCTGGGGCATCGGCGCATCCGCCTACGACGAAGAAGCAAGAGATCCGCGCGACTGGAAAGGCGAGAACATGCTCGGCTTTGCACTGATGGAAGTCAGGGATGAACTCCGCCGAGTCTACCGCTGCGAAAGCTCCTGCGACTGGACCTATGCCAAAAAGAAATCTCCGGGAAAGAACAGCTAATTTCATATGAACTTTAAAAGCCGGGCAAACTGAATACGCTGCCCGGCTTTTCTTATCCAATGGTAAAGAATGCCTCTGCTGCCAGAGCGATAGAATCATCATGGACAAAAACGATGGAAATCAATGACGAGGGGGCTTTCATCTGATAGAATGAATATATACAGGATAACAATCCTGGGAACAAGGAGGACTCAGTCATGCGCTGTGGCAAATATAGAGAAGGCGTGATCCTGAATGAATCCAGAATGAAAATGGCTGTTTTCATGGAGGACAGAAAAATCCAGCTTACAGAATGGGAAGGGCCCGACGGCTGTATTTCCACAAAGCGTGTCGCTGTGGAAAAGATGCAGGTAGGCTTCTGCTATCGCACGAAACCCGCCGGAGAATGGGACAGCGGCTGGCGCTTCATGGCAGGCGATGAAAGCCATGAGTACATGGACAAACCGGAAAACTCCGGCATCTACAAACTCATCACCATCGTTTCCATCGATCCCGACGTCCTCCCGCTCCTGAAAGCCCCCTGCGGCTCTGCCTTCGAGCGTGACGAAAAAGGCATATTTCATCAAGTTGACGACTGGCATTTGGAATAAAGAGGAAGATCATGAAGAAAAATAATGAAGAACAGGATAGGGACCTGGAAGCCGCTGTAAATCTTATCAAACATATTAGAAACTTCTATGAGGCGATTCCTCCAGTGATGCAGCAGATGTGTACGGAGGCAATTCTTGATGCTGCCGGCGAGATGCAGGAAAATAGAGATTTGAAACCTGCCATGGCCGAACTGGAATATCTTCCGCCAAGCCTTCATACCGGAGAGATAGATCTGCTTTTGGCAAAAATTTACAGTCAAATTGGAAGCTTTGATAATCCCGATCATCCGAAATTCCGCAAAAGGGCCATCACAATCATGCAGCGCCATGCGGATGAAATGAAAAAGGATTATGATTGGAATCTTTTCATGGGGCACCTCTACGCCCTTACCTTCCAGGATGAGAAAGCACTTCCCTATCTGAATCAGGCACTGAAGCTTTACCCGAAAGGCGGAGATACTATATCTAAGAGTGATATCCGTGAAATGATCAAAGGTTCGAAATTGAATATAAAGCTGCTCAAAATGGGAGAAGACATCGGAGATATCGGCGAATACGATTTCGAGGATGATCCTGAGGAAAAGCCATTCACCGACCTCGGCAGTCTGACATATGAAGAAATACGGAAAACATATGAAGGAATATCAGCAGGATTATCTGCGATGCCTGATCCCTATAGCTCTGACGACTCTGGCAGTCTCGATGATGATGACGAAGATTACGATGATGATGACGATTTAATTGATATCAATGACTCCTTCGTTAAGCGCGCAGAGGATTTCTGGAAAGTATTCAAGAAAAATGAAAATGCAATTATTGACGCAATAGAAAAAGGGCCGGTCGGAACCGGTGAATTCCCGGGGTTAAAAGCCATGGAAAACGTCAGGGATGCATCATGGGAACTGGTTTTCCTCCCCAGAATCAACGTCGGTAAAAGCGTAAATGGGAAAGGCAAGAAGTATGATCTCTACCTGCGCTTATTCGGCAGACCTTACATTCTCTACGCAATGAAATGCATCAAAGACCATGCACCAAAATCGGTCACAAAGAAATGGAATATCCATGTCGGCAGGAAAATAGAAAAAGACGGAGCCATTGATGACGGGACAGTTCATGTACCGTGGAATGAAATCAATATTTCTGTAGAAGAGATGCAGCTTCCTGACAATAATACCTACTACGACATCACAATTGATAATAAATTGGAAAACGTGGTCAAAAATGACGCACCGGATCTGGCTGTAGATGCCTTTATGAGAGCCATAGGAGATTATGCCTTTGAGGAAAATATCAACAGCTTTTCATTTCAGAAACTTCCCGAAAAAGGAATCCGCATGACTCTGGCAGATCTTCCGGACTTTCTCCGAAAAGAAGGAAAAGAAATTGATGTCGACCCGGAAGAGGAACTGATGGAAGAGCGCCCCTATACACGAGAACCAGACATCAATGATGAAGACGGATGGAGAGGCGACATCTTTGCAGGCACAGCACGCTGCAAAGAATTGGTCACATCCTACGAATTTGGTGAAGACGGCAACCTGGACGACTTGTTGGACCTCCCTGTAGCACCAGTTTTCCTCTGCATACCCACAAAAGACATACAAGAAGACCTCGTACCCGATACACTCTTCAACGTCAGAGAAACCATTGAGGACCTCATAGGTAAGAACGGCACAGTCATGGGCGTGGCCACAGGCCTTCACCACATCTACATCGACCTCATCCTCTGGGATATCAGAAAAGCACTTGAGGCTATCATCCCCGCCCTTCAGAACAGCGACCTTCCGGAAGTAATCCTGAACCCCTTCTCTCAAAACGTGGACGGATTCTATATCAAAGAACCCAAAAAAGCTGAACCAGCCAAAATCATTCCATTCAGAAAAGGCAAAAAATAAATAAGAATCACAAAGAGCTGTGACGAAATGATCCTGCATTTTGTCACGGCTTTTTTACTGCATACGAAGGTATTCAGCTTTGCCGTCGTGAGCAGGTGGATATGATGCTTCCTGTGGGAGGTGGTTCGGTCATAGATACGGCAAAGGCCATTGCTGCCGGAGCCCTCTATGATGGTGACTTTTGGGATTTCTTTATCGGTCGTGCCAAGGTGGAGAAAGCGTTGAAAGTAGCCGTGGTGCTGACTATCCCGGCTGCCGGAAGCGAAGGTTCGGGCAATACGGTAATTACCAAGACAGAGACACTCCAAAAACTGGGACTCTGTGCCCCCGAGCATTTGCGTCCCGTATTTTCCATCATGAATCCTGAACTGACCTACACCCTTCCGGCTTATCAGACGGCTTGTGGTATTGCCGACATGATGGCTCACATCATGGAGCGTTATTTCACGAATACACCGGATGTGGAAATCAGCGACCGGCTTTGTGAAGGCACCTTGACAGCTATCATTAAAGAAGCTTACCGGGTGAAACAGCAACCGGACAACTATGCCGCGCGTGCCAACATTATGTGGTGCGGCACTGTGGCGCATAACGGAACTTGTGGGGTAGGGCGTGAGGAAGACTGGGCATCCCATGCACTGGAACATGAAATCAGTGCTATCTATAATGTAGCCCACGGTGCCGGCTTGGCTGTAATCTTCCCTGCCTGGATGGCTTTTATGGCAGAACATAATCCGGCAAAGATAGCCCAGTTTGCCCATCGTGTTTTTGATATACCCAAGTCCGAAGATTTGGAAGAGATGGCTTTGGCAGGTACTGCCCGACTGAAACACTTTTTCCGTTACATGGGCTTGCCGGTTGGCTTTAAGGAGTTGGGTATCGAGCATCCCGATATAGACCGTATGCTCGTCAGTCTGCGGCGCAATAAAGGCGAACTGCTTGGCAACTACGTGAAGCTGACCATGACTGATTGCAGGTCTTTTGAGCGATCTTCAAAATTACCGAATCCGGATTTGGAGCCCATCCCGGAT
>OGXZ01000983.1_pt1 | contig 16594 bp, 16 predicted proteins | sample 1576431 | NCBI WGS metagenome assembly OGXZ01 (sample SAMEA3541590, study PRJEB24748) | human gut metagenome | biome: human gut; feature: human-associated habitat; material: faeces | place: China | collected 2012
ACAACGAAACGATGAAGAAAAGAGTAAGCGTCTGAAGACAGCAAAGCGAGTCCGGATAGTGAGAGCGGATATGGATAGGAAGCTGAAGTGCATTTCTGAGTTTGACGGGCTGAAATGATAGTAGGTCCTTCCGGGAACTCCCGATACAGAGTCAGGGTTTGATAGAACCTTCTAAGGTGCATTTGGCGACAGGTGCATGAAATCGGGTGGAAACACGAAGCTATGGCTCTCGTCCCTTTACAGGGGCGGGAGCTTTTTGATTTAAAAAATACAGAAAAGGAGCGAAAGACGATGGGAAAAATGATAGCCAGAGAAATCGACAACTTGACATGGAGAGTCGCAGGCTGCCTGCTTTTCATCGGAATTTCCGCTCCGGCATTCCATAAGTTTTACAGAAACGGCATTGAACATTAATTCTTGCCTATAATAACTGCGATGAAGGAAAGAGTAAGTCTTCTGAATATGGCAAAGCGAGTCCGGATAGTGAAAGCGGATACAGATAAGATGACTGAATTGCATTCCTGAGCGGGACGGCCGAAATGAGAGTAGGTCTCCGGGGCGGCGCCCCTTACAGCGCACGGAGTATGATAGTACTTCATGAGGCCTTGCGGGAGACCGCAGGCAAAATAGGGTGGAACCACGAATCCTCGTCCCTTCGGACGGGGATTTTTTGTATACAGGAGGGAAAAAGAAATGAAGCGATGTAGACATTGCAGGAAAGCAGGAGACAGTTAACGATGATCATTTAAAACAGGAGGCATTACTTATGAAGCAGAGCAAAAGAGATTTGATTACAGCAGCATTCCACAACCAGGAAACCGGCCGCATGGCCCTGGGATTCTGGCACCATTTCCTGAAGGACGAAACCGGAGCCGATGCATTCCTTCATCCAGAGCTTACGGATGAAGTCATTCAGGGACAGGAAGATTTCTATCAGGCGTTCTCCCCGGATATGATCAAAATCATGACGGACGGCTTCTTCAGCTATCCGGCAGAAATCCTCCAGAAACCATTGACCAGCAGAAAAGCACTTTCAGAAATCAAGCCGCTTGGAAAATCATCTGTCTGGTTTGAAAGTCAGATCGCTTATGCAAAGCTTCTCCAAAAGAAGTACGGCAGTGAAGTCCCTCTCTTCTACAATGTGTTCGCCGTCCCAAGGACGATCGAATTCATGCAGCAGACAGCCGGAAGCCCGATCGACCTTGGCGCATGGGTGAGGGAAGAGCCGGAAACGCTCACAAAGGCAATGGACATCATTTCCACTGATTATGCAGAGCTTGCAAAGGCTCTTATCAGCGAAGCAGGAGTGGACGGGATTTACCTTTCCGTCAACAACGTGAGCCCTGATGGAATCACGGAAGAAGAATACAGGAAGTACATCGCTCCTTACGAGCTGAAAATCCTGGAAGCGGCCAATGAGGCAGGCGGAAGCAATATTCTTCACATCTGCGGCTACCATGGCTTCAGGAACCATCTGGAATGGTACAAGGATTACCCGTTCCTGGCAGTCAATGTGGCCAACCACGTCGAAGGGATTACGCTTGGAAAGGAAAAGAAACTCTTTGGCGGAAGGGCCGTCATCGGAGGATTCGGACAGACTGAAAATGATCTGATCTACAAGGGAAGCGAAGAAGAAATCAGAAGCGAAGTCAGAAGACTTCTTGATGAAAGCGGGACGAAGGGGGTTCTCCTTGGTGCTGACTGCACGATTCCAAGAGATACGGATATCCGTCATCTGGAATGGATCAGGGATGAAGCAGACAAGTACGTGAAGGAACACAAGGCATAAAGAGTAAAGGAAAAGGAGAACAACTATGAAGACGGGAAAATTATGGAAAGCACTCATTCTGGCAGGCATCGTGGGAATCGCGGGAGGGCTTGCAGGATGCGGCGGTGAAAAGGCAGACAAGGGAGCATCTGCTGCTGTATCGTCCAATGGAAAGAAAATCGTGAAGATCGCGCACACGGCGCACTATTTCCCATACGACTATGTGGATGACAAGAATCAGTCGGACGGCATGGAAGTCGCTGTCATGAAGGAAGTGGCAAAGAAGCTGCCGCGGTATGAATTCCAGTATGTGCCGACATCTGATGATGATCTTCTGATCGGCGTCGAATCCGGCAAGTACGATGCAGGAACGAAGGGGATCTGGAAGACACCGGCCCGCGAAAAGAAATACATTTTCCCGGAAAACAACATTGCTGCCAGCGTCATCGGCGTAACGATCAGAAGCGAGGATGCGGATAAGATCCACTCCCTGGAAGATTTCGCCAAGGCAGGCAAGAAGCTTGTGCCGATTGCTCCGCAGAATGCGCAGTACCAGGTCATCAAGGATTTCAATACTGCTCATCCGGATTCCCCGATCAATCTGGAAGCGTCTGAAAACTTCCAGGTCGCTGATGCGTACAGCTGGGTGCTTGAAGGACGCTATGACGGATACCTTTCCATCGAGCTGGCTTACAAGAAAAATGTGACCGCACCGGATGCGCCGTACAAGGATTACAAGAACAAGCTGACATATATCCGCTACAAAGCGCTTCCGACATATGTCCTTGTCAACAAGAACGACAAGGAACTGGCCAGACAGATCAATCAGGCGCTTGGCGAACTGAAGAAGGAAGGCAAGATTGCCGAGCTTGAGAAGCAGTACTTCGGTGAGGAAATCAGCCCGCTTCTGGATCAGAAATAAGAATGGAATGGAACGATTGAATAAGGAGGGATACCCATGGATACGAGGCCATTCAGCCCGGATGTCATACTGACATCCATACCTGCTTTACTGCCATACCTTGAGGTGACGCTTATGGTCGGCCTGATCAGCGTCGTGACCGGATCAGCCTTCGGGCTTCTGCTCGCATGGGCCAGGCTTTCAGGAAATAGGATCCTGTCATCTCTGGCGGAAGGATACACGTACATCATCCGCTGTACGCCGTCCATCGTCCTTCTTTTCATCGTTTTCTACGGACTGCCGGTCTTTGCAAGGGATGCGCTGGGAATCGATCTCGATAATCTGTCGCGTGCGATTTTCGTCATCATCACGTTCACGCTTCTCTTCGGAGGCTTCGTATCGGAAGTGTTCCGCTCCGCTTACCTCGCTGTCCCCAAGGGGCAGTATGAGGCGGCGGTTACCATCGGTCTTTCTCCTTGGAAAGCATTCCTGACGGTCGTGATGCCGCAGGCAGCCGTCATCGCTCTTCCGAATTTTGGAAATTCGGTCATCAATCTTCTGAAAGAAAGCGCCCTGGCTTATACGATCGGGCTCATCGATCTCCTGGGCAGGACGAATCTTATCATTTCCCAAAACTACGGCGCGTACGGCATAGAGCTTTATGCAGCGTGCATGCTGATTTACTGGATGGTGAATATCCTTCTTGAAAGGACATTTCTTTTCGCCGAAAAACGGCTGTCACACAGAGAATAGGAGGCAAGTATGGAACTGGATCTGTCATTCATGGAAGAGGCGCTGCCCTTCCTCATCAAAGCCATTCCCGTGACGATTTTCATCACAGCGGCAACGCTCATCCTCTCTCTTGTGCCGGCTTTTCTGATGGCGGAGAAGAGAGTGCGTGGAGGCGGAAAAGGAAAGGCAGAAAAGCTCATCATGCTCTACATTTCCTTTATCCGCGGAACGCCGCTCGTCCTGCAGGTGCTTCTCGTGTATGCGCTCATGCCGAGCATCCTGAATTCCATCGTCAAAGCGCTGGGGCTTCCCATCGACGTATTCCATGACATCAATCCGCTCTGGTATGCAGTGACGGTTTTCACGATCAATACGACGGCTCTTCTTTCGGAAATCTTCCGCTCGGCCATGCTGGCGGTGCCGGAAGGGCAGATGGAAGCAGGACTTACGATCGGGCTTTCAAGGTTTCAGACATGGATCCATGTCGTCGTGCCGCAGGCTCTGACATCTGCGCTTCCCAACCTCTGCAATCTCACGGTCAACCTGATCAAAGGCACGTCGCTTGCCTTCTTCATGGGAATCAAGGACATCATGGCAGCCGCAAAGATTCAGGCGGCCTTCGGCTACAATTACATCGAGGCATATCTGGAAGTATTCATCCTTTATATCGCAATCTGCACCATCGTTCAGGTTGTTTACAAGATTTTCGAAAAACGCGCCGGACTCTACCGCGCAGCAGGACAGGAGGGCTAACTATGCTGGAAATTAAAAACGTAAAGAAAAGTTTCGGGAAACAGGAAGTACTGAAGGATGTGAGCCTGCGCGTGGAAAAGGGAGATGTCATTGTGATTCTGGGGCCTTCAGGCTCCGGAAAGACGACGCTTCTCCGTTCCCTTGCCTTCCTTGAAAAGGCAGACGGAGGTGTGATGACGCTGGGAGACAAGTCGCTTGATATGCACAATGCATCATCCAAGGACATTGCCTGGGTCAGGAAGAGGACAGCTTTCGTCTTCCAAAATTACAATCTCTTTGCCAATAAGACAGCGCTTGAAAATGTCATGCTGGGCCTTACGGCAGGGCGGGGCATGAAGAAGGACGAAGCAGAGCGCATTGCAAGAAAAGCGCTCCGGGATGTAGGCCTTGAAGACAGGATGGATTACTATCCCTCCCGCTTGTCCGGAGGGCAGCAGCAGCGCGTCGGCATTGCAAGAGCCATGGCAGTCAAGCCGGACGTCATTTTCTTTGATGAACCGACATCAGCTCTGGATCCCGAACTCGTCGGCGGTGTCCTCTCTGTCATGAAGAAGCTGGCAGAGGACGGCGTGACGATGATTGTGGTCACGCATGAAATGAAGTTTGCCCGTGAAGCGGCCAGCAAGGTCATCTTCATGGACGGCGGGGGCATCGTGGAAGAGGGAGATCCTGAGACGGTATTCACCCACCCGAAGGAGGCAAGGACGAGAAAGTTCCTGCGCCGCATTCTTGATCATGAAGATATCCCCGAAGACAGGGAGGGAATCCCTGAAGTGCGCGCAGCCGTGAAGAGTATTCCATCTGTCAGCGCGATGCCGGGATTCATGTAAGCTTTCTCCTTTCCGGTGTATAATAAAGAAAAATGACGGGAAAGGGATGATTCCTGATGGATGAGGAAAAACCGATCATATTGACCGCGCAGGGAAGTTTCTCTGCCGGCGGAAAGACGCTGAAGGCGGAGGGGACGTATGACCCTTCTCATGCGCTTGATCCTGCCGGACAGACAAAGCATGTCGATCATGCCTATGTGTTTTATCAGGCGCCGAAGGATGAGAGGCCGAACGCTCTCGTGTTCCTCCATGGAGCCGGGCAGAGCGGAGCCGCATGGGAGACGACGCCTGACGGGCGCGAAGGATTCCAGACGATATTCCTCCGTAAGGGATACAAGGTATTCCTGATGGACCAGCCGGGACGCGGCAGGGCGGCGAGTGTTTTGACAAGTGCATCCGTCGAGCCAAAACCAGACGAAGCGCTCTGGTTTGATATTTTCCGCTTCGGCCATTATCCGGAAAGATTTCCCGGCGTGCAGATTCCTGAAGGGGAAGAGGCCGCCGACCAGCTCTGGCGGAGGGTGACACCGGATACGAGGACCTTTGATGCCGAGCTTGTCTCGGATACGCTATCAGCGGCAATCGACCGTGCAGGGCCTTCTGTCATCGTGACGCATTCGCAGGGAGCCGGCGCAGGCTGGCGCGCTGCCATGAAGAATGACAATGTCAGGGGCATCATTGCCCTGGAGCCCGGCGTAGGATTCCTCTTTCCTGATGACGATGTGCCCGATCCATTGATTTCCACAAGCCCCTTCGGTGCTCTTAAGGCAGAAGGCGTCGATCCGAGGGATTTCCACAAGCTGACGGAAATCCCGATCCTCATGATCTTCGGAGACAATATTCCAGACGACATGACACGCTGGGGCGGCGAAGAAAACTGGAGAGTCCGCCGCATGGAAGCGGAAAACATGGCAGAAGAAATCAACCGGCAGGGCGGGGATGCCCGTGTCATACGGCTTCCTGACGTCGGAATCTATGGAAATACGCATTTCCTTTTCGAGGATCTGAATAACCGTGAAATCGCGGATCTCATGGAAGACTGGATGATCGAAAAGGAACTGGACAGGTAAGAAAACCAAGTTTCATCTTCCTCGTTGACATACTGTCAAATTAGTGATATTGTAGGTATATCGAATAGAACAAATATAATGTTATGACGAAAAGAGTAGTCATTCCGAAGCCGTAAAAGCGAGTCCGGAGGGTGAGAGCGGACGCGGACAGGATGATGAAGTGCATTTCCGAGCATCGAAGGCTGAAATGACAGTAGGCTTTCCCGGGCGCTCCCGATACAGGGCAGAGGGTCTTAGGACTCTCAGAGGCATATCTGGCGACAGGTATGCGAATTTAGGTGGAATCACGAGTCTCTCGTCCTGAAAAGGACAGGGACTTTTTTATTTAGCAATCAACAGCCGGAAGGCAACGAGGAGGAAACTTTATGAACAAGAAAGCAAAAATCGCAGCAGCAGCACTTATTTCATTCCTTGCAGCAGGACTCATTGCCGGATGCGGCGGAGACAAGAAGGCAGCTTCTTCTGCAGCTTCTGCAGCAGCTGACGGAAAGAAACACGTGAAGGTCGTTCTTTCCAGCACGGAACGTCCGCTTTCCTGGACCGATGAAAACGGCAGGACACAGGGCTATGAATACGATATCCTGGAAGCAGTCAATAAGAACCTCAAGGGCTACCACCTCGATCTCCAGGCTGTTCCGCCGGAAACACAGGATGTCATGATGGAATCCGGAGATGCCAAGGTCGCAGCCGGCGGTTACTACCGTACACCGCGCCGTGAAAAGGATTACATCGTACCGAAGACACCGATCGGCGTATCTTCTGTCGAAGTATACATGAGCAAGGAAAATGCAGCGAAGTACCACAGCCTTGAAGATGTCATCAAGGGCGGAGGCAAGCTCGTTCCGAACACACCGAACGGCGGCATCTACAAAGTACTGACAGACTGGAACAAGGAACATAACAACATTCTGAAGGAAGTTCCGATCCAGGACGGCCTGACTCCGGCTGAACGTCTGAGCTCCCTGAAGAGCGGCCAGTATGATGCGCTCGTTTACCCGAACAACCTCGGTGTAGAAGATATTGCCAAAGCTATGAACCTGGACCTTGTCGCTCTCGACAAGCCAATCAAAGTCAATGAAACCGTTCTCATCGTCAACAAGGATGAAAAGGAACTGGCCAATGAAATCGAAGCTGCCCTGGAAAAACTCTCCAAGGATGGCACTCTGAAGCAGATTTCTGAAAAATGGTATCACAGAAACCTCTTCGATCAGCTGGATGAAGCCAACGCACAGAAGTAAGATTTGCCTCTGGGCGGTTTAAATGATACGATAGCCTTATTATATGTATAAAATAAGAGGCGGGATCGCAGCCCGGATCAACCGAGGGAAGCGGCCCGCCTCCTTTAATGAAAGGACGATCTATGGATTTGGAAAACAAGGGAGCCGAAATCAGCGCCCGGAATGAAAAGTACCTGCGCCATCTGCAGGGGCTGGTGCAGATTCCTTCTGTATCAAGCGTGAATGATGAGCATACGGACTGGAGCAGGTTTGATGAGCTGCATCAGTACCTTCAGACGACATATCCGATGATCTATCAGAAACTGGAACTGACGGTGATCGGAAAGGCAAGCCTCCTTTTCCGCTGGCCGTCTGAAAATCCGGACAGGAAGCCTGTCCTTCTGATGGCGCATCAGGACGTCGTGCCGGCAGGACGCGAAGAACAGTGGAGCCATCCGCCCTTTGCAGGCGAGGTGGAAGATGGTTTCCTCTGGGGAAGAGGATCGGAGGACTGCAAGTCGCTCCTCTCGGCCGAAATGGATGCCGTCGAGGAACTTCTGGAAGAACATTTCAAGCCTTCCTTTGATATTTACCTGTCCTTTGGCCACAATGAGGAAGTGCAGTGCACACCGGACAAGAAGGGATCCATTCTGGCGGCAGAATACCTGAAGAGAAACGGCGTCGAGCTGGCCTGCATTTTTGATGAAGGCGGAAATATCATCGACAATGAAAGCGGCGTGAGGGCGGAAGTCGCACTGGCGGAAAAAGCGCCGAATGAATTCGTCCTCTACAAGGACGGGGATGGCGGACATGCCAGCCGCCCCGGAAAGGGAACAGTGCTTTGCGATATTGCAAGGGCCGCCGCAGCTGTCGAAGAACATCCGATGCCCTACCGTTTGACGCCGCTCGTCAAAGCCTTCCTCAAGGCTGAAGCGCGTTTCAAGGACAAGAAGACAGCCAAGGTGTACCGCCACCCGGGCAAGCATTTCAAAAAACTCAAGAAACTCGCTGCCAAGGACAGGACACTGGATGCCATGCTTCATACGACATTTGCCGTAACGATGGCAGAGGGCAGCGCGCAGGCCAATGTCCTTCCGTCCCATGCAGAAGCAACGATGAGCGTCCGCATCCTTCAAGGTGATACTGTGGAATCAGTAAAGAAGTACCTGGAATCCATCATTCCCGAAGGCGTTCTTGTCAAAGTTCCTTTTGCTGAAAATCCGAAACGGGCAGGAAGCACGGACAGCGATGTCTATGAACTCCTCTGTGATACGATCCATGAAGTCTATGGAGAAAAGACAGCCATCGTGCCAAAACTCATGCTCGGCGCCTCAGACTCCAGAAACTATGCTGAAGTATCCCCGGCTGTTTTCCGCTTCTCCGGCCGCGTAAAGACACCGAAATGGGGCGAAGCCCATCAGGTGGATGAAAGGATGCCGGTAGACAAGCTCTACATGCCTGTTGATTTCTTCAAGACATTCCTTGGCAATTATAATAAGTAAAATATATATAAGGGCTTTGGTGAAATGGCTTCACATTTTGCCAGGGCTCTTTTATTGTCCGTTTATATTGTATTTATTTGGAGGAGCATACCTTCTATGGTACAATATACATGTTTTTCAGAAATGGGAGGGAATTATGGATAAACCAGTCATAGGTACTGTCAAGCTTGACGGCTGGGCCGTACTGGCTCCGATGGCGGGCGTCAGCGATCTGGCGTACCGTGTCATAGCAAGGCGCTTCGGCGCATCCATGACTATAGCGGAAATGGTCAGCGCCAAGGGGCTGTATTATAAAAACGGAAAGACAGAAGACATGCTGAAGATCGATCCGGATGAACATCCGGTAGCTCTCCAGCTTTTTGGAAGCGATCCTGAAATCATGGCGCTTGGGGCGCGCGAGATGGCAAAGGCGGGTCCTGATATCATCGATATCAATATGGGCTGCCCGATGCAGAAGGTCGTTAAGAACGGCGACGGATCGGCGCTCATGAAGAATATTCCGCTGGCTGCTTCCATCGTAAAGGCCATGGCGGGCGCCGTGGATATCCCGATCACGGTCAAGATGCGTCTTGGCTGGACAAGGGATACGGAAAACTGCGTGGAACTTGCCAGGGCTGTCGAAGAGGCAGGGGCAGCAGCCATTACTGTCCATGGACGCACAAGGGAAGATTTCTATACAGGAAAGGCGGACTGGAAGAAGATTGCCGAAGTCGTCAAGGCGGTTAAGATTCCGGTCATTGGAAACGGGGACGTCGTTGACGGCCCATCGGCTAAAGCGCTCCTGGAAGAAACAGGATGCGCCGCGGTTGCCATCGGCCGTGCTGCCTGGGGAAATCCCTGGGTGTTCAAGGAAGTGAATGCATACCTTGAAAATGGCGATATCATCGATCCGCCGTCCTGGGAGGAACGCCTTGCCATGGCAAGGGAGCATCTTCACGGCCTTGTCATTGAGAAGGGCGAAAATGCAGCCGTCCGCGAAATGCGCGCGCATGCAAGCCGCTATTTCCACGGACTTCCTGAAGCCGCTGCCCTTCGCCGCGAAATCATGAAGGCGCTCACCGAGAAGGAATTCAATGAGACGATCGACAGGTATGAAGAAGAAAAGCATCTGACCGAGCCGTCAAAAATCTGATTCTTTCCGAACTCTCTCATGGAAATGAATGCATGACGAGAGAATCATTAGGAAAAATAAAGAATTGGTAAGATATGCATTATAATCATGTTGTCTTGCCATATATGGTACCTTTTTACAGTCAATTTTTATTGACAAGGTAAAAGGGAAATATTAGAATGATTAAAGAACGCGAGTAATAGAGCGTGGTGATCGTCGAAGCTTGTGCAGGTTTGTGCGCGCAGGCTTTTTTATCTCACTACGGAGAGGAGAAAAGATGTCCATTGAAATGGTCCTGTTTTCCGAAGGCATCCGGGCGTATGAAATCGTATCCCGAATGACCTGTTCTGTTGCCGTGTGTTTCTTCAGGTCTTGTAAACTACTCCTCTTACGGGGGTCTGTGTCTTTGGCATAGTGTACCCCTAAAGAGGAGATTTTTTGTTATACGGCTAAGCCGTAAAGAGGGAGGATATTACAATGCATGTAGGAATCGTTATGGGCAGTGACTCCGACCTGCCGGCCATGAAAAAAGCATTTGAAATCCTGGACGGATTCGGCGTTACATATGACGTTGCCATTGCTTCCGCTCACCGCACGCCAAAGAAACTGGCTGAATTTGTTGCGGCAGAAGAAGAAAAAGGCGCAGGCGCATTCATTGCCGGCGCTGGCATGGCAGCAGCCCTTCCGGGTGTGGTAGCCAGCCTGACTTTAAGACCAGTCATCGGCGTACCGCTCTCCGGCGCAAAGCTCGACGGTATGGATGCGCTCTTCTCCATTGTGCAGATGCCATCCGGAATCCCGGTAGCTACCGTTGCCATTGACGGCACGAAGAATGCAGCCTTCCTCGCTATTGAAATCGGAGCTGTCTCCGATCGTGAATTGTACAGAAAGTACAAGGAAAACCGCGAAGAAGCCGCTGCTGAAATTTACAGAAAAGATGAAAAACTGCAGAAGGAATTGGGCCGTTAATGAAGGCCTCCAAAGGAGAAAACGAAATGAAAGAATACAAACCATTCAAATCCGGCAAGGTACGTGAACTCTATGATCTGGGCGACAGCCTCGTTATGGTCTGCACTGACCGCGTTTCCGCTTTCGACAACATTCTGAAAGACCCGATCCCGCAGAAGGGCGTCGTTCTGAACCGCATGTCTGAATTCTGGTTCGATTTCACAAAGGACATCGTTCCGAACCACATGATTTCCATCGACACAAAGGATATGCCGGAATTCTTCCAGACTGAAGAATTTGAAGGCCGTTCCATGAAGACACAGAAGCTCGACATGATCCCGGTAGAATGCATCGTCCGCGGATACATCACAGGTTCCGGCTGGGAAGGATACCAGAAAGACGGCAAAGTCTGCGGCATCACTCTTCCGGAAGGCCTGAAGGAATGCCAGAAGCTTCCGCAGCCGATCTTCACCCCGTCCACCAAGGCTCCTGTCGGTGAACATGACCAGAACATTTCCATGGAAGAAGGCGTGGAATGGGTCGAAAAGTTCTTCCCGGGCAAGGGCAAAGAATACATGGAAAAACTGTCTGAACTGACACTCGCGCTTTACAACAAGTGCGCTGACTATGCTCTCGAAAGAGGCATCATCATCGCTGATACCAAATTCGAATTCGGCCTCGACAAGGAAGGAAACATTGTCCTGGGCGACGAAATGCTGACACCAGACAACTCCCGCTTCTGGCCGGCAAAGGGCTATGAAGCAGGCCACGGCCAGCCGTCCTTCGACAAGCAGTTCCTGAGAGACTACCTCAAGGCTCATCCTGGAGATACCGTTCCGCAGGAAATCATCGACAAGACGATTGCCATTTACAAAGAAGCATATGAACTTCTGACCGGCATCAAGTTCTAAGATCGTATTCACAGAGTGCGGGAAAGGCTTTCCTTCCGCCCGGGAGCGGGGAGGAAAGCCGCCGCATTTTATATCCCGCTCTGGCGGGTGCTCCCCAGAAAAAATGGGAGGGATTATCCCTCCTGCTGTTTACAGAAAGTCAGGAGAATTCCGGAATGTATAAAAGTATTGATATCTATGATGACAAGCCCCATGAAGAATGCGGGGTATTTGGCATTTTTGACCGTGAATTGTCTGCTGCAGCCGAGACCTATTACGGGATTTTCGCACTCCAGCACCGCGGCCAGGAAAGCGCCGGCATCACAGTGTCTGACGGAAAGGTTATGGAGACTTTCCGCGGTATGGGACTCGTTACCGAAGTTTTCCGCCATTTACCTGAAAAGGACGGGCATATCGGTATTGGACACGTACGTTATTCCACCACAGGCTCTTCGATTCCAGCCAACGTACAGCCGCTGCAGGCTGACAGCATAGACGGATCGATGGCGCTGGCACATAACGGCAACTTGGTCAACACGAAGAACCTTCGCAGAAGACTGCTTCTGGAAGGCTCCACGTTCCAGACTTCCATGGATACCGAAGTCATTATCAAGCTTCTGGCAAGAAGCAGAAGAAAAACAGAAGAAGAAAAGTTCATTGAACTGATGGATGAAATCCATGGCGCATATGCCATCGTAGCATGCACGAATGATGCACTCTACGGCTGCCGCGATCCTTTCGGCTACCGCCCGCTCGTACTGGGCAGGACGGAAAAGGGCTGGGTGCTGGCTTCTGAAACACCGGCTCTCGATGCCATTGATGCAAAATTCGTCAGGGACATCCTTCCGGGCGAAATTGTTTCCATCGATGACAACGGTGTCCGTTCCACCATGTACTGCCCGGTGGAAAATCACCGTCACGGAATCTGCTCCTTCGAATATATTTACTTCGCCCGTCCGGATTCCATCATGAACGGACAGGACATTTATCAGGCCCGCCTCAACATGGGCAAAAAGCTCTGGGAAGAAACCCATTTCGACGGAGACGTCGTCATGAGCGTGCCGGATTCCGGCAACGTGGCAGCTCTGGGATATGCCCAGGCTTCCGGCATTCCTTTCGTGGAAGGCCTTCTCAAGAACAAGTACATGGGACGCACCTTCATCCAGCCGGGACAGAAGCAGCGTGAAAGAGCCGTCCGCATGAAGCTGAACCCGATCCGCATGAATGTCGAAGGAAAGAGAATCATCCTCGTCGATGACTCCATCGTCCGCGGCACGACAAGCGGCATCATCATCAACCTTCTGAGAAACGCAGGCGCCAAGGAAATCAAACTCTGCATCAGCTCGCCGCCAGTCAGATATCCATGCTTCTTCGGCATTGATACCGCTGAAAGAAAGCAGCTGATCGCCGCTAAGTATTCAACAGAGGAAATTTGCAAGATGATCGGCGCCGATGCGCTCCATTACCTCTCGCAGGAAGGCCTCGCTGAATCGATTTCCGAACTGAAGAAGACGGATATGTGCTTTGCCTGCTTTGACGGCATTTATCCGGAACCCGTACCGAACAACGGTCTGGGCGGCATGGAAGAGGAAGAATAGGACAAGGGTGAATAGGGACATGACTGAAAAGAAAAAAGGCCTGACTTACGCGGAAGCCGGCGTTGATATCGATGCTGGCGAAAGAGAAGTGGAACTGATCAAGAAATCAGTCCAGGCAACATACACCAGAGGCGTTCTGGGAGATCTGGGAGGCTTTGGCGGCCTTTTCCGCCTGAAGGATGAACTGACAGATGATCCGGTTCTCGTATCCGGCACTGACGGCGTAGGCACAAAGCTGCGCCTTGCCATTGAAATGGGCATCCATGATACCATCGGCCAGGACTGCGTTGCCATGAGCGTCAATGACGTCCTCGTACAGGGCGCAAGACCGCTCTTCTTCCTGGACTACATTGCTACCGGAAAGCTCGAACCAGAACTGATGGCTGAAATCGTCAAAGGCGTTGCCAATGCCTGCATCGAATCCGGCTGCGCACTCCTCGGCGGCGAAACCGCTGAAATGGCAGGTTTCTATGCCAAAGGCGATTACGATGTAGCTGGCTTTGCTGTCGGCATCGTTGACAAGAAAGACCTCATCACAGGCGAAACAATCGCTCCTGGCGATGTCATTCTCGGACTTCCGTCCACCGGTGTCCATTCCAATGGATACTCCCTCGTACGCCGCATCATCGAGGACAACAACCTGTCCCTGAAGGAAACGTATGAAGGCTTCGATAAGCCTCTTGGCGAAGTCCTCCTCACACCGACCCGCCTCTATCCGAGACCGGTCCTGCCGGTACTGAAGGGCGCTGACGTCAAAGGTCTCGTCCATATCACTGGCGGCGGCTTCTACGACAACATCCCGAGAGTCCTTCCAAAGGGCACCCGCGCTGTACTGAATGCCGATCTCTGGCCGATGCTTCCTGTATTCCCGTTCCTGATGAATCTGGGAGGCGTCGATCCACATGAAATGTACCGTACATACAACTGCGGTCTTGGCATGCTCCTGATTCTCACCCGCGAGGAAGCAGAAAAGGCAAAGGAAATCCTCGCTTCCATCAATGAACCGGTTTACGAAGTCGGCGAAATTACTGAAGGCAGCCAGGACGTCATTGTGACGGGCGGCTTGTTTAATAAATAATTGCCTTAAATGATAGCCGGACTTCTGAGCGGAGTCTGGCTTTTCATTAAAAACCATCTGAAAATATGAGCTGCCCGCGCGGAAGAAAGGCAGCCGAACTTGAAAATTCGTGCCAGAATTTCCTGAAATGATTATATATCCAGGGGAATACGATTCTTACCCCGATTTCGATATAATAAAAATACCTGGTTTTAGGAAAGGGCATGGCCCAAGGCAGATAAGAAGAAAAGGAGATATATTATGGCACAATTAGATGCACAGTCCATCATCAATTTCATAGGCAGCGCTCCTAAGAAAACATTTGTCAAAGTATATGTAAAAGGAAAAAACCTTGACTCCCTGACATATCCGGAGGGAGTGGATGCCTTTGTAGAAAGCAGGACAGGAATCCTCTTTGGCGACTGGAAAGAAGTAAAGCCGTTTTTGGATGAGCATGCAAAAGATTTTGACGCAGTCAGAATTGAAAATGAAGCTAGAAATTCTGCTGTTCCGCTTCTGGATACAAAGAACATCAATGCACGCATTGAACCAGGCGCTGTCATCCGCGATCAGGTACTGATCGGAAACAATGCCGTCATCATGATGGGAGCTATCATCAACATCGGAGCTGAAATCGGAGAAGGCACCATGATTGATATGGGAGCTATCCTCGGCGGACGCGCTATTGTCGGCAAGCATTGCCATATCGGTGCAGGCACTGTACTGGCAGGCGTTGTTGAACCGGCATCTGCTGAACCGGTACGTGTCGACGACGATGTCCTGATCGGAGCCAATGCTGTTGTTATCGAAGGCGTTCACATCGGTGAAGGCGCAGTCGTTGCCGCAGGAGCCATCGTCATTCATGATGTCGCTCCGCATACCGTAGTAGCAGGATCTCCTGCCCGCTATATCAAGGACGTAGACGCAAAGACCACATCAAAAACCGGTCTGGAAGAAGAATTGAGGAATCTGTAATGCTCAAAGAGGACGATCTGATCACGATCCGTCGTCATCTGCACCAGATACCGGAAGTCGCACTGGAAGAAGTGGAAACACATGCATTCCTCATGCAGGTGATCGGCATGATGGACCAGAAGTTTTTGAAAATCCTGGAGCCGAAAGAGCTTCCGACTGCGATACTGGTAAGAGTGCAGGGATCCGACCCGTCCCGGACAATCGGGTACAGGACGGATATCGACGGACTTCCTGTTGATGAAAAAACAGGACTTCCGTACGCATCGCAGCATCCGGGAAAAATGCATGCCTGCGGCCATGATATGCATATGACAGTCGCACTTGGCGTATTGGATTATTTTGCAAGCCACCAGCCGAAGGACAATCTGGTATTTTTCTTCCAGCCTGCCGAAGAAAGCGAAGCAGGCGGAAGGCGTGCCTACGAACTCGGCCTCTTCGAAGGAGAATGGCGTCCGGATGAATTTTACGGACTCCATGTAAACCCGAAAATGCAGACAGGGGTTATCGGATGCCGTATGGGAACACTCTTTGCCGGCACGACTGAAGTCAATATCGATGTGATCGGCAAGGGCGGCCATGCTGCATTCCCGCAGGATGCAAAGGATGCCGTCGTGGCTGCCAGCGCCCTTGTCATGCAAGTGCAGACAATCATTTCCCGCTCGATCAATCCGATAGAATCCGGGGTCATTACCCTTGGAAAATTCGAGGCAGGCACGATCAGGAATGTCATTGCCGATCATGCGCGCCTTGAAGGAACGATACGCGGCCTGACACAGGTGATGATCGAAAAGATCAAGGAACGTGTTCAGGAAATCTGCGAAGGAATTGAGAGAAGCTTTGAAGTGGAAGTCAGGCTGGGACTCAATCAGGGCGGATATTTCCCTGTTGAGAATGATCCTGTGCTGACAAAGCGCTTCATCAGATTCATGCAGGAAAATCCTGATGTAGTCTATGAGGAAGTGCCGCCTGCCATGACAGGAGAGGACTTCGGTTATCTTCTGCATCAGTTTCCGGGAACCATGTTCTGGCTGGGCGTTGATGGCGGAGCCCAGCTCCATGAATCTTCCATGAGCCCTAAGGAAGGGGCTATCCAAAAGGGGATAACAGCCATTACTGAATTCTTAGAATACCGCATGATTACAGAAGAGTAATTTTATAATAGAACTGAATTTGTCCTCCAGAGAGACATGATCCCGATGGACAGGAAACAGGAGGTAGATTGTATGCCATCAGTTATTTCAG
>OGXZ01000986.1_pt1 | contig 16585 bp, 14 predicted proteins | sample 1576431 | NCBI WGS metagenome assembly OGXZ01 (sample SAMEA3541590, study PRJEB24748) | human gut metagenome | biome: human gut; feature: human-associated habitat; material: faeces | place: China | collected 2012
AATAAACCCCGAAGTCCTATTTTACGGGGCTTCGGGGAGGATTTTTATGCTCTTTTGTGTTTTACCGGACAGCAATATTCTCTTTTATAAATTTAGTCCGCAAAGCATCCACATCCAATCCTATTATATTATCAGCCACAAAATTTGACCCCTGCGGAGGTTCGGATGATATGATGAGGGCCCAGCGCATTTCCCCGTCTACGTAGTTGCTTGCCATAGCGCTGCAGTTTTGATCCCCGTACAGTACCGCATACACCTCTTCTCTGGATTTTTGGGATTGATAGCCCAGCAACATCCGTTTGCTTGACCAAGAGTATGTATTTTCAAGTATTACGGGTTTCCCATCTTCACCGCATTCTTTTGTTTCTAATCTATAGTTGAGAATTATGGTAGTGCCTTCATCGCCAAAGTCAAACACTTGGTATTCGGCAAAACTTGTATTCGCATTAAGCAAAATAGGTGAACCATCAATAGCCGACAAACTGATGTTTTTTCTCACTTTGAAGTCACTTTTGATTATCTTTTCCTCAGCATTGACGCCAAAGGGTATGGTAACAAGCAACAATGTTGCTAATATAAACCGAAACATTCTCATAATTTGTATAAATTTAAGTGAAACCTGTAATTAACGCATTTCCTGCGCTGCCGTAGTCATTTTGGTAGTAATCTTCATATATCGTGCCCATTGAGATGCAGACATATCGCCCTGGGCGTTTTCCATCTTTTCACTGAATTCCTGCGCTTTTTCCATAAGAGCTGGATACTCAGACAGTGCGCTCATATCGCCCTTTGCTGCCTTCTTCATGTAAGAAATGTACTTATCCACATACTGCTCATATGAATTGAGGAGAGCGTCCCAATCCTGTGAACCGGAAGACGATGAAGCCGTATCGGAATCGTCATCGCTACTATCGTCATCATCTAATGAAGAATCATCATCGTCACTGTCCGAAGAATAACTGCTACTTGTTGAATCATCATCTTCTTCAACAATAGAAGATAAACGTATTTTTGCAGGTTTTTCTTCACCAACATTTTGATGATTCTCAATTTCTATTGTAACTGTTTGACCTGGAGATGCCTGGCGTAATACTTCATAATCATTAAAAGACCAAGCATCTGGCTTGCCTGCGGAAATAACATTACCATCTTCGTCAAGTACTTCAACTCCAATATAAGCCTTTAAGTTTTCAGGAAGAGGTTCAATACAAGTAAGTTCTACTGTCACTTTATCAATGATACCTTTGTTGTACTTATACGTCTTGTCTGCAAGAGAGAAATACTGCGACAACTTTCCGCCAATGGTGGTGTTATCAACGGTTACATCAAAAGACTCCTTAGAGCCGGAACTGTTCTTGCCACCACATGATGCAAGGCAAACGGTCAAAACGACCATCAAAAAATACTTTAATACTTTCATAATAAAAAAAATTAGATTGTTTAATAATTAGTTAATAAAACTCAGTCTGCATCTTTCAGATACCAATACTTATCAGTCTTGTCCGGCTCTTTGTACTTCTTTTTCTTGGAGCCAGCCATCTTCTTGTCTACGTATCCAAAGGCCTTGTCTTTAGCATAATCGGTTGCTTTATCCTTAGCGTAATCTACAGCTTTGTCTTTGATTACTTTATCTGCACCAATAGAGTCTGCGGCATCGCCAATGAAGCCAAGGCCAAAGAGCCTGAAAATAGATCCTATCAATCCCATATCCTTAGTTAATAGAGTAAATCGTTTTTAGCCTCTTTGATTGCACTCCATGTCATCTTTCCAACGACAATAAGCACAATTAGAGCGATGATAAGAATATAACCTTTTACTAAATAGCAGTAGTCGATGATGATAAGCAGAAGAGCAACGCCCAGGGTGATGCCACGCCAACCCATTAGGATGTTTAACAAACTCTTTTTGAATTCTTCGTTCCTTTCCGCTTTCTGCGCCTTTAACTCAACATTAATTTTATCTCGAAGTTCCTTAGGAATACGGGTAAAATTTTTGTATTGTTTTGGGAGACGCTTAATCAGAGATACAATCATATTGGTTGCTTGATTAAGCGTAACAGTATCGCCAGCGGCACAAATTACGAGTTTCTGATATATTTGATCTGTTTTTTGCAACCACGCCTCCTCCTCTGGACCAATAACGCCATCATTATCGTAGGCGCTACTTGATGCCATAGAGAGCAATTCGAGTAGGTCACCTTTTGTGTTGGGTACTGCGAAAACTTTAATCATATTTATCTTCGCATCCATGTACTTACGTTCAATCTGTCGTGCCCCCTTCTCAAGAGTGCGGATAAGGTCATCACGCTCTTCGTTTTGAGCTGCACCATTATTAGCGAAAATCTTGGTTAAAGTGCCTCCGCTGTTGTGACGCTCAGAAAGAGCAAGAAGTTGCTTGTTTTTAGACTCCTCGTGTTGGGCAAGTTCATGTGCTTTTTCCATCTCGAGAGCCTGCAACTTTTCAAAAAGAGTGTTTGCAGATTTGTTGGCTTCAACGTTGTTGAATTCAAATCCACACTCACTGCATCGCGTAGAAAAGGCACTAACCATTGCTCCACATGCTGGGCATTTACGTACTTCTCCATGCTTATTGCTATTAGGCTTTGGTGCGGCCGCAGCGGCAGCCTTTTGCACCTCATGGAGTTTTGCATCAAGAATCATCTCAAACTCGTCCAAGTCTGCTCCTGCAGCTTGCGCCTTACGTATCAGAACGGTGCGCTCCTTGTCCGTCAATACGCCATCTTCCAGGGCGTAATTTATTAGTTGTTCTAACTCGGGTGTTAACATATTAAATGGGTTTTATTATATTATTAAATTATTAAATATCTTTAATCCCTTGTATCTTATAGAAGATAGCAAGGTATATCATCAGCATAATGCCATTCACAATAATATAGTATGGCATTTTTACACCAAATCCAGCGTAACAGAAATGGCTGATTACAAAAAGCACAAAGAATATTGACGAAAACACTCGGATATTCACGCTCAATTTTCCTGACTCATACTGTAGCCCCATAGTCGGAATAAGAGTTGCAGCAAAGCAGATGCAGCTCCCAATGCCACATATTACGTCATTATCTTCACCATTTGCAACATTAAAGGCAAGATAACCAAGGAGAGCCGCCAACATAACGCTGATGAATGTAAGAAAGAGGTTTGCTTTCATAGTTCTGGAATAGGTGGTGGTACTACTGCAATAATTTTCAGTATGGCAGGTATCTGTTCAATCGGTTTCCATGCAAGCATACCAGGCATCCAAGCTAAGGTATCCTTTGTAACTTGCTTTTTGATAACCAACTGAGTGAATTCTCTTTCGGAAATAGGGCCTATCTGCTGACCATTTATGGCTACATAAAATGTTATAGGCTGTGGTGCTGATACTGTATTGGGAGCTACTGGCACATACATGGTCTGCATGGTTTCATTCATAACCTTGACCATTTGCTGTGCCATTGCCATGCCCATACCGAATTCAACGAGTCGGTCAATTGAGTAGAAACTGTTGTCATTCATAATTGTATATTTTTAAGGCATTGGAGGTGTTGGCATTCCACCTGGAACAGGAGGAGGTGCCGGTGCGGCAAAAAGAGATGCGAGTTCAGGCACATTTCCTGCAAGTTCCCATTGAGCCATACCTTGCTTCCATACATATGTTTGAGGAGTAAATTGTCCCATCTGAACCATCTGCTGAAGTTGCTGCATATTGTAGGGACCTGTCTGCTGACCATTAACTGCAATCATATACTGAACAGTAGGCATCGGAGGTGGGGTATTCATGGCATTCTGCATCTGCTGGCCCATATTGTTCATCATCCCAGCCATTTGGCCTCCCATAGCGCCGCCCATCATCATTCCTGTCATCATTCCTGCAGGGTTCATTCCACCACCATCTGCGCCCATATTCATCGAGCCCATTTGACCAAGATTTGAGGCGGCAGTTTGGAGAACATTTGTTTGTTGGTTGAGAGCATGTGCACCGAGGAAGTTTGTTTCAGTCTGGAGTTTCTGTGCACGCTGAGCTTCCTCACGCTGAATACGCATAGTCTCTTCAAGATTGGAAGCATTCATGGCTTGCATATCCTGCATATTCTTTATGTTGAGTTCGGCCTGAGCCTGCATCGTCTTGGCTGTAAGACCACCTGTGAGGCCTTTAACCTCAGTATAAGCATCTGAATCTTTGTCTATTTCTATGGCATTTATATCTATATGTTTCATTCTTACGCCATATTCGTCAAGACGGTCTTTAAGCTTACCTTCGAGTACTTCACTTATCTCGTCTATTTTACGCTCCATTTGAACTACGGGCATGCCAAGGTCAGAAGGCACGTTTGTTACTATGCACTTGATTTTTCTAACCATGGCATCCTTAATCTGCTTTTTGAAGGATTCAAGGTCAAAATCAATCAGACGGTTGAGCTTGATGAAATTCTTGTAATCTTCTAAGGCGAAGGTAATGGCACCTCTTACTGCAACCGGAACGGGAAAGTCTGGCAGACGAGGGTCTGCAACATCAAAATAAGGAATGGTGAATTTTACTTGATTATTTCCCTGAAGGTTGATGAAATAAATTTCAGCCTGAAACGGTGACTCACCTCCAAATGCAAGACCTACAATACTTGCAAGAATCGGGAAATTAGCGGTTTTGATAGTATCATCATAAGGACCAACAATAAAGTCCTGTAATGCACCATCTTTCTGCTTGTAAACAAAAACTGCTACTTCTCCATCTTTTACTCGAAGGCTACTACCATATCGAATGGAGTTTTCTCTACTCGTGGAATTCGCACCTTGACCTTCCGGACGCCATTTCCACACTAAATACTCAGGCTCATCACAGCGAATGACGTTCATCAATCCGCCGCTTTTGCCTTTTGCTGTGCCAAAACCAAATAAGCCCATAGTTTCTATTAAGCGCCTTAGAAACCCGATAAGGCAATTTAGTTTAACTACTGTTACCTACTATAACGCAAAAACGTAGGCTTCCACCTCTACTCGTTCGCTCTTGAGGTCCTAGGAAAACCCTTGTGTGTGAACTTGTAGAGTGACTGCCTACGCCGGTATGTTGCACGTACCTCCGGAAAAGTGTGCCTTAAGGATATAATATACCCTCATGCACACCCCGGGATACCATTATTGCATACCCGTAGCATTCACTTCTGACATTGTCCTTGACACACAATTGAAATTTCCTAGGTTTCAAGAAGCCAACAGACAAAGCATCGATGACGCTTTTACATTATGTAGTGTCCCGCCCATCCGCGCATCCTTTTCAGATGGCACGGCGTAGGCACGACGATGCAAAGTTACACATTTTTCATTATATTGTATCAAAATACTCTTAAATTATGCACTCGAAGTGCCATTTTTTTGTAAAAAGAGCCAAATTTTGCCCTCGAAATAGCATTTTTCTACCCATTTCTTTGCTGATTTGAAATTTTTGCACTAAATTTCAGCGCTGTATTACCACTGGATTTATACCAAATCTTTATGCTCTTCTTTTGAATGCATTCCCAGTATTTGAAAAGTATACATACGGGGAAGCCATTCCATATTAATAATGTTTGATAGGATTGGTTCCTTTGTGCCCAAAATCTACTGCATTAGCATTGAATCTGCAATCTAATCCTCACAAAACGTGCCTTAAAAAACATTAAAAACGTTAAATATTCACCTTCTCAGCTATCTCTCATACTTTCTATCGCCACTTTTCTACCTTTTAACACATAATTAACTAACTATCAATACTATATAAAAACTTCGACTGGTTTGCCACGAATGATTTTGAATATCCCTTGGTGGCTCTGGGCTGGAACGAAGACGGACAACTCTTTTCTTCGAACATCGTTGTCAACGATGCCGGTCGTCTGGGCCATAAGGCAGAGTCGGAGATTACGGGCTACTTGGCCAGTCAGGGGTTCGAACTCTTGGGATGGGATGACATGGGATTGCTCATTATGTATCGCGATAGCGACAAAACCCAGGCCAGTGCTTTGGTGCTCACCATGCAGGGACAATACTTCCGCGACCTGAACTTCCAGTACACACCCGACAAACCCTCGACAGGCATCTCGTTGGTGACGCTTTCCATGCCCAAGTCGGTAATCACTCGCCACGGCAACCTGTTGACGGTGGATGTGAACGACGAGAAGGGTGAGCCCATCGTGTTGTACAGCCTTGATGGTCAAAAACTGATGCAGTCGGTGCTGAAAGATGGTGCCAATACCTTTGAGGTGCCGACGACCAAGCCCGTTATCGTGCGGATAGGCAGGAGCCGGGGTGTGAAAGTCATGTAGAAACAATTAGTATTAACAATAATAAAGATTGATCTATGCGAAAACTGTACTCTTTTTTTGCGGCACTCTGCTTCGTGGCAATGCCGCAGTCGGTATTGGCAGACGATTGGACATACGACTTTGAGGAATTCTCTACGGTCTATGGTAACCATTATGCCAATTCTTCTTTTGACGTTACGCTGAACGGGCTTACGTGGCACTGTCATGGCGTGAGTTATTCTAAGAATGAGGACTACGACTGGTTTAACGGAACACAGTCGATGGAACTGTATGGTGAGAGCAAGAAAGACAGGGAAACGGGTCCAGAGATATCTGTCTTTCAGCTGATAACGCCCCGCGACATCGGCACGGTGTCTTTCAAGATACATGAATATAATCTTCATCCGGCTTCTGTCGGTGCTCAGGTAGACTGGATAGTGGAATGGTCGCAGGATGGTAGCACTTGGTCAAAGGTGGGCGACAGTTTCCAGGCCGGTCCGGATGTTCAGACCATAGAGCGCGAGGTGAATCACCGCGATGCCTATGTGCGCATTGTGAGGGCTGACTATGCTACCTTTGATTATAAGTCGGTGACATCCAATAACAAGATAACCAACTTTGACGACTTCACTATCACGGATGTGAAGACAGGTCCTACTGCTCCTACGCTGACAGTATCCAAGACGGATGTTGACTTTGGTTCTATGACTATGGGAAAGAGCAAGATGGACACGGTTACGGTGAAATACTCCGGTGTTGAGGGGGTGGATAAACCTTCTTATGAACTTGTAGGAATAGACGCTGCGTCTTTCCAATACACTGTCAGCCAGACCGCTGTAGGAGAAGACTCGTTGTTCATCACTGCCACGGCACAGCATAGTGGTACGGTTGCTGCAGCGATTAATGTCGCTTATGGCAATCTCACTGCAGGCATCAGGCTGAGTGGGTTCGGTACAAAGCCTCGCCCCAACATTCTCTTCTCGGGTGGAGAGGGCACAGAAGAGTCGCCTTATCTTATCTCCAGCAAGGAAGACTTGCTTGAACTGTCCAACATCGTGGACAAAGACTCTACCGACTTTGCAGGAAAATATTTTCTGATGACCAACAGCATAGACTTGAAGTCTGTTTCACAGTTCACACCGATAGGCAATCAGCTCCGAGGGGCGGGTGTCGAAAACATGCGATACTTCAGGGGCTACTTCGATGGCGGCGGCTATACAATCACCGGACTGAAGGAAAACTATGAATCGGGTCTTTCAGTAGGCCTCTTCGGAATTATATATGATGCAACCATCAAGAACCTTACCTTGGCCTCAAGTACTGTAAAGGGATCCTCTGCCGTTGGAGGATTGGTAGGTCTGTCAAGAGGTAATTCTACAATAGAGAATTGCAGGGTGGCATCAGACGTTACGGTTTCTGGCGCCGTCTTTGTGGCAGGCATCTGCTCGTCAGCCTTATTGGAAGGTAAACTCACCATTAGCCAGTGCGTCAATGCGGCTACGGTTACAGGAGGTTATGCAGCCGGTGTCATTTCGGCTAACCAGCAGGATGGGACCACCATTGAACGTTGCGGAAACCAGGGTGTGATTACGGTGAGCAGTTATGATGGCGGTGGTGTCGTAGCCCTGTCTGATTACGCTTCTACCAATATCCTTAACTGTTATAACACAGGCTCTGTGACATTTGACGGTACACAGCAGTTTGGCGGTGGTATATTGGGAAGAGTGCATTATTACCTTAGTGATGAAGACAAAACCAAGGTGAGAGTGGAAAACTGTTATAATGCAGCGGTGCTCACCGTAAACGGGTATGGCTCGGTGGTGGCTCCGGTTATCCCGGCCAACAATGTGGTGCCGGCAGATGATGGCTATGACACCAATAGACTGACGGTGAAGAACTGTTTTTACGCTTCTGACCTTAGCGTGTCGAGCGAAAGTGTGTTGGGCGTGACTCCTATGACGAGCAATGCTATGAAAGATGCTTCTTTCCTGACTTTGCTCAATCAGGATAAGCCTGTGCAGTACTGGGTGTTCAAGGATGGAGAGAATCAAGGCTATCCTGTACCGGAGGGTTCTACAGATGTTTCTGCTGTCAAAGAGGTGACGGAAGACGGAAAATATGGCATCAGAGTCGTTGATGGTACGATTTCTGTGGATGGAGCTGTCGGAAGCTATGAGATATATGATGTCAACGGACAGCGTGTCAGCCCTTCAGTCACAACGCCGGGTATCTATATCGTGAAGATAGCTACTGACAAGGGCATGCGTGCCGTGAAAATCATGAAACGATGAGATGATATACCTATCTGACGCCAGCTGAAGCTGGCTGTCCAACCTGCATAGTCACAAGGCGGTCCCGATGGTGGGACCGCCTTTAAGTTTAAAATTTCATTTCATGCGAAGTGTTTATACAGTATCTGTAATCTGTCACACCTTTTCGAGTTTAGAACTGATAACTTTGCCGTATTGATAACCATGCAACTTACATCTCAAGTCAAGGGTTGAGTAGAATACAGATGAGGTTTTGGAGTCAAAAAACTCCATTATTGAATATATTCCTTCCAAAATAGTGAGTTTCTCAAATTTTATCCCAAATCGGTCATTAGAGATTTTTTCGTGCAAAAAGTCAGATTATAGTAGGCGGTACCATCGTTATAGCATCTGTCTACTAACACAATATGCATCTTTCGTTCAATTTCAAGATAAAATGAAAGCAAAATTTTCTAATGACCGATTTGGGTTTAACTATGTTTGTCCGCAAAAAGAAATATCCATCCGGCAATATCGGAGTTATTGTTGTTGAGAAAATCGCCTGACACGATGACGAAGTCAGTCTATCACTCACCGTATACCATAAAATTAACTTTTAATAAATAATAACGGATAAACATTTTCATTTTTTATTATTACTTTTGCCAACAAATAAAAACAACAAAAAAGAAGAACACTTTTTACACGCTAATAGAGTTTTAAAGACATTATGAAGATAGGATTGTTTATTCCATGTTACGTCGATGCATTGTACCCGGAAGTGGGAGTGGCTACGTACAAGCTCCTGACAAGCCTCGGACTCAACGTCACCTACCCTCTCAAGCAGACTTGCTGCGGACAACCTATGGCAAACGCCGGCTTTGAGAAGATGGCTACGGACATCTCACGCCACTTCGACGACCTCTTCAAGGAGTTCGACTACGTGGTAGCACCGTCGGCATCGTGCGCGGCTTTTGTCAAGCTTTATCATCCGCGACTTGCCAAGGGAAATCACGAATGCCTCACGTCAAAGAAGATAATGGACGTGGTGGAGTTTCTGCACGACGTCGTGAAACCAACAAGCCTCAAGGCTCACTTCCCGCACATAGTCAGCGTACATAACTCGTGTCACGGCGTACGCGAACTGGGATTGTCGTCGCCCTCAGAAAGACAGGTGCCACAGTTCAACAAGATTATCGACCTGCTCAAACTCGTGGACGGCATCACCATCCGTGAGCCGGAGAGAAAGGACGAGTGCTGCGGATTCGGAGGAATGTTCTCCGTAGAAGAGCCTGACGTGTCGAAACGCATGGGAGAGGACAAGATAGAACGTCACATGGCTACGGGAGCGGAATACATCACCGGTCCCGACTCGTCATGCCTTATGCACATGCAGGGCATTGCAAAGAAGGAGAACAAGCCTATAAAATTCATACACGTGGTAGAGATATTAGCAGCAGGACTATGAGCACTATACATTCAGAAGCGGCGCGACGCTTCAACGACAACAGAGAAAAGACCACCTGGCACGACGCCACCTTCTGGTCGTTAAGACAAAAACGCGACAACATGGCGTCAGGGTTACCAGAATGGGAGGAGCTGCGCGAACATGCCAGCCAGATAAAGCAGCACACCGTAACGCACTTGGCTGACTATCTGGAGGAGTTCAGCACGCAACTGGAGAGCCGTGGCGTCATTGTGCATTGGGCTAAAGACGCCAACGACTTTAACAACATTGTGCTCGACATACTGCAGAATCATGGCGTAAAGAAGATGGTGAAAAGCAAGTCGATGCTTACCGAGGAGTGTGCCATGAACCCGTTCCTTGAGAGTCACGGCATCGACGTCGTGGAGACCGATCTTGGCGAACGCATCCTGCAACTGCTACATCAGAAACCGAGCCACATCGTAATGCCTGCCATACACCTGAAGCGAGAAGAGGTGGGACAGATGTTCGAGGAGAAAGGCATCAGCACAGAGAAAGGCAATTACGACCCGACATACCTTACGCAATGCGCACGCAAGCATCTGCGCAACCAGTTTATGGAAGCAGGAGCAGGAATGACAGGATGCAATTTCGGTGTGGCAAAGACCGGCGACATCGTGGTTTGCACCAACGAGGGCAACGCCGACATGTCAACATCAATGCCCAAGCTACATCTCGTGGCAATGGGAATTGAGAAGATTGTGCCCGACTACAAGTCGCTCGCCGTATTCCAGCGACTGCTCTGCCGCTCTGCTACCGGACAGCCCACAACGGCCTACACCTCACACTTCCGTCAGGCAAGACCGGGAGCGGAGATGCACGTCATCCTCGTAGACAACGGACGAAGCGACATCCTTGCCAACGAAGAGCATTGGGAAACGCTGAAGTGCATTCGCTGCGGAGCCTGCATGAACACCTGCCCCGTATACCGCCGCTCGGGTGGCTACTCATACACCTACTTCATCCCCGGACCTATCGGCATCAACCTTGGTATGCTGCACGATGCGTCACGCTACAGCGACAACGTCAGCGCTTGCACGCTCTGCCTCTCATGCGACAACGTATGCCCGGCTAAGGTGAACCCCGGTTCGCAGGTCTATATGTGGAGACAGAAGCTCGACTCGCTGCACAAGGCGGACACGATGAAGAAGTGCATGTCAAAGGGAATGGAAGAGCTCTTCAACCATCCCCTACTCTATTCTTCAGCCTTGCGTCTGGCTCCTCTTGCCAACCTCATACCTGACAACCTTACGCACATACGCTCACTCAATCCATGGGGCGTGGGACACGCAATGCCGAAATTTGCGAATGAGTCGTTCCAGACAATGTGGAAGAAAGGAAAACTGAACCAAAACGAACAGAAAGAACAATGACATACAAAGACGAACTATTGGAGAAGTTGCGACGCAACACACACGAACAGTATCCGATGCCCGACACACCGATAGACGGCATATCGTACGACGACACGGTAAAGCAGTTTGTGGATATGAGCATGTCGGTGGGCAGCAAGGTGGTGATGGCTAAGCCGAACGAAAAGCTCGACGACATCGTAAGAAACGCCTATCCGGAGGCAAAGACCATCGCCTCTAACATCGCCGAACTCACCATCGCCACCATCAATCCCGACACCGTGGCAGAGGCGCAAGACCTTAACGGCACCGACGTAGGAGTGGTGTACGGACAGATTGGAGTGGCGGAGAATGGTTGCGTCTGGATTCCGCAGGAAATGAAGGAGAAAGCAGTCTGCTTCATCAGTGAATATCTGGTCATCGTCCTCCCGAAGAGCGGCATCGTGAACAACATGCACGAGGCATACGACCGCATCTGCATGCCAGAAACCGGACTCGGCACATTCATCTCAGGACCATCAAAGACTGCCGACATAGAGCAGGCGCTGGTAATGGGAGCGCAGGCTGCACGCGGCGTGACAGTGGTAATAAGGGAAGAATAATGAGGATGTAAGAAGACAAACAATATTTACATTCTGCAGTATATAACTTACATTCTGCAGTCTACAGTATATAAAAGGATATTGCTGTCAAGCAAAACTTTTTATTGCTGTACGCTAAGATATTTTGAGCAAAAATAATTAGGGCTGGATTCTATCACGAAGAATCCAGCCTTTTTAGTTACCCTTGTTTATTGCAAATACCAATTAAAGCAACCATGAACAAAGGTACACATTCCAGCGGTCAGCAATATTTATAAAGGCACTCCGCCTATAGGTATAGGTTCGCATACCTATAAGATTCTTACTATTGGCGACTATGCCAAAAACCGTTTGATGTTTCGTATATGGTCTGGCAGATGCATCGCTATCAGTCAGCCACCAACAGCCCTAATAAATTAAAGAACTCCACAACACAAATATTTTCCTTGTTTTCTTTTTCCATTCTTGTTTAGTTTTCATATCTTTGTAGTCACATTATGACAATTCTATCAAGAATAAGTCTGTTGGTTTTAATCTAACCTCTGAACAACATTGGAAGATACTACCAACCTGTCTCCAAAGGCAGACGCTTCATTGTATAATGGGCAGCCATCCGACACTGGCTTATCGTGTCCAAGTGTAGGACTTACCTCCCGCACGCCCTCCATTTCTGATGATGTCAGATATGGGGTGTCGGTAGAAAATGTGCCTGCCGGAAACAAGCGGTGGTTCGTGCTAAGAGTTTCATATGGACGCATTGACAAAGCAAAGACCTTTGTAGAGGCTAAAGGACTCGAATGTTATGTTCCTTTGCAATATAAAGAGGTAAGGAAGCAAGGCAAGAAGCGAATCATCACCACCCCACTCCTCCCCTCCTTAATATTCGTCCATGCATCAGCAGAGCAAGTAGAAGCCTTACTCCACGACAACAAGGTAATGGCAAATGAAAGCCGAGCCTTGCTCAGCTACTACTTCAATCACACCATCCATCGCCAAGACAATCCCGACCGCAATCCACCACTCATAATCCGAGATGAAGCAATGAACAACTTCATCCGCCTCACATCTGTCAAGAATCCGCACATCATTCATGTTACTTCTAACAACATCCAGTTCAAGCTGGGTGACAATGTCGTTGTGACCGAAGGTGAATTCAAGGGTGTTCATGGCAGAGTGGCGAGGATTGCAGGGCAACAGAGGGTGATTGTAGAATTGTTTGATGAGTGTTTGGTGGCTACGGCGTATGTGCCGAAGGAAGCGATGAGGAAAGAAAAATCAATAACGCTGCTTGGTTAACGCAACAGATTAAACACTATATAATAAATGAAATAAGCTATTCTCATAACATATAATAAAAATATACAATCAAATGATGAAAGAAGTATTCATGAATATGAAAATAATCTGGAATTCTTCCTATGGATATGATATTCTCATTCCTGGAGTTAATTGTGAGATAGATGTTTGACGTTTCAAAAAAGAAATTATATGAGTTCAATATTAAAAATATTAGTAGATATTCAATGTGTTGTCTATTGTGATTTTGAAGAGGTAGGTGAAGCCAATCCCTATTCCTTATTTAAGATGGAACTGCGCAAAGGTTCTTATATTATCGACTTTAAAAAAGATGATATTAATCTTAAATCAATAAAATATAAGATTGAATCTGATGATGAGGATTATCTTTTAGAGGAATCCTTAGCTAATTTCTATACAAAAGAGAAGGAAGCAAGAAGAAGAAAGGATATTTCTGAAAAGGAAGTTTTATGGATTGATGTTGGTGATAATTGGAGAATTATTTCTGTAGATGACAACATTCTTAATCCCGAGACTGGTGAATCATGGATAGATCTTCCCAATAGCTACAATTTATTACCAATGGGGAAGCATATAGATCCAGACAATGATGCATGCGGTTATATACCATTTAATATTGGGGGAACATTAATGGTAGACGACTTATGTGGCTTCTTTATATCAGGAGGAACATGGGGGTGCTTGGACAAATCTGGTAAAGTCGTAATACAACCAATATATAGTCGTAAAGTGTTCTTCTATAATGACCAAGTTGCAAGTACATATATCAATGGTATATTTAGTGGAGTCATTAATCAATTCGGAGAAAAGTCATTTGCCGAATTTGATAGTGTGCTCCCAGTAGATGAGGTTGTTGGCTATTATGATGTGTCACAGCAAAATAAACATGGAATCGTTAATAAACACGGAGAATTCATCTTACCATTAAACTATTTAAGTTTTGGATATCATACAAGTAAGGTAATTTGGGCACAAGACACATTGTCAAAAAAATGGGGATTATTAAGATTTGATGCTACTATTGTATTACCTTTTATCTATGATAATATCAATAAGGCAGAAGATGGTTATTTTGTGTGTAAAAACGAGAAATGGGGAACTGTGAACCTTGAAGGAAAAGTTATTGTAGATACAAAATATCAAATAATAACAAAGATATCAAAATGTTATTATAATCCATCTAATCCATCTGCATATGAGGATTTAGATTATTTGTACAACAATTACTCTATAGTTGTTCTTTGTAATAATTATGAAGGTTACCAATATGGTATCGTTAATACACACTTTGTAAAGCATTTCAGTTCTCAAACAACAACAATTGCATTTAAGGAAATTATTCCATGTAAATATGATGCCATATATTCAAAAGAAGGCAAGCATTATTCAGATGATGATTTGGTTGAAGCAGCAACAAATCAATGCGGCGCTCCTGATGGATTATTCGAAATCACAGATGTATATTTCGTCTTAAAACGAGAGCACATGCAATGTGATGGATATGATAACAAGGGCAATATCACATACTCGTTTATTTGTGATGAATTTAATTCAAAATACAAAATTCTATCTCAAAAATACTATCTTAGAAACACGAAAAATGAATTTGATGACAGTCCGTATGATATATTAGAAACTATAGATTTCTATGATGGAACTTATTTTACAAAGAATATCTATCCTGATGATTGGGATGGATATACTTCTATTCCAGCAATAGGACAAGTAAATGTAAAGCACAAAGTATCTTTTTTAATTGGTAAAAGGGATGGCAAATGGTGTGTGTTTGATAACAGAGAATCTAATGCGTATGACTGCAAAGAGAATGAAGCAAGTGAATACTACTGTTCATACGATAATCATCGTCTAACGGCAATTTTATTCTGTTATAATTGTGATAAAATTGTTGAATTTGGGATTTTGCATAATGGAGAATACTTTGCTATAGTAGAAATAGAAAATTATAAAAAGCTATGTATTATTGAGGATTCTAAAATAATATATGAATCTGATTATTTTGTTGAAATACAATCTTCATATAAGCAATTTTCACTTTCTTGTAGAATAGATGTTGAAAAATATCTAAATATAAGAGAATTGGATAATGATTATTTTATTGCAAGGTTACACACAGATAAATGGCAGATTTTAAAGTATGATTGCATATGTAAAAGTTACGGAGTAGATATTTTTAAATCTCCAGAATTTGATTTTATTCGGTTTGTAGATGAAACAGAAGTGGAGATTCATTTATACTACAAAGGGCGTACACTATATAATACAATGTCCACATTGTGTTGTGACAATATGAAGCCCGATAGGACACGATGGAAAGTCTCACCTTATGAGGAACGAAATTGCAATTGGGTAGCTGTATTTGATTTTGACAAAGAGAAAGAAGGAATCGTAATAGAAGAACACGATAAATTGTCAGAAACAGAAAATCCTTCATATGGAGGTTATGACATTGTTGGAAAAGTCCCAGAGGAAATAATCATTCCATTTAAATGGGATTATGCAAGAGTCTTTTATAGCGAGCAAAATCCAATAATAGTTGTTGGAAATTATACAGGTAAAAAAGTCGGAAACTTCTTAGGTGCTGCCAATGAAATAAAGTGTGCTATCTTGGATACAAATCAACGTCCTTTAAGCAGTTTTATATTTGACAGAGTGTCTATTGGTTGGTCTTGCCAAGATTTGCGATTCCATATAGGTAATTATGGTGCCGATATAAATCTTGCAAAAGATGAATTTATCTATGCTGTTCCTTTTTTGAATTATAACTCATGTGATGAAGAAGGACATCGCATATGGGGAACTCCCTTTAAGAATTTGAGATGTTTTATTGATACTGAGACAACAGGTTTACCAATAAACGACAATCTGCCGTATACAGAATTGGACAATTGGCCTCATCTTGTTCAAGTTGCATTAATTATTGAAGATGACAACTATGGAATATTGGCAAAACGGAATATGATTTTGAAACCGGATGGGTATTCCATACCAGAATCATCCGCAAGAATACATGGAATAGCCAATGCCCAAGCTATCAAAGTAGGAGAAGATAGAAAACATGTTATAGGTTTCTTAGATCAGGTTTTAAGTAATTCTAACATCGTTATAGGACATAATGTTTCCTTCGACTTAAATGTGGTTAAAGCTGAAATAATCAGAGTCAAAGGGATAGAAAATGCATTGTTCACTACAAAGAATCACAATGTAGTTGACACGATGAAAATGGGTATGAATATATGCAAAACACCTAATTTGTAGTTTCCTGATTTAGGTTGACTACTTGTATGTCTTAAACCTTGATAAAGTTG
>OGXZ01000995.1_pt1 | contig 16516 bp, 15 predicted proteins | sample 1576431 | NCBI WGS metagenome assembly OGXZ01 (sample SAMEA3541590, study PRJEB24748) | human gut metagenome | biome: human gut; feature: human-associated habitat; material: faeces | place: China | collected 2012
TCGACGCAAGCTTGCTTGCAGGAGAATTTTTGACCTTGGGACCCGCCAAAAACATTTCTTACTTAATCTTTGGATTTCCCAACAGCGCCAGCAGCATCTCCCTTACAATCTTGCACGCCACCGCCGTCGATGCACCGGACGCATCCAGCGCCGGGGATAATTCATTCACATCACATCCAACAATCCAAGCTGCACTGCAGATCTGCGTGACTGCCCGTCGAAGTTCCTCAAAACTGATTCCGCCCGGTTCCGGCGTTCCTGTTCCCGGAAACACACTCGGATCCAGCACATCCAAATCCAGGGTAAAATACACCGGTTTTCCTTCCAGTTTCCGAAGAGTTTCCTGAAGGACTTCCATATCCACAATAAATGGATGCGTCGTCACGTGTTCTTTTCCCCAGCGCCATTCCTCCCGGTCGCCGGAGCGGATACCAAACTGCGTGATCCTGCCGTCTCCCAGGACTTCCCAGCAGCGGCGCAGCACACAGGCGTGCGAAAGTTTCGCACCCAGATAATCGTCCCGCAGATCGGCATGTGCATCAAAATGGATGATATGCAGATCCGGATATTTCTCTGCCAGCGCCTGCACCGGTGCCAGCGTCACCAGGTGCTCGCCGCCCAGCATAAATGGGATCTTGCCATCCCCGGCTATCTCCGCCGCCCGCTCCCGCAGATCCTTTAACGCTAACGATGCATCGCCAAAGCAGAGCTCCTGATCGCCCGCGTCAAACACGGCGTAATCGGTCAGATCACGATCCTGGTACGGCGAATACGATTCCAGCCCATAGGATTCCGAGCGGATCGCCCGTGAGCCGAACCGGGTGCCCGGGCGGTACGAAGTGGTCGAGTCAAACGGCGCGCCGTAGAGCACGATCCCCGCCTTCTCATAGCTGGCGTCACACGCCAGAAACGTCTCAATATTTGCCTTCAACATCTTCTAACATCTCCTCCACATATGCCGGCAGGTAAAATGCCCCTTTATGCAGGGTCGTCGTATAATACCGGCAATCCAGTCCCCGCAGGTTCCATCTTGTCTCATCCAAATCCTTTAACGGATGGTATTTCTTCGACGCAAATCCAAACAGCCAGTGCCCGGACGGGTAGGTCGGGATATGCGCCTGATAGACGCGGCTGATCGGAAATGACTCCACGATCCTCTTATGAGCCCGCTTGCACGCCTCCGCGTCTTCGGCATAAAACGGGCTTTCATGCTGATTGACCATGATGCCGTCCTCTTTTAATGCCTTATAGCAGTTCCCGTAAAATTCCCGGGTAAAAAGCCCCTCGCCCGGTCCAAACGGGTCGGTCGAATCCACGATGATCAGATCGTATTCATTTTCCTTAAAGCGGACATATTTCAGCCCATCCTCATAGTGGATCGAGAGTCTCGGATCATCGAGACGGCACGCTGTCTTTGGCAGATATTTCCGGCAGACCTCCAGCACCAGCGGGTCGATCTCCACCATGTCGATGTGCTCGATCTCCGGATAGCGGGTCAGCTCCCGGATCACGCCTCCATCCCCGGCTCCAATTACCAGTACCTTTTTGACCAACGGATGCACTGCCATCGGCACATGCGTGATCATTTCATGATAGATAAATTCATCCTTTTCCGTCAGCATCATATATCCATCCAAAGTCAGAAACCGCCCAAATTCCGGCGAGTCAAAGACATCGATCCGCTGAAACTCGCTCTTTCCGCTGTAAAGCTGGCGATCCACCCGGATGGAAAGTTTTACATTTGGCGTATGATTCTCTGAAAACCAGAAATTCATAATTTTCCCCTTTCTATCTACTGCTTATCTATTTCAGCACATTCAGGCGCTCAATCCCCGGATCCTCCGGTCCGGTCATTGAACATCCTTTTTCCAGCGCATACGCAATGTAGTCAATGATCTCTTCCGTGATCTGCTCGCCCGGCGTCAGAATCGGAATGCCAGGCGGGTAGCACATGACAAACTCACTGCACACACGCCCGGCTGTCTCGCGGATCGGAAGGGATTCTTTTTCCCCATAAAATGCCTCCTGCGGCGACATCGCCACGATCGGTTCAATGTAATCAAAATCCATCAGCGTCGATTTATCCCGGCTGAACCGGCGCTTGATCTCCGCCAGCGCGCTGACCAAGCGCTCTACCTCCCGCTGCCGATCACCGATGGAGAGATATGCCAGAATATTTCCCAAATCACCAAATTCCGCCTGGATATCGTACTCGTCCCGGAGAAGATCATAAACCTCGATCCCCGCCAGCCCGATATCGCGCGTGTGAATTGAAAGTTTGGTCACATCGAAATCATAAATGCTGTCGCCGTTTACCAGCTCCTTCGAATAGGCATAATAACCGCCAATCCGGTTGATTTCTGTTCTCGCATACTCCGCCAGCTCCACCACCTGCTTAAATGCCTCACGCCCGCGAAGCGCCAGGTTCCGTCTGGAGATATCGAGGCTGGAAAGGAGCAGGTAGGAACCGCTCGTCGTCTGCGTCAGATTGATAATCTGGCGGACATACCCGGCGGACATACCCGGACCCGTCAGAAGAATCGAGCTCTGCGTCAGGCTTCCGCCTGATTTGTGCATCGAAACCGCCGCCATATCCGCCCCAGCTGCCATCGCGGAAACCGGCATATTTTCCCCGAAATAAAAATGGGTTCCATGCGCCTCATCAGCTAAACACAACATCCCATGCTCATGTGCCAGCTTTACAATCGAGCGCAGATCCGAACAAATGCCGTAATACGTCGGATTGTTCACAAACACCGCCTTAGCATCTGGATTTTCCTTGATCGCCCGGCGCACATCTTCCACACGCATTCCAAGAGGAATCCCCAGTCTCTTATCGCCAGCCGGATTCACATAGACCGGAACCGCGCCTCCAAGCACCATCGCGCCCATGACGCTGCGGTGGACATTTCGCGGCAATATAATCTTCTCGCCCCGCTTGACTGCCGTCAGCACCATGCTCTGGACCGCCGATGTCGTACCGCCGACCATCAGGAATGCGTGTGCCGCCCCGAATGCCTCAGCCGCCAGCTGCTCTGCATCCGCGATGACAGACACTGGGTGGCAGAGGTTATCGAGCGGCTTCATGGAATTGACGTCCAGCCGCATGCAGGTCTCTCCTAAAAGTTTCGTCAGCTCCGGGTTGCCGCGCCCCCTCTTGTGCCCCGGAACATCAAACGGCACCACGCGCATCTTCTGAAATGCTTCCAGCGCCTCATAGATCGGCGCGCGCTCCTGGGTCAGCGCGTCATCTCTTCGACTGCCTTCCCCTGTTTCCTTCTGTCCTGAAGCTTCCCTTCTGCGCCGTGTACTCCTTCCGACACCCGGCTCCAGATTTCTTCTCTCTTCTTCCATCTGCCGTTCCTCCTGAAACTCACTCATTCGTTTCTTCTATCGTATTTTCCAGTCAAACCATTCTCTTTCCTCTCAAAAAGCATTTCTTTTAAAACACATTTCTTCCGCTGAAAATTTCAATCATCTCCCGCCGCAGGCTGTCCATAATACTGAGCCTGGTGGTCGGCGGAAGTTCATAGACATCTGTCTTAAACAGATAATTCTGCAGGTCGATCTCTTTCAGCATCATCTTGGTATGGAACAGATTTGCCTCGTACACATTGATATCGACCACATCGTAGCGCCGCAGCGTTTCCTTGGAGATATAATCCTGAATCGAGCGGATCTCACGATCCATAAACAGCTTTTTTCCATCCACATCCCGCGTGAACCCACGCACCCGGTAGTCCATCGTGATGATGTCCGAATCAAACGAACCGATCAGGTAATCGAGTGTCGAAAGCGGCGTGATCTCCCCGCAGGTCGCCACATCGATATCCACCCGGAAGGTCGCCAGACAGGTTTCCGGATGGTATTCCGGATAGGTATGGACGGTCACATGGCTCTTGTCCAGATGCGCCACCTGCGTCTCCCCCTGCACCGGCACCATCGAGCCTTCTGCAATCAGAAGCGTGACCGAAGCCCCCTGCGGATCGTAGTCCTGCTGGGAAATACTCAATACCCGCGCCCCGATCATATCCGTCAGCGATGTTAGGATCCGGGTCAGGCGTTCCGAATTGTACTGCTGATCGATGTAGGCAATATAATCCTTCTGCTCCCTCGGTGTCTTGGCATAACAGACATCATAGATATTAAAGCTAAGCGCCTTTGTCAGGTTATTAAAGCCGTATAATTTTAATTTTTCGCTGTGATCCATATCTTCCTTCTCCTGAAATATAAATGGTGTTGATCAAAAAAGCGGATGATGTGTCTCCACATCATCCGCAAAAACGTTCTTTTCCTGCTTCGCTCTATTTTTACAAATCTGCCGTATATCTGCGAAATCTTCCCTTGTCCCTATTTACCGCATATACTGCACATTGCTTCAAACCTTTTTATCCACAGAAATCTTACATTCAGAGTCTATATAGCAAATATCTACTTTTACCACTCTTATTGACCGTTTTACAAGTTGATGTGCATGAGCACTGGTTGTAAAGTAACCAACTTATAAAATTGAGCTTTTAACTCAATCAATAGGGCAGTTCGCACTGCCAATCGGCATTTGACCCGGCTGTCCGTATGGCCATTCCCTGTTTCACAGGTGGTCAGATATATTTGCATGGATGACTCTTAAAATGTTAAGATTTTCCATATCAGAGGTATCATACAGCAATTTTGGTAAAATGTCAAGAATGATTTTTATTTGGGTTGACATTTGAAAATTTTCACTTTTCTAACGGTACTTCCGTCCGCTTCCCGCAGAACGCAAACATCGCCACGCCCGCCGCAAAGATAAACAACGAGATAAACTGTGAAGTCGAGAGGGATCCGACCGCTCCCCGATTCAAATCACCGCGGAAAAATTCCAGCACGAAGCGTCCCAGACTGTAGCAGATCAGATACAGTGATACCACCTGCCCCTGTTTTTTGCACTTTTTCGCCGCATAGAGAAGCAGCAGGCAGTGCAGAAAATCCAGACCGCTTGAGATGAGCTGGGTCGGAACCAGGGGAATGTTGTTCGGGGCAAAGTCCGAATCGTGGAACACGATCGCAAAATGGCTGTGGGTCGGCATACCGTAGCAGCAGCCAGCCAGAAAACAGCCGATCCGTCCAAAGCCCTGCGCGAGCGCAACCGACGGCATGACCAGATCCGCGTACTGGAAAAAGGAAATATGCTTGATCCGGCTCAGTATATAACCGCCCAGCACACCGCCGATGATGCCGCCGTACACGACAAATCCGTCGCTGATATCTAGCAATTTCTTCGGGTTTGCCAGAATCTCGTCAAAGATTGTGACATAGTACAGAAGTTTTGCACCTAAAATTCCACATACAACACCGCAGATCGCGATCGAGAGGAGCATATCGACATCCATCCCCCGCTTGTTTGCCCGGTACTCTGCCAGGTAATACGCAGCAATAATGCCGATGCCGATCATCAGACCGTAGCCGTGGATCGTGATGCTGCCGATTGTGAATAAGTCATTTTTCATGAAATACTTGTCCTCCGTTCTCTTCTTTCCTACAATTTCCTACAACGCATGAACATCCATATAATACTGATAATTTGGGAACTTATTCTGGAAGTGTTCTGCCATATAGTACGCCGCTTCTTTCGGGTTCCGGTTCTTGATTGCCTCGAAAATCTTCAGATGGCTCTCATAGAAATACATGCCGTCCGTCTGGCGGATCTGATCCGACACCAGATCCATGATGCTCGAATAAATCAGGCGGATCAGCTGGTTTCCAGAAAGGTTCACCACCCGGAAATGGAACAGGTTATTGTAATACTGGCGCGTCTTCAGATCGGCTCCGCCCGCAATCGCCTCTTTCATCGAATCCATCAGCGCCTGAAACTCCCCGATCTCCTCTTCCGTGATCTTGGCGGCCGCAAGCGACGCCATCTGCACCTCCATGATATAGCGGAATTCCAGAATATCATCCATCTTGCCGTTTTTTAAGTAAAACTGCATTGCCAGCGGATTGATCACCTCGACCGTGTCCGCCGTAATATAATTGCCGTCTCCCTGACGGCTGCGGATAATCCCCAGCACTTCCAGCGCACTGATCGCCTGCTTGAGCGCCGGTCGCCCAACTCCGAGCATCTCGGCTAACTGGCGCTCCGGCGGAAGCCGGTCACCTTTTTTTAATTCGCCGTGCATGATCATTTCCTGGATCTGTGCGACTACCTTCTTATATACTGAAACATTTTCTTCGATTGGCTGAAACATTCTCAGTCTCCCTCCTGCTGATTTACGTTCCCTAACGCCTATCGATTATATCATTATTTATGTGAAAAAACAAATGTTAATAGATAGCAGACAACCTCCAGCACCGGCACAATCCCAAAAATACAAGCGCCTCCCTGTGCTACTCCCAACAGTCCCATCGGCGTTACAACATTGGAATGCCACGGAACCAGAAGACTCATGTATAAAGCGCCCAGAAAGATCGAACGAATCATTTCCTCCCGTTTCCAGCCTTTTTCATCATACACCGGCATCAGGCAGGAGACGGATATCACCAGGGAACACATCGCCGATGCTGAAAAACCATTTACTACAAAAGCAAATAAAATTGCTGCTATATTTCCTTTTTTCTCTGTATCCGCCCACTTAAACAACGGCTGCATCATGCATCGGATCGCCCCGCTTTTTTCAAGCATTCCAAACAAACTAAACGCTAAAAGAAACAAAAGGACCGTCCCAGCCATGCTGCTGATACCTCCGCTGTGAAAATAGGATCCCTGGTCCGGTCCATTCCATAAAACATTCAAAATTGTCTGCCATCGATATTTCTGGTAAAAAAATGCCACTGCCATCCCGGACACGCAGCCTGCCATCAACGCATGCATGGCGTTTTTTCTCATTAACATAAATATAAGAACCACTGCAGCTGGTATATACACGGGCATTCCCAGGCACATTCCCCCGAATATTTGCATCATTTTACTGCTTTCCTGTATCGATATTCCTGCCAGTTCTGCATTCTTCCATCCCGCATAAAAACAGCCTGCCAGACAAACGCATATGGTTGGAATGATACTATTTCGTTCTGCTTTCAAGGTTTTCGCCAGTTCTATTTCAACACTGGATGAAAGTAAATTCACAAAATCCGACATCGGAGAAATCCCATAGCCGCAAAATGCTCCGGCTATTATAACAGCTGCTGCTATTTTCTCTTCATATCCCATACTTGTTCCAATATTTAAAAATAGGATTCCCATGGTTCCACAGGAACTAAACACACTGCCAGTCAGAAAACTAAACAGAAAGCATCCTGCATACGCGGTGACCGGATACCATTCCGGACGAATCCACAAAATTCCTGTATACGTCAGTCCCGGAATCGTACCTGACAGATTCCATATTCCTGTCATCGCTCCTGCGCATAAAAGAAAAAAGATAGGTGAAACTGCCCTTGTGCAAGAATGAACCATTGCTTCCTGAAGCTCATTCCAAGAATAAGAATTTGCTTCTAAAAACAGAATCACGTAGATCCATGCAAGAAAAAAGAATGCCTGCACCGGTACTTGGATCCCGCATACTGGAACTGCCAGAATCAGGAAAATTCCTCCCACCAAAGCTCCCGATCGTTTTTTATTTAATTTTTCTGCCCCCATCATTCCTCCTGTTTCTTTTTTCCACTGTAACGTTCAAATAACCCTTTTAATTAGAAAAACAGATGTAAAACAGGTTTTCTCTCCCCATCCTACATCTGTTTGACTAACTTATGAAATGTCTTATTTATCCTTGTTTAATTTCTTGATTCCAAACCCGGTAAAGCCCCAGAGAACCGCAAAACAAAAACCTGCGTAACAAAAGATTGCCCACGGAGCATATGCGAACGTAGAGACTCCCAGCGTTCCCGACATATACGCACCGCCCGCTGACCACGGAACCAGAGGAATGGAACAGGTTCCTGCATCTTCCAGTGTTCTGGAAAGATTCTGCGGTGCCAGATTTCTTTCCTTAAAGGACTCACTGAACAATTCTCCGCCCATCAAAATCGGAATATATGCATTTCCAACAATCAGCGCAATAATCAAGACTGAAATAACCGTTACCAGAATCAAAGTTCCGTCACTGTGTACGAATGTTTTCAATTTTTCCAAGATTGCATTCATAAAACCAGCCGCACTCATAGCACCTGCAAATAGAAATGCGCAGAGCACTTTCAGCACCGTTGCCATCATGCTTGTCATTCCGCCCCGCTCTACCAGCGTTTTAATGCTTCCTGTCACTGTTTCCGGATCAATTCCCAGCATCGATAAAGAAAATCCGCTATATGCTGCCGAAATTACCTTTGCAACCGTCGCTCCCTGAAATACAATCGCTAACACTCCTGCCAGAACCGATGCTGTAAACATAACCGGAATCGTTGGTTTTCCCATCGCTGAACCAACCAGCACAACCACCAGAGGAATCAATAAAAACACATTAAAATGATAAATAGAAGCGAGTCCCTCCGTCATCTCATTTGCCGCAGATGCATCGACCGATGAAACCACCATTCCAGTACGTCCAGCTATAAAATATACCACTAAGCAGACAAGCGCCGCCGGGACCGTCGTATAAAACATATGCCGGATGTGTTCAAACAATGTGGTTCCGGCTGCTACCGGAGCCAGATTTGTCGTATCTGAAAGCGGTGACATTTTATCTCCAAAATAAGCACCTGAAATAATTGCGCCCGCTGCTGCCGGAAGATTAACTCCCAATCCCTGAGCTACTCCGATAAGTGCCAGCCCGACGGTTCCAACTGAGCCAAAACTGGTTCCCGTACACACAGAAACAATTACTGTAATCACAAAAGCCGATATCAGAAACAGCTGTGGATTTAAGAGCTTCAGGCCATAATAAATCAACATAGGAATTGTTCCTGATAACATCCAGGTTCCGATAATCATTCCAACAAATACAAAGATAAAAATCGCCATAAATGACTTTCCTATCTTTTCCGAAACCGCATCTGCAATCTCATTCCAGGTTGTTCCATAAAACAATCCTAAAAGCACCGTAAAGAAGGAACAAACAAGTAAGAGTACTTCCACACTTAGTCTGAACTTTCCAAAACCAATTCCCAACACGAACGCCATCACCAATATTGGAAGCATCGCAGCCCCAAAACCCGGTTTTCTTTTCTCTTTCACATTCATTCCGTCCTTTCGCTCGAATCATATGTTTCTCTTCTACCATCCCTCTTTATAAACCCCTATATGAATCTCACGCTTACGGTTTTACCCGTTTCCTCACAGAGTGCACTTTCTTTTATGATGTTCAATCATCAATCGACACTCCCAGCGTTTCTGTCATCTTCTTATATTCCTGTGAAAACTTTTCTGTTATCGGACCAGGGATCTGTGTACCAATCTTCTTTCCATCGATCATTTTAACCGGAACCACTTCTCCGACTGTACCACAGATAAATACCTCATCCGCATTATAATACTCTGAAACAGATACGTTTCTTACCTGTACTTCCATTCCCATCTCTTTTGCTATCTGAATCATTGTTTTTCTCGTAATTCCCGGAAGCTGTGAATCTAAAGTCGGAAGTATTAATACTCCATCTTTAATCATCTGTAAGTTCGTAGAGTTTGTCTCCGCCACATAACCATTCTGGTCAAGCATAATTGCTTCATCCGCTCCCTGACGGATTGCCTCACACGCCGCCATAATCTGGTTCAGCTGGTTACAGCAATGAATCTTCGGATCCATGTAAGACGGGGAATAGCGTTTCAGCCAGGTTGTTACCAGCGTAATTCCCTCTTTATTGAAAATAGGGGGTTTCTGATCCACACAGATAACGATCGACGCATTCGTCACATTTAAAGTCGGATGCATACCTGTCTGTGCTTTAAATCCGCGCGTCACCTGTAAACGCATATGTAAATCAGTAAATCCTGCATCCAGATTTCGACGAATCAGCTCTTTTACAATTTCCTTCATCTCATCTTTGGTCTTTCCTATATCGATTCCCAGCGTGTAGCAGGACTCATACAGACGTTTGATATGCTCATCCAGACGGTATACTTTTCGTCCATATGCACGGATTCCTTCATATACGCCATCTCCATGCTGAAAACCACTGTCATATACGGAGATAACGGCTTCTGATTTTTTAACAAAATCTCCATTTACATAAAGGATTGTATCTGCAATTTTCTGTCCGTGTAACATAATAGAACCATCTTCTGTCAACTGTGATAACTTATACATATCCGTTCCTCCTTCAATTATCTTTTTATTTCTCTGATTGTCATTTTGGTATAATGGTAAATTGGTAAGTCCATTTACACTATGATCATATCACATTTCTCCTGTATGTCAATATTAAAATTTATAACTGTTATAAACACATATTTATGTGTCTAATGTTATTTGATTCATTGTTGGATTTTTACAGAATATAGCCTAGTATTTAGTTTTACTTTTTCGCAATTCAACGCAAAAAAACAGACAGAAAGAATAAAATTTCCTCTCCATTCTTTCTGCCCGTCTATTTTTATTATATTTTATTAAAAGCCAACTAAGCAGGGCGCATTTTTATGCCTCTTCCCGCTCTTCCTCCGGCAGCAGGTTCGTCATGCTCTTTAAGCTGATCGCCAGTGTCGAGCTGTTGTGCAGCAGCGCCGACATCGACGGTGTGATGATACCAGCCACGCCTAAGAGAATCAGACCTAGGTTGAAGCTGATAACGAAACGGTAGTTTCCATGGACACGTTTCATCAGATCCATGCTCAGATGACGCAGAAGCACGACTTCATCCAGGGAATCTTTCTTGATCGTGATATCCGCGATTTCTCGGGCAATCTCCGCGCCCTCGCTGACTGCGATGCCCGCGTCTGCTGCTGACAGGGCCGGTGAATCGTTGATGCCGTCACCGATCATGATAACTTTGTGACCTTTCGCCTTCTCCTCCTCAACAAAGCGCGCCTTATCCTCCGGAAGTACCTCGGAGAAATAATCATCCACGCCGACCCTCTTCGCGATCGCCGCTGCGGTCCGCTCGCTGTCGCCGGTCATCATGACAATGCGCTTAAATCCAGCCTCTTTTAACTGGCGGATGACAGACGGCGCTTCCTCACGCAGCGGATCCTCGATGCAGATAACGGCTGCAAGCTGTCCGCCGATTGCCATGTAAAGATGGGAACAATTTTCCGGAAGGTTCTCAAACTTCTCTTTTCCATCCTCCGGCAGTGTGCACTTCTCATCCTCAAATACGAAATGGTGGCTTCCAATCACGACGCGTTCTTCGCCCACATAGGTAGCGATACCGTGCGCTACGATGTAATCCACTCTCGAGTGCATCTCTTCATGTACCAGATGACGTTTTTTCGCTTCCTGTACGACCGCATTTGCCATCGAGTGCGGAAAATGCTCTTCCAGGCAGGCTGCGATACGAAGCAGTTCTTCCTTCTCCATGCCGTTGAAAGATACCACATCGGATACAACCGGTTTTGCCTTGGTCAGGGTTCCGGTCTTGTCAAATACGATCGTCTCCGCTTCGGCAACAGCCTCCAGAAACTTGCCGCCCTTGACCGTAATGTGATGCTGGCTTGCCTCACGCATTGCAGACAGGACTGCAAGCGGCATTGCCAGTTTCAGTGCACAGGAGAAATCAACCATCAGGATCGACAGTGCTTTCGTCGCATTGCGGGTCAGCAGATAGGTAAGCGCGGTACCGCCCAGACTCCACGGAACGAGTGCATCTGCCAGGTTTGATGCCTTGCCTTCAACAGAGGATTTAAGCTTCTCCGAATCCTCGATCATCTGTACGATACGCTCATAACGGGTGGAGCCGGCGGATTTTTCTACCTTGAAGGTAATCTCGCCCTCTTCCAGCGCGGTTCCTGCGTAAACATAGCTGCCCGGCTCTTTTCTGACCGGCTGGGATTCGCCGGTCATCGAAGCCTGGTTGATCATCGCCTCGCCGCTCACTACGACGCCATCCAGCGGAATCACTGTACCCATATGGACGGTCAGCTCGTCGCCCGCGGTAACATCCGAAAGCGGTACAAAGACTTCGGTCCCGTCCACTTTCTTCCAGACCTTTTCCACGTTCAAGGACATGCTCCGCGCCAGATCACCAACGGATTTCTTATGTGTCCACTCCTCCAGAAGCTCACCGACGCCGAGCAGGAACATAACGGAGCCAGCTGTATTGAAATCGCGGCGCAGAAGGGAAACACTGATCGCCGTCGCATCCAGCACCTCCACATGCAGCTTGCGCTTAAATACGAGGCAGTGGATACCTTTCACGATATAACGGATCGCCTGCAAGGACGTGTATACCGCACGGACCGGCGCCGGGAGAAATGTCTTCGTCGCAAAACGGGTCAGTACCTTCTGAATCAGCTTTTCTTTGTACTCCTGATTCAGGGCGCGTCCGCTGCTTTTAACTGCCATCTCCTGTTTTTCGGTAATCTGACCATCAAACGCCGCTACCTGTACGAGAACCGCCTCCCGATCCTCCTTATAATAGATAACCGCATCTGCTGTCCGCTCATACACCTTGGCCGCCGTCACGCCGTCCAGACCAAGCAGATACTGTTCCAGAACATCCGCTTCGCGCACGGTGTGAAATTTCCGGGCAAGGCTGATACGGATTCTTCCTTTGATTTCATGCTTTATAATGAATTTCATGATTCATCTTCCTCCGGTTATAGAAGAGCTGCCGCGAGACAGCATCCCATGCTATCTTGCGGCAGCCCCCCTGTTATTTAGATTCATGTATTCTTGGAGTTGCTATTACTGCTCTGCCTTCTCAGCCTCCGGTGCGGCCTCGGTTGCCTCAGCAGTCTCGTTGAAATCCTCATCCTCACCAAAGCTCTCATAGCCGCGAGCCTCGTTGATCTGCTTTGCCTCAGCCAGGATGTCCTCAGCGTTCTCCTGAATATTGGTAGCGGTGGTCATCACACAATCACGTGCACGAAGTCCGGCTGCTACGCAGTTTACGTAAAATTTCTTTGCATCCTCACTGCCAAGAATCTTAACACCTGCTGTTCCGAATAAAACGCCGCCTGCAAATAAACCTAATTTTTTTAATTTGAAAATGTCCATCATGATTACTCCTCCTCTGATATTATCTAAATTATATTCACATATGATTTTTGAAAACTATTTATTCCATTTCAAATGCGAATATAGCTGCGTTTAATGACTCATTTCTGAGGTACAAGTAGATGGTAACAGCTTACCCCCATGATAGTCAAACCTAACTTTCCTTATTGAGATTTTTTATCAACTGACATCCGAAGTTATACTTGACAGCTCATCCTCATTCCGCAGAGAATACTGGCGGCAACGGTTTAAAACGCCGATTTCTTCCAGCACTGCAATCATCCGGTACACCGTTGCCTTGCCGATCCCCGGGTCGCGCTTGGATGCCTCGTAGTAGATCTCCTTACAACTGCTCCATCTTCCCTCCAGGATCACATCCAACATGATCTTTCTTTGATCGGTCATCCGTTTCCCCCGTCTCTTCAGTTCGCTGATAATCTGCTCTCTCTGCTGCATCGTATCATCTCTCTTTCCATATCTTCTAAATTATTTTTCCGCACATCTGCCGTTTCCGTCCACAACCCGGCTTTTTATTAGCGCAGACTAACTGTTCGTTTAAAATATATAGCATACTCTGCTTGCCACTCTTTTTGCAAGTACTAAATTCCGCTTTTGCCTCTGGCTCAGCCTCATTAAGTCCTTAGATACGACTCGCACTAAGTGCTCATATTATATTGTGTTTCATCAAAAACAAAACATAATTAGCATGAACAAACTCAGGTTAGAATGCCGCAACTCAAGTTAGATGTCTCTAACCTTAATTTAAAGACTACCTCTTTTTTTCTCATCTGTCAATGAATTTTCGAAAATATATTTGATTTTCTTCTCTGATAATGGTAAGGTACTCACAGAATAATCAATTCAGACAGGAAAGGAAGGATTTTTCGATGAGCTTCAAAGAAATAAAGCCAGAAGAATTAAATTTTAACCCGTTTACCCGCATCGGTTCCGACTGGATGCTTTTAACCGCCGGCACCGAGGATAAATTCAACACCATGACTGCCAGCTGGGGTGGCGCAGGCGTATTCTGGGGCAAACCGGCTGTTACCTGCTATATCCGTCCCCAGCGCTACACCAAAGAATTTATAGACAAAGAAGAACTCTTCTCCGTCAGCTTCTTAAAAGACGGACACCGCGATGCTCTCAAACTCTGCGGCTCCGTATCTGGCCGTGACCACGACAAAATCAAGGAAGCCGGCCTGACCCCGGTCTTCATCGACGGCGTACCGGCATTTGAAGAAGCTGACACCATCCTCATCTGCCGCAAAATGTACCGCACATCCATGAATCCGGCAGATTTTATCGATAAGGACGCTGACAGCAAGTTCTATCCGGAAAAGGACTATCATGATATGTATATTGCGGAGATTGTGAAAGCGGTTGTGGCTGAATAAGCAGAGCCGTTCCATTTAAAATTTAAATCCCACAGGGAATGCCGCTGTCTGGTCTCTAGCTGTGATTGTATGTTTTCCTGACAGGCAATCACAGCCGAAAACGCTGATTTGCAGCATTTTCTGTGGGAATCCTTTGAATGATCCTTTTTGGTCTATTTGTTTATATTGTGTCTTTATTTATTCCTTTATTTTGCCAATTCCAGCATCCGCGCCAGCGGACCAACCGCCCTCTGCCGCATCGCCTCATCCATCTCCACTTCCTCTTCCGGATTTTCCAGCGCCCGCAGTACGCTGTCCAGATGAATCTTCTTCATGTTCGGGCAAAACTGGCGGTGACCTACGGAGAAAAACTTCTTCTCCGGGTTCTTCTGCAGCAGTTCATAGAACACGCCCATCTCGGTGCAGATCAGGAAGACTTTCTCATCCGAATTCGTCGCATAATCAATAATCTGGGAGGTACTTCCGACAAAATCTGCCAGCTCCAGCACATCGCCGGTACACTCCGGATGCGCCAGCACAACTGCCTCCGGATGCAGCTCTTTTGCTTTCTTTACATCTTCCGCATGAATACTCTTATGTACATGGCAGAAACCGTCATTGAAAATAAAATGTTTCTCCGGCATTTTTTTTGCGATAAAACGTCCCAGATTCTCATCCGGAATAAAGAAAATATCCTTGTTCGGCAGTTTTTTCACGATTTTGAGTGCATTCGATGAGGTAACACAGACATCCGATTCTGCCTTGATCTCCGCCATCGAGTTCACATAACAGACAACGGCTACATCCGGATACTCTTTGCGTACTTCGCGGATCTTCTCCACCTCAACCATGTGAGCCATCGGACAGTCCGCGCTCCGGTCTGCCATGATAACCGTCTTCTCCGGGCTTAAAATCTTCGCACTCTCGCCCATAAATGACACGCCACAGAAAATGATCGTCTTCTGCGGCACCGTCGTCGCCAGCTCCGCCAGATAATACGAATCGCCCACATAATCGGCAATCTCCTGCACTTCTCCATCTACGTAATAATGTGCCAGAATCACGGCATCCTTCTCTTTTTTTAATGTCTCGATCCGCTGCTTTATCTCCTGATCCATCTCTTTTCCCTCTCCTTTTTTCACCGCTCTGTTCACGCTTCCGAATCCCCATCGATTGACAGAAACCATACCATTTTTCCGACAGCTGCGGTTCATTTTCTTCTTTACAATGTATCCGACATCTTTGCCACGCCATATTTCTCTGTCCATATAGCTTCCACACGGTAAACTTCTGTGATTATACCTCTAAGAGAAAAGCTGTGTCAATGAAATTTTGACACTTTTTATTACATATGTCTTGTCATATAGCGATTCACAAATATTCAAACTGAAAGTTGCACCAAGAACCATCGGTGCCTTCCACTAGGTCAGCATGCCCTGTTCCCTGAATCGGACTGGATTGTCCCGACTCATTGGCATGGGTCAGAATAGGATTTGCCGGATTTCCCTGATAAGGACCGTCTATGTAACGACTGCGGGCAATGGTTACTTTATGTCCCAATTCCGTACCGCCCTCTGAAATCAGCAGATAGTACCAGCCGTCTTTCTTATAAATGTGTGGACCTTCGGCATATCTGCCTCCGGTACCGTTCCATATTCGTTTGGAAGAAGAAAGCTGTTTGCCTGTCATGGGGTCAATCTCACACAGGTTGATGTATCCATCCGGATTACTGACCATAAAACATTTGCCATCTTCAAAATAAAGCGAAGGATCGATGCCTCCTTGTTCGAGCCAGACAGGTTCCGACCATTCACTACGGGGATCAGTAGTATGTACCAGGAAATTCCCCTTACCGGAAACGTTAGTCGTAATCATGTAAAACACTCCATCATTGTAACGAATGGTAGGAACAAAAATACCGCTTCCCGAATTGGCATTAGTCAGATCAAGCTGGGACGGACGAGTCAGACAGTTTCCTATCTGCTCCCAATGCACAAGGTCTTTACTATGAAACAAAGGCACTCCGGTACAATAATAAGAAAGAGCGCCATGAGATGATTATGGATCTCATGGAGACAGTTG
>OGXZ01000996.1_pt1 | contig 16506 bp, 14 predicted proteins | sample 1576431 | NCBI WGS metagenome assembly OGXZ01 (sample SAMEA3541590, study PRJEB24748) | human gut metagenome | biome: human gut; feature: human-associated habitat; material: faeces | place: China | collected 2012
CATCGCCATTGTCAACCTGCCGCCCCGCAAGATGATGGGCATCGCCTCGGAGGGACTGATTCAGAGTAAGGAAAACTATATGAAGAAAAAAGATCTGATTCTGGCAGGCGCCGTTCTGCTCTTGGCTGGAATCCTTGCCCTGGCACTTCGGCTGCCGAAAACGGAAAATGGAAATACCATGAAAGTCACGGTGGACGGCGAGGTCTACGGAACGTATTCACTCGCAGAAAATCAGACCGTGAAAATTCAGACGGGTCACGGAACGAATGTCCTGGTGATCGAAAACGGAAGTGTCCATATGGAAGAAGCTGACTGCCCGGACGGCTACTGCAAGGAGCAGGGCAGGATCAGCGGTCAGAAACAGACCATCGTATGTCTGCCCCATAAACTGGTGGTGGAAGTGATCCGTCAGAATGATACGGACAGTAAGGCGGCAGATGACGAGCTGGTGCCGGATACGATTGCGAAGTGAAAGAAAGATGAGAAATCGTAATGATTCAGAAGGTGACTGTGAAGTCGTGGAAGAGTTACGAGCAACATACTCCGAAAGGAAACGAGAAGATGAAAAAACAGGAACAGCAGAAAAATGGATGCAGGGAACGCAGTCTGGCCAGCATCAGCCGGAGAGTATCGAGCGGTGCGATGCTTGTGGCACTGGCGATGATCTTCAGTTATGTGGAAAGCCTGATTCCCATCAACCTGGGAATACCGGGAATTAAATTAGGAGTTGCCAATCTGGTGACAGTTACCGGGCTGTATATTCTGGCACCGATGGAAGTGTTTCTTGTGGTGGTCCTCCGGGTGCTTCTGGTGGGATTTATGTTCGGAAACGGCATGTCGATCCTGTACAGTCTGGCGGGCGGCATATTGAGTTTCCTGGTGATGCTGCTGTTAAAGCGAGCCAAAGGATTTTCCATGATCGGCGTGAGCATTGCCGGAGGTGTGTCCCATAACATCGGACAGATCGCAGTGGCGATGTGTGTGCTGGAAAATACAAAGCTGGTGTATTACCTGCCGGTGCTGATGATCGCAGGAACGATTACAGGTATCCTGATCGGCGTGGTGAGCCGTAAAATCCTCCCGGCAGTCAGTCAGGGCGCGGGAGCGGAAAGAAAGAACATCCTGCAAAGCGTCAGGCTATCACAAACCCGAAGAACACCGTATATTCAATCAAGCGCTTCATGGGTGAAACCTATGAGCAGTGCTCAAAAGAGGTTACTCGTGTGCCGTTCTCTGTTGTAAACGAGGGTGGATATCCTCGTGTCGACATCGAAGGACGCAAGTACACTCCGCAGGAAATTTCTGCTATGGTGCTTCAGAAGATGAAGAAGACAGCTGAGGATTATCTCGGTCAGGAGGTAACTGATGCCGTTATCACCGTTCCTGCCTACTTCTCTGACTCTCAGCGTCAGGCCACAAAAGAGGCTGGTCAGATTGCCGGTCTTAACGTTCGCCGTATCGTGAACGAGCCTACAGCTGCCGCTCTTGCTTATGGTGTTGACAAGGCTAACAAGGACATGAAGATTGCTGTGTTCGACCTCGGTGGCGGTACATTCGATATCTCTATACTCGAGTTTGGTGGTGGCGTGTTTGAGGTGCTTTCTACCAATGGTGACACTCACCTTGGTGGTGATGACTTCGATCAGGTAATCATCGACTGGCTGGTTGGCAAATTCAAGGCTGACGAGGGCATAGACCTTTCTAAGGACCCGATGGCTATGCAGCGCTTGAAGGAGGCTGCTGAGAAGGCTAAGATTGAGCTTTCAAGCACAACCTCTACAGAGATAAACCTCCCCTACATCTCAGCTGAGGGCGGTGTGCCTAAGCACTTGGTTACAACCTTGACTCGTTCACAGTTTGAGCAGTTGGCTCATAACCTCATCCAGGCTTGTCTCGTGCCTTGCCAGAACGCCATGCGCGACGCTAAGCTTCAGACAAGCGACATTGACGAGGTTATTCTCGTAGGTGGTTCAAGCCGTATCCCTGCTGTGCAGACATTGGTTAAGAACTATTTCGGCAAGGAGCCTTCAAAGGGTGTTAACCCCGACGAGGTGGTGGCTGTAGGTGCTTCTATCCAGGGTGCCATCTTGAACAAGGAGAGCGGTGTTGGCGACATCGTGTTGCTCGACGTAACTCCTCTTACTCTTGGTATCGAGACCATGGGTGGCGTGATGACAAAGCTTATCGACGCTAACACCACCATCCCTGCCAAGAAGAGCGAGACATTCTCAACAGCTGTCGACAACCAGACTGCCGTAACTATTCATGTTCTTCAGGGTGAGCGTCCTATGGCTGCTCAGAACAAGAGCATCGGTCAGTTCAACCTCGAAGGCATTGCACCCGCTCGTCGTGGCGTTCCTCAGATTGAGGTTACATTCGATATCGATGCCAACGGTATCCTTAACGTATCGGCTAAGGATAAGGCAACAGGCAAGGAGCAGGCTATCCGTATCGAGGCTTCTTCTGGTCTGAGCAAGGAGGAGATTGACCGCATGAAGGCTGAGGCTGAGCAGAACGCTGCTGCCGATAAGGCTGAGCGCGAGAAGATTGACAAGCTGAACCAGGCCGACTCAATGATCTTCACAACCGAGAACTTCCTTAAGGACAACGGCGACAAGATTCCTGCTGACAAGAAGCCGGGTATCGAGCAGGCTCTCCAGCAGCTCAAGGATGCTCATAAGGCTGCCGACGTGGCTGCTATCGACTCTGCCATCGCTAACCTCAACCAGGTAATGCAGGCTGCTTCTGCCCAGATGTATCAGGGTGGTGCTCAGCCGGGCGCAGGTGCCGGTGCTCAGGGCTTCAACAGTGCTGACGCAGGTCAGCAGGCTGGCGCTAACAACGCCAAGAGCGATGACACCATCCAGGATGCCGACTTCGAGGAGGTCAAGTAAGAGTTTGACTTTTAAGGATAGACATTCTGAAAAAGAATAAATAATAAGGCGTACAACTGAAATCTTTGTTTAGATATCGGTTGTACGCCTTTTTTGTTACATTTAGCCTAAAAGACATTTGAGCTGTTCAATTACATATTTATGGGTGATAATGTTACTGAAACGCTTTACATAGACGTTTCTGCTTGCAAAGCTACAGTATCATGTTCGCATTTGCAATTTTTTCTGTAATATTTAAGACTTGTATTTACGCCGAAAATATAGTAGGTAACCGGTAACGGGCAGCGATGCACCTATAAGGCTTATGACGAAAGTTATGATCTTTGTCAACATACCTCCCCACGAACCGATATGTATAACGTGAAAGAGCTGCATCAGCTCAGAGCCCTTGGGTACGAGTTTCAAGCCAAATCCCAAGCCCGTAACAGAAAGAAGTAACAACCAAAGGAGTGCACACCAACCAAGACTGACGTGAAGGTCGAAGAGGCGGCGTCTGCTTCCTTTGTTCCATTCCACCTTAAAGCGTTGGCACAACTGCTTTCTGTCTTTCGGCAGAAGAACAAATATACCAGTTATCAGGATGAAGATAAAGAGCAATGTGGTATAGGTGATTATAAGTTTTCCAACCGGTCCCATCATGAGACTGGTGTGAAACTTGGTGACATAGGAGAAAAAATCTCTTTTTGTCGTTGTTCCATAAGGAGCGTCCTTGGAAGAAAACTTGCCAATGGTTTTGCCAACTCTTTCTTCATCACCCGCTTTTATTTTATGATCCCCTTTAATGCTCTTTGCGTGTGGCGCAATGACTTTTGGCATTTCAAGAGCATTTCTTATCTCATTTTTGAACACGAGTGTAGCTCCTGACAGGCATATAAGCATGATGACAACACCCAAAGGCAAAGAGAGGTACAGATGAAGTTTCAAAAGAAATTTTTTTGTCATTATTCAATATGCAATCAATGCAAGGAGAGCGGAACACCAATCCATGATGCTTCCGCTCTCCTTGATATTCCATTAAAAAGTTTTGTTTTATTTTGCAAAATTCACTTTTAGTCCTACCACAAGCATTCTGCCAGGCGAGTAAAGTGCCACTTTTTGTGAAGGAGTGTCTATGCGATGATCTGTCTTGTCGAAGACATTGTCGATGCCGATGCTAGGAACAAGTTTATACATCTTGCCTATGGTAAAGGTGTGAGTGGTGTTCAAGTTTATTACGCCATAGCCGGGAGCATTGTCATAGCCAGGATAATAAGTGGCCGACTGGAAGCGGCCGTTGAGGTTCACACCGAGGGTGTAGTTGCGCCAAGTGTGGTTATAGTTGGCACCTGCCGTTAAGCTGTTCTTGAAGGTTCGCTCAAGCACGGTCCATGTGCCAGCGTTCTTCGACCGGCCGTTGGTGTAAGCATAGTTTATCATAAGAGAGAGGTTGCTCGTAACACTCACCGTTGCGTTAGCCTGCAATCCTCTTACCACACCTTTATTGCTGTTAATGTAGTGGCCGTAGGTTTTCAGCTGTGCAAGCTGGTCGGCCGTTGCCTCAGGAAACTGTTGTGCGAGTTCTGCACGAACAGCATCGTCTACCGTGATGTTCTCCTTTACGATCATGTTGTCAACAAAGTTCATGTAGCCCATAACAGAGAGCGTAAGAAACTTGTTGCTGTATTCTGCGCTCAACGAGACGTAGTTGCTGCTTTCTGCCTTGAGGTTTGTGTTTCCGAACGTTATGACAGGACGCTTGCCCATTATCTTGAAGTAGTGGTAGTAGAGCTCGTCGAGACCTGGTGCGCGGAAACCGCGTGAGTAGGCAGCACGGAAGCGGAAGTTGCCTGGAGCATACATCAAAGCCACTTTGGGTGTGAAGTTGTTTCCGAAGGTGCCATGCTTGGTGTAGCGCATGCCAAGGGTTGCACTAACATTTTTTATAATCTCCATATCGTGCTGCACATATCCGGCAAGTGTGTAGACATTGTTGTTTACGTCGCCGCTTGTTGCCGTAAGAAAGTCATTACGCCAGTCGGCACCGATAATCGTTGTTGCCTTGTCATAGAAATGAAATACGCCTTTCAGTTCTGCCTCATAGTATTTTTGCGACTTGTTGCGCACGAAGTTTCCCACGTCGTAGGTCTTCGTTGCCACCTGATAGAGGTTTCCGTAGTGGTAGTTGTCGTTAACGAAATCGAAGAGCACAGAGTGTTTGCCCATTTTATATTTTGCGCCTGCTTCCCAACGCCATCCTTCGCTGCGCATGTCATAATCGGAACCTCCGGTAATGTCTTTGCGAGAGTTGGGACGGTCGGTGAGTTTATAGCTGTATGATCCACCTGCGTACATCGAGAAATTCTTTGCAGGCTTTATGTCGAAACGCTGATTTATTACGTTTGAGTTGAAACCGATGAACAGCGGTGCTATTGTCTCATACTCTTTTCCGTCAGCATCTACGGCCATGTTGTTGTTCTGATAGCTGTCTGCCTCTTGATGAAAATACGAGGTGTGAGAGTCAAGATATTTTGAAGAAACGTCAAGGTTCACACCTTCAGAGAATTGTCCTTTTCCCGATAGTCGTGTGTCTGAAGACACGACAACGTTGTCCATCGTCTTCTCGTCTGTGATGATGTTTATCACTCCACCAATGGCATCTGAGCCATAAAGGGCAGAGGCAGCACCATCGAGCACCTCAATACGTTTTACCTTTGACATGTTGATGCGGCTTAAGTCAACATTGCCGGCAATGTCGCCTATCATCTTTTTGCCGTTGACAAGAACGAGCACATATTTGTTTCCCAAGCCGTTAACACGGATGTATGATCCCATGGCGTTAGGAGAGAACGATACTTGTGGCATGAGCTTTGTCAGCACATCTTGAAAGTCGGTTGCTCCTGTTTCTTTTATTGCTTGCTGTGAAAGCACATGCACAGGTGTCGTGGTTGACTTAAGCAACTGGTGGTGTCCGTTTCCGGTTACTACTACAGGGTTGAGATCTATTGATTTTTTAATGTCCTTATCTCCATTCGTCCCTTCATAAACATTGCCTGCCACGGCATTTACGCAGCCAAGCGAAGCAGCTACGACAAAAAGTAGAATTTTGTTGTTCATATAATTACGTTTGTTGTTTTTTTGTATTAGTTTGTCTGTGTGTAAGGTCATCTCCCTTTTTTCTTTATTATGACTTGTCGCATTGTTTTTTTTCTGTAGATTACGACATTTTATTCAGCCTTTTCAGAGTTTACTGCCTTTATTTGAGCATCTATTTTAGCAATGATCATGTCCTGAATTTCGGCCATTTCTCCGAGCCCTTTCCCTAACACATCCACATGGTAACCTTTTGTCTGAAGCTGTGTTTTCCACACACCGTCAATATCATCCTTCTGGTGGTTACCGGCGATGTAGAGCAGAGGCACAAGGATCACGTTCTTGTTCTTGCTGTTCCTCAACTGTTGTTCCACATTTTCTATCGTAGGAAAACCTTCTATCGTGCCGACATGCCACGAAGACTTTCCTTCAGCTTTCAACAAATAGTCGATCTGACAGTACATGGCATTTGCTGGACTGTCGCTACCGTGACCAACAAGCACCACTTGTGAGCTTTTGGCTTCTACTGATTTGTCTTCAAGAATACTCTTGTTTAGCATCTCTATCATTGTCTGGCAGTCGTCTACCGAGTAAAGCAATGGCCGAACAACAGATACAGCTCTAAAGTCGTTCTTTACCTTGCCCACTTCTTTTCTCAGCATCTCTGTCATCACTCCATCAAGAAGCATCGTGCTCTGCACAACGAGTTTGTTGCATCCGAGCGCCTTCAGCGAATCAAGAGCTTGCGATACGTTAAGCTTCTTGATGCCACGCTTTGCAAGCATCTTTATCACCGACGGAGCCGAATAAGCCTCAACAACGGCACAGTCGGGAAAAGTGTCTGTTACACGAGTGTTAAGCTTGTCAATGGTCTGAGCACGGCTTTTGTCGTTTGACGTGCCGTAATGAACAAGAAGTATTCCTGTTTTTTCGTTTTCCACATTCTGTGCCATGATTGTTGCCGCGCATAACAGAGAAAAGACTACCGTCAGTATGTTTCTTCGCTTCATGTTTATATAAAAAATATCTTGTGTTTATAATTCTTTGTCCTTTCAAGTGAGGGGTTCAGAAAGATTATCTGTCTTATTTCAGAATTCGGGTGCAAAATTATAGATTAAAGAAGAAGTCGGCAATACCTAAAAATTAGGATTCTTCAGGCATAATCGCTTTGGGTTATCTTTGTTTTGCAAAAATAAAGATAACCATGAGTAAAGATGTCTTTTAGTAAACTACAATAAAAAATCCGTGTAACTCAAGTGGTTACACGGATTCTCCTTAGTTTTTTTTATTCTTCAAAACCAATTGGCTTTATTGTGGCCTATGATTGGCTTTTAGATGCCCTTTTGATTGTTCTTACGATGCTTCAATATGTTTTTTGCCTTTTTGATTGGCCCTTTGATTGGCCTTTAAATGCCCTTTTGATCGGCTTTTAAATGCCCTTTTGATGATAAATCTCTACTGGAGATGTTTTGTTTTATAGCTTATTTCTCAGGCTGGCTACCATCATCTACAGGCTTTTTCTTTGTTGTCTTGTTGCTTTTGTCTGAACAGGTCTTGTCCGACTTGCTGTCAGACCCTCCTTTGTCTTTCTTGAAGACGCTTTTGCCTTTGTTGAACAGACCTTTCATCTTGTCGCCCACCTTCTTGGCAGGATTCTTCGACTCTACCTTCTCTGAAGCTGTGCCCTTGATGCCAGAGCCCGTTTCTTCCTTTGTCGTCACCTCGTGTGTGGCCTTTTCTATTGTTTCGCTTGGAGTGATCCAATAGGTATAAGTGTACTCGGTGTCTGTCTTCTTCACAAATTCATGATGTGTGGTGTAGCCACCGTCATAGGTGGTAAACGATTCCTTGTTGCCGACCTTCTTATAGTTTTGTATAGGCATAGGGTCTACGCCGCATCCGTCGGGGAGAAACTCTTTCTTGTTCAGGTCGACCTTTACCCAATAGCCTCCGTCAACATAATGAAATTTTCTCACCTGGGCTTGGGCAACAAATGCAAATGCACACATTACAAAAAATAAAAATAAGCGTTTCATAGGTTTTTGTTTTTTAATAATTTCGGACACTATTGTTTTAGTAAATTGTAAATGTCTGAGCAGCAACAATCTGCTCAGATCATGCCATGCCGTTATATTGCCTGCCTTAGTGTCGCAAAATGTAGGTTGCAAGAGTGACGGCTTAACATGGCAAAGATACAAATAAAATCAATAACTTGTTTTTTTCCATTGTTTTTTTTCTTTCAAGTGCTCATTTTTTTTCAAGTGCTCATTTTTTTCTTTCAAGTGCTCAATCTTTTTTCTTGTTTTTCGTGTTCTGTAAGATGAGTGTTTGTTTCCTTTGGGCCGTAACCGCCGCAATATATCCTTCCTGATCGTAGCATCTGCGATGTTTGTGGAGCATGTGTTGAAGTAAACAAAGCTTTCTGCTGTCGTATGAACCGAAAATTCTCCATGTTTTCGATGTTCACAATGGTCACATCTGTAGGGATGGTGAACGATTGCCAATCGGTTATAAAAAGAAATGTGCCTTCTTGCGGATTGATCACCAGTTGCTTGCCGTTAAGGCTGCATGTTAGTTCGTATGAGTTTACCGGAAAGCCAGGGCAGGAGCGTGATGTCACCAGTTTTGAGTTGCCTGTATCTGCTGCCTGTTCCGACCTTGTGGCTTCCGCTTCTTGCATTTCTGTAATTTTCGTCTATACTCGAAAATCTTGTTAAAGTTGTCGATATTTTCGTCTATACTCGAAAAAATCGCTATCTTTGTGGAAAATTTCGAGTATGAACGAAAAGATCGAAACGGTTAAAAGATACAATCTTTGGTTTGGCAACACCATTGATTGCGGTTTCCCCCGTCCGCTTTACACCACAAGCATCGACCAGTATCTTGGCAGCAAGGTGGTGAAGGTGCTTACGGGGCAACGACGTGTGGGCAAAAGCTACATATTGCGCCAAACAGCCATGCATCTTATGCAACAGGGCGTTAGCGGCAACAATATCGTTTTCATAAACCGCGAACTGACGGCGTTCGATTTTATCGAGAATTATCAGGACCTTGACAGTTTCATACGTCTTTATCGTCAAGAGTTGAAACCCGAAGGCCGCATCTATATCTTTATCGATGAAGTGCAGGACATTGACGGTTGGGAGCGTGTGGTCAACTCGCTCTCTCAAGATTATACGGAAGATTATGAGGTGTTCATAACAGGCTCTAATTCGAAGATGTTCTCTGGCGAATTGTCCACCCTTCTGTCAGGCAGGTATGTAGAGTTTCGCATTTTTCCTTTGTCTTATGACGAATACGCAAATGTTCATCAGCTGTCTGTCGGCAAGCAAAGCTACATGCAGTATATGGCTGACGGTGGCTATCCTGAGCTCGTCCATTTTTCGTCGTCAGATGTAAAGCGCAGCTATATCTCAGGACTGAAAGATACGGTTTTGCTGAAAGACATCATACGCCGTTACACCATTCGTGACGTTAGACTGCTCGAAGACCTGTTTGCCTATCTGGTTAACAATTCATCCAATCTGCTCTCCGTTGCCAACATCACCAATTTTATCAAGAGCAAAGGCCGTAAAACTTCTTACGACACGGTGTCGGCCTATTTGGGCTATATAGAAGAGGTGTATCTTGCCCATCGTGCCATGCGTTACAACATAAAGGGAAAGGAGACCCTTTCGGGCAGTTACAAATATTACATGAACGACCTTTCGTTCAAGAATTATCTTTATGCTGGCTTGGGCTATGGAACGGGTTACCTGTTGGAGAACCTCGTCTATCTGGAGCTCTTGCGTCATGGTTTCGATGTGTATGTGGGCAGTATAAGAGACAAAGAGGTCGATTTTGTGGCCGTCAAGAACGACCGCACCGTTTATGTGCAGGCCACTTATCTGCTTATAGACGAGCACACCATAGAGCGAGAGTATGCTCCGTTGGAGCTCATTGCCGACAACTATGAAAAAATAGTGGTCTCGCTTGATGACCTCCAGCTGCCGTCACGCAATGGCATAAAACACGTTAGGGCATGGGAGCTGTCGCAGATGTTATAGGGAGCGACCATGCTCGTTGAGGTTTAACGAAAACTTTTTCAACCATTTTCTTACAGGCTCGTCATACCACTTGAGACAAAGCCACGCGAGGCAGATGCTGGCTCCCATCACGGCAAGAGCCAAGGGCCATGTTTCGACAAACGTGTAAGTTTGGGTCTTGATGAGGTAACGGTAAAACGCATACATTAAGGGATAATGAACAACATAAAGCGGGAACGAGATGTCGCCCAGAAAACGGCAGATGCGTGCCGACATGCTGTCGGTGGTTGTGCCCGACGCTGCCATCCATACGATGGCGGGGAAGATGAGCAAGATGCAAACGGTCTCGAAAACACCGTTCATACATAACGCGGAGCCCCCGCTCACGCTTAACGCGGAGCCTTCATCAAGACCAGAAGCAGAGATGTCGTTAATGTGTGGCACATGAAAAAGCGCAACCAGAACGAGGGCACAAATCCAAAACGCGCCACGCACGCTTTTCATAGGTTTGAAGACGCGCGACATCAGCATGCCCACGGTAAAGGGACACAACATGCGCAAGGTTCCTCCTAACACGTTAGTTGTGTCGATGGTCCAACCCACACCGATAGAGCCATAGCCCGACCGGTTGGTCACGGCAAACCATGTCAGGCCACAGGCCAACAGGGCTGTGAGCCACGCCAAGGCGCGGGTTGGCAGACGGCGAAGGAAGAAGGCGTAAAGGATGTTGCCGACATACTCGAAGAAGAGCGACCACGAAGGGCCGTTGAGCGGAAACATCTCGCCGTTGCCACGCACCTCACGCCCCGTTCCCGGCAACGCGGGAAGCATCAAGCAGGAACAGATGAAGGCGATGAAGGTGAGCAGACAGGTAGAACGGGTGCCGTCCCAACGTTCCATGTCTGACAAGAAGACGAAAGACAGCATGCCTATAAAAGCGCCCATCACCACCATGGGGTGTAGGCGAATGAGCCTGCGCTTGAAGAACCCTTTCATGGTGAGCGATTTGCCCCAACGGTCGTCATAAGCGTAACCTATGACGAAACCTGAGAGAATGAAGAAGAAATCGACGGCAAGATATCCATGATTTACAAACTCGATAATGGGCTTGTTGCCTGCAAACTGGTATCCTTCAAACACATGATACCACACCACGAGCAGAGCAGCCACGCCGCGTAGGGCATCGAGAAGAGCATAATGGGGTTTTGAGTCGGAGAATGTCATGTTGTTTTTATTCGTTCTTAGTTACTTTTAACCCCGCACGGTAAACAACCGTAAAGCCTGTCGCAACGGGTCTGTTTGTTTTTTTTATCGTTACAAAATTATATATTTTCTCTATATCCCCAAATGTTTTTGGGGAAAAAGCAGTCAAATCTCCAAATATTTTTTCGGTGAAAAGCCGCAAACCCCAAAAATGCTTGGTTGCCGGACAGGCTGAAGTTTGGTTGCCGAACAGGTTGAATGAGGGGGCATGGCAGGCTGAAACAGATGGTTGTGGTTAAAAAAAGGCAATTTGTTTTTGTGTTTTCCGCGGTTTGAGCTACCTTTGTAGAATGTGACAACCAGGTGCTGTTTTCTCGGAAACAAGAAGACGATGGCCTGATGCTATGTTAAACCCGCCAAAGAGGCACAGCAAAGACAACCAATCTTGCATCTTTAACAACCAATCTTGCAGCAAAAACAACCGATATGATAACCCGATGCTATCTTGAGATAACCAATGTGTGCAACCTCAACTGTGTGTTTTGCCCAAAGACCACGCGGCCCAAGCACACGATGACCATGGAACAGTTTGACACCCAGACCACCCGTCTTATGGGCGAGGTGAAGTTTCTTTATTTTCATCTCATGGGCGAACCGTTCCTTCATCCGTTGCTGCCACAGTTTGTGCTGATGGCGCGTGAGAAAGGCTTCGTGCCTGTAATCACGACCAACGGCACGCTGATGACGCAACGTGCTGACATGCTCGAAGCTTTGCCTCACAAGCTGCAGATCTCGCTCCACTCGCATGAGGGCAACGGCAAAGCCAATCTCGGGCAATATATAGACGAGGTGATGACCTTTGCCAAGGAGGCTGCCCGCCGTGGATGTGTTGTGGTGTTGCGCCTCTGGAACGAGGGCGGCCACAACCTTATGAACGAGACCATTTTGAGGCTTATGGCTGAGCATCAGCCGCGTCCGTGGGTGGAGCGCCATGACGGCTGGAAGCTTACGGACAACCTGTTTCTTGAGAACGACAACATGTTCGAGTGGCCCGACCTTCAGCATAACCCCCATGCCGTGGAGGAGGTGTTCTGTTATGCTCTGCGCAACCAGATAGGCGTGCTTGTCGACGGCACCGTTGTGCCTTGCTGTCTTGACCACGACGGCGACATGGGTTTAGGCAACCTCTACGGGCAGAGCCTTGACCGCATCATGGCTTCGCCGCGCGCCCAGGCCCTCTACCATGGCTTCACCCACCACACAGCTGTGGAGCCGTTGTGCCGGCGTTGTGGCTATTCGGCCGTGTCGAAGCAGTTTAGAAAACAATAACCCCAAACAAAATCCATTCTTCTAAAAATCCAAAATCCAAGCAAGCCATAACGACCGATTTGGGATAAAAACCAAGAAGGGCTGTGCTCAGCTTCGCCGTTTGTTTGCGTAAGCTGAGCACAGCCCATGTCTTTATTCTCTTTTTGTTCTTATTCTTTATTTCGCCATCTCCAGCTCCACCACCTTGTCCACGTCTGTGGGTGCCTGGTCGAGCGATAGGATAACGCCGCCGTCACATTTCTGCATGCGCACGGGCTTGCGCGACACATAGTCGACGGCTTTCTTTATGCGCACGTTGCCTGTGGGCAGATAGAGCGCCTTGTCCTTAAGGTCGAGGATGTGTACAAACAGGCGGTTCTGCTTCTGGGTGGTCACGCCCCAGGGATGAGGAGCCACGATGCCGCCGCGTGTGCCGTAGATGGTCTCGCCGTAGATGTTCATCCACTCGCCAACCTTCTTCAGACGCTCCACAGCCACCTCGGGCAAGCAGCCGTCGGGTTGCGGGCCGATGTTCATGAGCAGGTTGGCGTTGCGTCCGGCTGCCTTTACAAGATAGTGGATAAGGGTTTCGGGCGACTTGTAGTTTTGGTCTGTGATCTTGTATCCCCACATGCCGTTCATGGTCTCGCAGGTCTCAAGCGGCAGGGGCGAAATTTGCTGTCCCGACAACCCTGCCGAGTTTTCGCCTGGCAGGTCGCGCTCAAACATCTGGAAATCTTCGCCCTCAAACGGGGCGCTGTGGTGGTTGTTGCCAATGAGACATGCCGGCTGCAGACGGTGTATGAGCGCATACTGCTCAGGCAAACGCCAGTCGAACGACGGGTTGATGTCCTGATCCCACAAACCGTCAAACCAGATGGCGCCCACACGGCCATAGTTGGTGAGCAGCTCTGTGAGCTGGTTGTTCATGAACTGATAGTAAGAGTCCCAGTTTTGCGCCTCCTTCGGACGTCCTGTGCCCAAGCCTGTGCGGCCGAGGGGTGCATCCTCGCGCTGCCAGTCGATGTGCGAGTAATAGAAATGAATGTCTATGCCCTGTTTGTGACACTCGTCAGCCAACTCCTTCACGATGTCGCGCTTGAAGGGTGTGGCGTCAACGATGTTATAGCTGGACCACTTTGAGTGGAACATCGAGAATCCCTCGTGGTGGCGTGTGGTGAAGCAGATATATTTTGCTCCCGATGCCTTTATTGCCGACACCCATTCATGGGCGTTGAAGCGTGAGGGGTAGAATCCGCCAGCGAGCTTGGCATACTCTTTATAGTTGAGGTCTTTGTTGGTCATGGTCCACTCGCCTGTTGCGAGCATGGAGTAGAGACCCCAATGGAGGAAGATGCCGAACTTGGAGTCTTGGAAATGGCTACGCGCCTCAAGGTTCTCCTTTGTGGGCTGATAGTGTTGTGCCGGTTGCGCCGTGGCTCCCGACAGCGTAAGTGCGAAAAGCACAGATGTCAAAAGTTTTCTCATATATTTTTTTAGTTGTTTTGGTTTTAACACACAAAAAATTTGGTTTCTATGCAAAAGTAAGCATAAAACGGCTAAAAACCTACGGTTCTTCTATAAAAAACTTTTTACATAATTGTTGCGCCTTGTTTTTATGAGCCTTTGCTTTTTATGGACGTTTGCCCTGTCCCCTAAAAAAACTGTTTTTAGAAGCTCAAGCACAGCCGGGCGCTGAGCACAGTAAACTGTCCGTTCGCGTTGTTGACATATTGAAACGAAGGCTGCACGGCAACGGTTTCGCTCAGTTGTCGGCGCCATGTCAGCTCCACAGACCACTCGTTGCCTTCCTGAAAACGTGCATATTGTCCGGATAGTCCACACTCGTTGAGGCTGTCTCTATAGGCGCATCCCATCTCCGCATAACGGTAACACTCGTTCTTGCGCGATGTGTTCTCCGAATATTGTGCCATGCAGACCACGCTTCTGTCGCCTGCTGTCCAGACGGGTTGCTCACCATAAAGCCACCAGGCAAAGGTCGTTTTGTCTGTCGTTTTGTCTGTCGAAACCACCTCTTCACCGTCGTCTTCTGAAGCAGAAGAGCCTTTTTCTGCATCTGAAGACCTGTTAACTGTTCCTGAAAATCTCTTATCTTCTCTTGAAAGTTCATTGACAGCCCCGTCTTTTGCCCCAGAAGGCTCCTGCTCGCACGTCAGATGTTGGCGTGTGTGCACGGTAAGTCCTGCAAAATAGCGGGCATTATGAGCCGAATATTCCAGTTGTGAGATATTGAACACGCCATCTCTCTTTGGGCGCACAAGAAACGGGTTGTCGTTGCCCTTCCATCCGTTATAGCCCGTGCCGTTGTAAAGACTGTTTTTGAAGGTCCAAGGGCCTCGTGTCACGTCAAAATAGAGGGTCAGGCCCGAGAACGGATAGTTGGCTATGGGGTAGCTGGCGGCAATGGTGGGGAATATGCCGCAGGAGCTGTTGGTGAAGAGCAATGTCTCGTTGGATGTGAAGAAGTCTTCGTTCACGTTTCTCACGCCCACAAACAGGTGTGCGTTACGCCATGTGTGCATGTAGCCGAGCACGGCAATGGCAGCAAACATGTTGTCGGTCTCAATGTTTGAGAAGCCTTGCCAGTCGGCAAGAATAGTCTCTTCTTTTGTCTTTGCCACATGTAGCGTGGCAGCCTCAAACGCTCCCTTGCCGTTTGCCAGCGGCAACCTCATGTTGAGTCTTAAGAGGTTGACCCAGTTGGTGCGTTTGTTCATGTCCCATTGCCACTCAGAGGTCAGCTCTCCACTAAACTCCTGAGCAAAGGAAAGGCATGGAGCGATGCTGAAAATGATGAGCAATATTTTTCTTTTCATAATGTTATTCTGCGCTTTTCCCAATTGTCGTTTTTGCGCTTTTCTTATTGTTATCTAAAACTTGTCTTCTCTTTTTCGTGGTGCAAAGTTACACAAAATATCGCGAAAACACCTACTTAACCGTTAGAACGCTATTGGAAAACTGTTGGAACGTAAAGGGTAGGGAAGAGTAAAAGGCCAAACAAAGCTGTTTTAAACTTAAAAAATGTTTGCAGGTTTTGAGGAAAGAACAAAATTTATTATTTTTGTATCGGTTTTTAACGGCTTCGGAGTTTTTTTTCTTCGAAGAGGTAAACCTGTAGAGGTTGTTTAAAGGATAATGCGTAATTTCTATAATCTTGGTATCGGTTTAGACATAAGCACCACAGCATAGAGGCGTGTGATGAAGGATGATGTTGTCCCTCATCAGAAATTGTAAAAATAAGAAATAAACCCTTTTTTAAAACAAAATGAAATCAAAGATTTTTCAGTTGATGCTCCTTTTGGGCGCATTGACAGTCTCATTTGCGGCCCATGCGGCCGATGCTAACAATAAAAATAATGTAAAGGACGACAACGGGTGTGTTGCTTCTTCTGTGAACAATAATGCAGAGGAAAACAAGAACACAGACGCCAACGTTTATGGCCATGTGAAAGATGCCAAGACGGGCGAGCATCTTCCTTACGTCCTTGTGCAACTAAAAGGAACAACCATAGCCACAACAACCGACAAGACAGGCCACTATTTTCTGAAAAACCTGCCTGAAGGAACGTTCGTCGTTGAGGCAAAATATCTGGGCTATGCCTCTCAAAGCAAGACCATAAACGTTAAGCATGACACAAGCAAGGAGCTCAACTTCAGTCTCTCGCCAAGCGACATGAACCTCGACGAGGTGGTTGTCTCTGCCAACAGAAACGAGACGAAACGCCGGTTGGCGCCAAACCTGGTCAACGTGATCGGCGGAAAGCTGTTTGACATCACACAGAGCACATGTCTGGCGCAGGGACTCAACTTCCAACCTGGCGTGCGCACGGAGGACGACTGCCAAAACTGTGGCTTCACGCAGGTGCGCATAAACGGTCTCGATGGCCACTACTCTCAAATATTGGTCGATTCGCGCCCTGTGTTTTCTTCCTTGAATGGCGTACATTACAATTGCCTCCATACTCATGCTCGCAAATCATGTCCTT
>OGXZ01000997.1_pt1 | contig 16488 bp, 10 predicted proteins | sample 1576431 | NCBI WGS metagenome assembly OGXZ01 (sample SAMEA3541590, study PRJEB24748) | human gut metagenome | biome: human gut; feature: human-associated habitat; material: faeces | place: China | collected 2012
ATCGAATTTTGTATAAGTCTTTCCGTAGCCGAAAGGATACTGCACATCACCCTTAAAATATCTGTATGTTCTGTTTTGCATGGAATAATCGCAAAAATCAGGTAAATCATCAACCGAGTTGTAAAATGTAATCGGTAATTTACCGCTTGGAGAACATTTGCCGAAAAGTATGTTAGCAATAGCCTCTCCGCCTTGTGCTCCCGGATACCAGCATTGCAAGATAGCGTTTACTCTGTTTTTATATTTTCTAAAATCTATACAGCCACCTGAAAAGTTAAGCAAAATTATCTTTTTGCCTGTATCGAGCAATTCCTCAATATATTCTTGTTGATTAAGCGGTAGTTCTATTGTTTCACGGTCACCCTGTTCACCGATATTACCGCCTCCTCCTGCAAGAGCGCCTCCGGCTTCTTCGCCCTCTATTGAGGAGTCAAGCCCTGTGCACATAATGATAATATCCGATTCTGCTGCAGATTTTAATGCTGTTTCCTTGTCATGTTTTGTGCTTTGATTATAAAGATGTATGCCCCTTATAAATTCAGTATCAATGTTATATTGTGAAATAGCTTCTGTAACCATAACAAAATGCGACGGATCTCCAAAATAATTTCCGAGGTAAGCCAACTTGTTATCAGCATTAAATCCTGTGATCAAGATTTTCTGTGCGTTTTCTTTAAGGGGAAGTATACCGTCATTTTCTAAAAGCACAATTCCTTTTTCTGCCATTCTAACTGCTTCGCTTTCGTGCTCGGGTGTTGCATTATCGCTAATGCTTATTTCGTTATAAGGGCAATCCTTATCAAACATTCCGAGAGCACTGCGAATTGCCATCAGCCTCGATACAGACTTTTTTAAGGCTTCTTTATTTGTATATCCCAACTTAACGGATACAGGCAATAATGAATATACTACTCCGCATTCAAGGTCGCAACCTGCATTTACTGCCATCGCGGCGCCTTTTGCTGGATTTAATGTTTTCTTGTGTTTATATATAACATCTAATATTGCAGAGCAATCCGAAACATAGTAACCGTCAAAGCCCCATTCTTTTCTTAATAGCTTATCAATAAGCTTGTTAGAGGCACAACAGCTTTCACCGTTCACCATGTTATATGCTCCCATAACACCGCTGACCTTTGCTTTTTTAATGGCGGCTTCAAACGCAGGAATATAAGTTTCATAAAAATCCTTTTTGGACACTTCGGCATTAAAAGTGTGCCTTAATCCCTCGGGACCGCTGTGCACGCAAAAGTGCTTTGCACATGCAGAGGCTTTCATATATTTTTCGTCATCACCCTGTATTCCCTCAATAAAGGCACAGCCGAGAATGGAGGTTAAATACGGGTCTTCGCCATAGGTTTCGTGACCTCTGCCCCAGCGTGGATCCCTAAAAATATTTATATTAGGAGACCAAAGCGTAAGTCCTTTGTATATACTGTAATCCTCGTTCTTTTGACTCTCATTGAATTTTGCCCTTACCTCTGTTGCAATAATATCTGCACATTTTTTTACAGCCTTTTCATCAAAGGTTGAAGCCATGCATATAGCTTGGGGAAATACGGTTGCAACACCGGCTCTTGCAACACCGTGTAAACCTTCGTTCCACCAGTTGTACTGTTTAATATTCAGTCGCTCTATTGCTTTTGATGAATTGCGCATCTGTGACGCTAATTCTGTCAGAGTCATCTGCCCTGCAATATGCTTTCCTTTTTCTTTATGATGTATGTAATTTCCTTCTGTCATAGAAATACCTCTTGACTTTCTTAACTTAATGAATTACAATCATTATAGCCGTGCACGAGCACGAGCATAACAATATTTACTATATAATATTTGAAATAAAATGTCAAGCGGAGGAATTTATGGCAATAACCTCAAAAGAAATTGCAGAGCTTGCAGGGGTCAGCAGAGGTACGGTTGACCGTGCTTTGAAGGGGAGAGAAGGCGTAAATCCCAAAACCAAGGAAAGAATACTAAAAATCGCAGAGGAGAACAACTATAAGCCGAATCTTATCGGAAAGGCATTGGTATATTCCAACCGCTCTGTGCCTGTTGCGGTTATTATGAACAGTATCGGCAATTCCTTTTTTGACGATGTAAAAAAGGGAATGCTTGCCGCCGAGCGTGAATATTCGGATTACGGTATAAAACTGAATATAAAGGAAATAAAAGGATATAACGCTTGTGATATTATTAAGGCTGTTTCCGATTTGCCCGAGGACACAAAAAATGTAATTCTGACCCCTGTTGAGGACAAAGGGCTTTGCAGAAAAATTGATGAAATGACCGACAGCGGTATAAATGTAATTACGCTTTCAAGCGATATATCCGATTCAAAGCGTCTTACATATGTGGGCTGTGATTATCTGAAAAGCGGTGAAACGGCAGGTCGTCTTGTCGGTCTGCTCTCGGGCGGAAAAGCAAATCTTTGTATTGTTACGGGTAGCCTGGCGCACAAAGGACACAAGCAGAGAGTTGAGGGCGTTTCCAACGTTATTAAAGAATACGAAAACATACAAATTGCCGATGTGATAGAGAATAATGACGATAACGAAAAAGCCTACACGGCAATGAAAACCGTGCTGCAAAAAAACAGAAACATTGATTTTGTATGCATAACCGCAGGCGGTGTTACAGGAACGCTGAAAGCGATTAAAGAAAGCGGACGGAATATAAAGGTCTGCTCATTTGACGATACCGAAACAACAAGAAAAGCTATGATAAATGGTGATATACTGGCAACTGTTTATCAGCAGCCCTTTGAGCAGGGATATAACGCCGTAAAAAGCGTGTTTGAAACGGTTGTTGCAAAAACAGCCGTGCCCGAGTATCAGTATTCACAGCTGTATATAAAGGTTGATAAATCACTTTAATAAAATGCAACGCCATTGCATTTTATTTTTACACATTATCGTGCACGAGAACGGAGAACATTATGGACGAAAATTTACGAACATTTTTACAGCATCACAGTAATATAAAATATTCGCTTTTTTTGAAAAAATTAAAGCAGAGCATTTACACACCTATTGCACAGTTAAATGCGTTTGTGCATAAATCAACCGAACCGATATGCTTTGACGATATGAAAAACGAGCGTTTCGATAATATAAAAATCGGCGACAGTTGGGGCGGTTTTTTTGACTGCGCATGGTTCAAATTCACAGCGGATATAGAGAATATGCAGAAAAATCTTGTTGCTGTAATTGATGTCGGCGGCGAGGGTTGTATCTATAATAAGGACGGTGAAGTTATCCAAGGCATAACAAATGTGCTTGGAATGGTGGATAATTTTCAGACTGTCAAAGGCAAAGCGGTAATTCCTTTAGACCGAATAGATACATTTAAGGACGGTAAAGTATTATTTTATGCCGACTGTGGCAATAACGGCAGAGGTGGAAAAAGCAGCGGTCAAGCACGCTTTAAAAGAGCTGATATTTGTGTCTTTAGACAGGATGTATTAGATTTCTATTACGATATTTTAGCATGCTATCAGCTCCTCAGCGCTGTAAATGATAATGCACATAAAAGAGAAATTAAGACTCATATAAACAAGGCAATATCACTTGCACACAATACAGAATCGGAAAATATCTTGAAGGCGAGAAATGCTTTATCAAAAATGTTTGATGGTAAATACAAACAGGATTTTACCGTTTATGCTGTTGGACACGGTCACCTTGACCTTGCTTGGCTGTGGCCTGTTCGTGAAACAAAAAGAAAAGCAATAAGAACATTCTCAAATGCAATTTATGAAAGCGAACAGTGCCCAAGATATGTTTTTAACGGCAGTCAGCCACAGCAATATGAGTTTATAAAAGAGCAGTCGCCTGCATTTTTTGAAAAAATAAAACAGGCTGTAAAAAACGGCAATATTGAGCCGCAGGGCGGTATGTGGGTTGAGCCCGATACAAATCTGCCTTGCGGAGAAAGCCTTATCCGTCAGTGCTTTTACGGTAAGACTTATTTCAGAAAGGAATTCGGAAAGGACGTTAAAACACTTTGGCTTCCTGATGTTTTCGGCTATACCGCCGCTTTGCCGCAGATTATCAAAAAGTGCGGTATGGATAATTTTCTCACAATAAAGCTGAGCTGGAACACGGTAAATCAATTTCCGTATCACACCTTTTTATGGCAGGGGCTGGGCGGCAGCGAGGTGCTTGTGCATATGCCGCCCGAGGGGGATTACAATTCCAACGCAACGCCATATGCCTTTGACAAAATCAGCAAAAAATATAAAGAAAAGGCAGTAAGCAAGATTGCATTTATGCCTTTCGGCATCGGTGACGGCGGCGGAGGACCGGGCGAATATCACGTGGAAATGGCAAAAAGATGCGAAAAACTTCCATATTTGCCGAAGGTTAAGTTATCCTCTTCCGAAAGCTTTTTTGAAGAACTTCAAAAGGACACTTTAAAATATCCGAAACATAAGGGTGAGCTGTATCTTGAAAAGCATCAGGGCACATACACAACACAGGGGAAGGTAAAAAAGAATAACAGAGAATGCGAGCGTTTGCTCCATTTTGCTGAATGGGTTTGTACCTTAGCCTACCTTAAAGGAAAAGCATATCCGCATAAAGAGCTTGAGAAAATCTGGAAAGAGGTTTTACTCTATCAGTTTCACGATATTCTGCCCGGGTCGTCCATTCACAGAGTTTATGAGGAATGTAACGCAAGATATGAAATCTTAAAGGCAAAACTGAACTGTATTATTGATGAAACCGTTTCTTATTTAAGGAGTGACGAAAATTCATATTTTGCGGTAAATTCTATTGATTTTGAGCGTTCGGGCTACGCAAAACATAATGGTGAGTGGTACAAATACTCTCTTGCTCCTTATTCCGCTTGTAAATTGGAAAAAGCAAATTTGCCTGTCTCATTGCATTTTTCAAAGAATGTTATTGAAAATGAACACTTTAAGGTTGAGTTTGATAACAAGGGACAGATAGAAAAAATACTTGATAAGCACAATGATTATAACTGTGTTTCATCAAGCTTTAATGCTGTTAGAATTTATAAGGACAGATTTGTTCATCCATACAATGCGTGGGATATAGATATAAATTATACAAAGCATAAACCAAGGAATATGAAGCTTAAAACTAGCCGTGAATATATCGACGGAAACAGTGTTATAAGAGAAAATGAATTTTCATATAACAAGTCCTCATTAAAACAAAAAATTATTTTGACTCAAAACAGTCCGTACATAAAGGTTGAAAATGAGGTGAGCTGGCACGAAACACATAAAATGCTTCGTATTGACGCTTATCCGAAAAATTTCAGCGACAAGGTTTTGTGCGACATTCAGTTCGGTAACATTGAACGCAGTACAAAAACCGACAACAAAATTGACTATGCACAGTTTGAAATTCCTGCTCATAAATGGGTCGATGTTTACGATGGCAAGTACGGCGTTGCAATACTCAACGACTGCAAATACGGACACAGGGTAAAGGACGGTTTAATCAGTCTTAACTGTTTGAGAAGTCCGGTTTATCCCGACAAAACTGCCGACAGAGGAGAGCACTTCTTTACCTACGCAATTTATCCTCACAGCAAAAAGCCTATGGAAAGCGAACTTGTAAAAATCGGCTACGAGCTGAATAATCCGTTAAGAATTTACAAGGGCAGTTTGGATATTAAGCCTATATTTAACTGCGATAATTCAAACATAATTATTGAAACGGTATTTGTGAACGATAAAGGAAATATTGCGGTAAGAATGTATGAAACAGCCGGTATAAAAACGGTTGCAAGGGTCAAAGCAAATATTAAATTTAACAGCGTAAAGCAAACGGATATGCTTTTTGAAAATCCGAATGATGTTGATTTAGAAGCAATGACATTCAAGCCGTTTGAAATCAAAACTTTGGAGGTAAAATGATAATGAAAAAATTTACAATTACTGTAATAAGCCTGTTTATGGTGCTACTGATCTCGCTTTCGGCGGTCGGCGAGGCTATGGGCACAAGCTCAAAATATGCGTCCAATCAGGACTATATACAAAGTGAAAACCTTGCACTCAGAGATAAAAGTAATAAAATGACTGACGGAAAAGACAGCTCCGTCTACCGCTTTAAGACAAGAAACGGTGGCGAATCGGTGATTGACCTTGGCGAAAGCTGTGATTTCAACTCTGTTATTCTAAAAGAAAAAGGACTTAATGTGCAGAATTTCTCTATATCGGTATCGGACGATAACGAAAGCTTTACGCAAATTTATGCTAACGATAAAATTGAATTCCACCGCCTTTGCACCTTTGATACGGTCAAGGCTCGTTATGTAAAGCTGACGGTGGAGGAAAGTGACAACCTGCCAAAAATCCGTGAAATGGAAATATATAATGCCGTTCCCGAAAAGAAGAATGATTTTCGTGTTTCAACATACAGTACATTGGGTGGTTCCGTATTCGGAATCATTGATGACACAACGCTGTCCGATGCCGAAAAAGACGCAAAAATCAAGGAGCTTATAGATGCAGATTATTACGATACCGTAACCGATTATATTGACATCGGCAATGTTCGTTGGGATGAGGAAGGAATAATTCATACAGACGGTTGGGACGGTATAGAGCGTGACGAGGACAAATACTATGCCGTAATGATGAGAAATCTCCACGAGGTACTCGACGAAAAGGGTGTAAATCTTGTTATTACTATTCTTAATCCATCGGGCGAAAACGGTAATCAGAGGGTTATGAAATCCATTACGGAAAACAGGGATACCCTAATTACTAATATGATTGCTTTTGCCAACAAATATGAATTTGACGGCATTGACCTTGACTGGGAATTCCCATTGTCGCAGGACGAATTTGACGCATACAACAGCTTTTTGCAGGAACTGAAAGCAAGAATGAAAACTGAAATGTGGAATAAAGAGGACGCAACGCTTTCATTAGCCCTTGCCACATGGGCATTAAAATACACGCCGGAAACAATCGAATGTATTGATTATGTGAATGTTATGGGCTATGACATTCTTGATCAGGACGGACAGCATTCTTCATTTTTCAGCAGCTGTGTTCAGGCGGCGGATTACATTGAAATTCAAGGCTTTTCAAAAGAGCAGATAAACATCGGTTTCCCGTTCTACGGAACATGGGAGGGCGGCAGAATGGAGCAATATGCGTATAACGCAATAAGTGAAGAAATATCTCCGTTCAATAATTTTTATACAATGAAGAAAAGCGACACAAAGGAAGACAGATACACATATTTCAATTCGCAGGCAATTATCCGTGACAAAACAGCCTACGCTTACTTAAAAGGCTACGGCGGCGTTATGATATTCAGTCAGTACTGCGATTTGCCGTCAGACGATGAACGCTCGCTGACAAAGGCAATATCTGATTACTTACAGGAGGTAACAAAATGAAAAAGCTTACAAAGTTTTTAACATCTGCAAGCATAGGCATTTCTATGTCTTCGGTCATTTTTTTAATTAAAGATTATGTGTATCATTCTGCAATGAAGGAACACGAAATATTTACGATTTTGATTGCTTTATTTGTACCTCTTTTTGCAGTCGGTACTTTGCTTTCTGTTTTACTGCCGAAAAAATTTGACAGGCAAAAGCTTCTTACATTAGGACTTTTGTTTTCGGGTATTTTTATAATACTACTTACATACTTAAATATTTATCATCTGCAAATGCTTATGCCCTTAATGAAAACAAATTCAATAACCTTAGCTGTTATGTGGATAGCAAGAATTATGGGCGGTTTAACGGGACTGTTTATCGGTCTGTCGTTTGGTGCAACAGTAAAAAACGGTGTGATTCATTATATATTGCTTGTACTTTTTGCTGTGGGAATTTTTGCTTTAAGCAGATTTATGCCCGCACTTATCAGCTATGAGCCCATACTGTATACCGCAGGCGGCTTGTCGCTTGCTTGTGCTTTATTAAATTCATATATAGAAACGGAGAAAAAGAAAAATGAGTAAAACAATTAAAGGTCTGATTATAGGTATAAGCGTATTTTTAGTTATCGTTTTAATAACCGTATCAATATTGATGTTTCCTTTGAAAGGAAAAACATACGATTACGACTATTGGTACAGAGACAAACCTTATGATATAAATGATACGATTGTTCTTGAAAAGGAAGAAAATAAGGATTTCAAAATTCTTATTATTACCGATTTGCAATTTAACGATGCTTTAGATTTGTGCGGAAAAGCCGATAATGTATATGAAACGGTTGATACGCTTGTTACAAAGCAAAAGCCCGATTTAATAGTTATCACAGGAGATTTGGTTTGGGCAAAATTCACTAAATTTTCTGTGATTAAAGCAATTAATAAAATAGACAGCTACGGTATTCCATGGGCACCGATTAACGGCAATCACGACGGTGAGGGAAATGTTGATTTGGCATGGATAGCAAATAAATACGAAGAAGCAGAAAATTGTTTGTTTAAGCAAGGCCCCGATAATATCGGTGGAATCGGAAATTACATAATAAATATCAGAGAAAATGATAAAATCGTGCAGAGTCTCATTATGATGGATACGCATGCAAGCCGTTACTACGATAAGGACGATGAAAATATGCATTATGATTTTATTTTTGACAGTCAGATTGAGTGGTATAAATGGGCAATAAACGGAATTAATGAATATAACAATTCCAAAACAGATTCTATGATATTTATGCATATTCCTATTCCTGAATTTAAAACAGCCTATGATTTATGGCAGCAAGAAGGTGGTGCAGAAGGTGAAAACTTCGGCATTAAAGGTGAAGAGGAATGCCCGTCATATATAAATACAGGTATGTTCAATGCAATCAAGGAGTTTGACAGTACAAAATATGTATTTGCCGGTCATGACCATTTGAATAATTATAGTGTGATGTATGAGGGAGTAAGACTGACTTATGCAATGAAAACCGGCGACAGATGCAATCAGACACCCGGTCAGAATGGCGGTACACTTATAACAATGGGTGATAAAATAACAGTGGAGCATATATATGTTGAAAATTAAGAAAAAATAATGAAAATTGTTTTAGAAACAATTTCAGTAATACTAAATATTAAAAAGGATATAGAAAAACAATGAAGAAAACACATTTAATTATATTGTCTTTATTTTTGACATCGGCAATAATAATTACGGCAACAGTAATTACTTATAAGGCTCTCACCGTTCCTAAAAGTAAGAAATATGTTGTTGAAACCATAGAAGCAAATTCAAAAGGCTATATAAAAGTCGGCATTATTTCAGACGCACAGCTTCCACAGGAAGAAAAAAATCTTTACGGTTGGGATTATGCTACTGTTATGAATGGTGCAGATCATCTTATAAAAGCATTAAAATACTATAAAAGTCAAAATGTCGATATGATAGTATTTAACGGAGATATGGTCAACGCTACCGGCGATTATGCTGCATACAGCGCATATAACAAAATTTTAGACTATGTTTACGGTGAGGACAGAGCAGAAGCACCGCACATTATTTATCCTATGGGTAATCATGAATTTTACGGCGGCAACCAGGAACACAATTTTTACAAGTCAACCGGTCTTCCTCTCAACACAAGAACGATTGTTAACGGCTATAGCTTTATCTCCATTTCTAATTCAAAACTTGAAAAAGGAGATGAAGAACTTGCCGAAAGCAACGATACACTTGCAGATGGAACATATAATGAGAAAAGAATAGAATTTTTAAAAGAACAACTTGCTGCCGCAAATACAGAAGATCCAAACAAGCCTATTTTTGTTTTTATCCATATGCCCATCAGCAATATTGTGAATGGCGGACATTGGGCAACACCGCAATATGAAGAAATATATAGTATTTTAAAAGAATATCCGCAGGCGGTTGTATTTACAGGACATTCTCATTACTGTATGAGCGATGAAAGAGCGATTATGCAAAAAGATTTTACCGTTATCAATACGGGAACAACAAGCTATTTCGATTTTGACTGGCTTGATAATGAAGATGAAAATGAAGCAAACGACTTTCCGGCGGATATTTCACAAAAAAATCTTGTCTTTCAAAGTCAGGGACTACTTGATAAAAAGGATTATATGGTAAATCCTCAGCTTATCGGTATTTACAAACTCGAAGATGTACCTGACAGAAATAATGTGAATAACGGATATTTGATGTATGTAGATACGCAAAGCAATTCGTTCACATTGAAAAAAGTAAACTTAAATACCGGAATTGAATTCGGAGAGGAATTTACTATGCGTTCTTTTGACAAAAGTTCATTTACAAGAACTGCCGAAAAATTAGGAAGCGGCATTGCTCCGACCTTTGGTGACGCTGAAATTTCTGCTGAAAGCACATCAGATGGTGCTGTAGTAAGCTTTGATTGTGCTTGTCAAAATGTCCCGATAAAGTATTATATTTATGAAATTGAAAATGAAATCGGTCAAAAAACTTATGTGCGTTTTTTCGGAAAGAATTATATTCTGGGAAATGATATAATGTATACCGAACAGAATAAAATAAGAGGCTTGGAGAAAGGTAAATACTTTTTGCATGTGTATGCAGTAAATTCGTTTAATAAGGTCAGCGATGAATATTTAACGACAGAATTTACGGTGAAGTAAATATCTTTATTACAGTTAAAACAGAGGAAGTTCTATGAAAAAGAAAATCATAATTTCAGCAGTGTCTGTCGGTTTGGCTCTTGCCGTAATCGGAGCATCGGTGGGTACATATATGTCATACATAAAAAAATATGTTCCCATTGCTCCTCCTTCAGCACTTGCTTGCACAAAATCGGACAGTCAGAAAGTGCTTATTAAAAATGCGGATTTTTATATATCTGTAAACGGTGATGACAATGGTGACGGCACACTTGAAAAGCCGTTTCAGACAATCAAAAGAGCACAGCAGGCTGTGCGTGAAGCTATTGCAAATTCTGAAGAAAATAAAGCATCCCTTACCGTTGCAATAATGGCGGGCACATATTATGAAACGGGTATCGCGTTTGACGAAAGAGATTCTTCAAAAAGCACATCCGTTACCTACACTTCCTACGGTGATGGTGAGGTTATCCTCTGCGGCGGCAAAATTTTAACTCCTGCCGATTTTTCCTCTGTCAACGGTGAAACCGCAAAAAGGCTCAGCAGTCAGGCAGCGGATAAGGTTAAGATGCTTGATTTGAAAAAATACGGTCTTACAAAATCGGATTACGGTAAAATCAAGGCGACAGGCGGATTTAATACCGAAGAGTATTATGACAATGCGGCAACTGAAAATCCTTGTGAATTGTTCTTTAATGATAAAAGAATGACAATTGCACGCTATCCCAACGATTCGTATATAACCGTAGGTAAAGTAAGCGACATCGGCGACTGCTATGAGCCGAATGCTCCCGCACCTGTTGATGAATCGTGGCTCGAAAGACGCAATCAAAGAGGCGGCACATTTGCCCTTGACAAGGATACCTACTCAAGAGTCAAAAACTGGCAGAATAGCGATGATTTGTGGTCGTTCGGTTACTTTTACTGGGATTGGGCAGATATGTCCACACCCATAAAAAGTATCAATAATGATAAAACAATAACTACCGAGTATTGCAGTAAATACGGCTTTAAAGAAGGCGGGTATTATTATTTCTTCAATGTTCTTGAAGAACTTGACATACCGGGTGAATATTACATAGACCGTGATAACGGAATATTGTATTTTTATCCTCCCGATGAAAATGAAAACAGCAAAATTATGCTTTCCACAAGCAATGAAAATATAATCAGTATCACAGAAAAAGCGTCCAATATTACCGTTGACGGTCTTACCTTGCAGGGCACAAGAGCCGCTGCACTTACCATTGCAGGCGAGAAATGCAAAATCATAAACTGCACGGTTAAAAATGCGGCTGATTGCGGAATCAATGTGAGCGGCAAAAATAATCTTGTGGAAAACTGCGAGGTTGCTTTTATCGGAAAAGATGCGGTTGTGCTTTCGGGCGGCAGTGCAGAGGGCTTTGTCTATGGCAACAACACCGTCACCAACAACAGCCTGCACGATTACGGCGAAATTCAGAAAACATATATTGCAGGTGTGAATTTAAGCGGTATCGGCAACACCGTTTCCCATAATGAAATCTACAATGCGCCGCATATGGGTGTTTACTATACAGGCAATGAAAATGTAATGGAATACAATTACATTCACGATGTGGTTTTACAATCCTCAGATGCAGGTGCGATTTATACGGGATACAGCTACAGCACATACGGAAATGTTGTCCGCTATAACTGTATCAGCAATATCGGCTCGGGCACTTTTACACCAAGCGGCATTTACTTTGACGATAATTCTTCAGGGCAGACGGCATACGGAAATGTGCTTATCAATATCCCGGTTATGCTTTCCTTGTCGGCGGCGGCAGAGATAATATGATTGAAAACAATCTGGTTATCAATGCAGGAAAGCAGATTATCTATGATGACCGTGCGTATGACGGTTATCACAATGACGGCTGGTATGCAAAAAACTGTAAAACGCCTGACAGCCGTTTATGGCAGCTTATGAATGAAGCAAAGGAGTTTAACGCTTCAATCGGCAATAAGTATGACGGCATTGAGCGTATGCATCAGGATTATGAAAGAGAAGAGGACGAGGGCTTTGCAGTTAATCCGTCAGGCTCATCTGTTCAAAATAACATCATTATTTCAAAGCAAAACAAGGTCGGCGAAATCGCAAAGACAGTCAAAAAATATTCTGTCGTTGAAAACAATCAGACCTTTACCTTAAACGGTGCAAAAAGCTCCTTTGAGGATTATGAAAACGGCGATTACAGAATCAAAGCAGACAGTAAAATTTCAAAAAAATGTCCCGATTTCAAAGAAATTCCTTTTAATGAAATCGGCAGAAAATAAACGGAGACAATAAAAATGTATTTTGAGAATATTGAAAAAATAAAATTTGAGGGTATAAATTCAAAAAATCCGCTCTCGTTTAAGTATTATGATGCGGATAAAATTGTTGCAGGCAAAAAAATGAGCGAGCATCTCAAATTTGCCACGAGCTATTGGCATACAATGTGCGGCGACGGAACAGATATGTTCGGCAGAGGAACAACGGACAAATCCTTCGGCGGAAAAACGCCTATGGAAATTTATGAGCACAAGGTTTACGCCGCATTTGAGCTTATGGAAAAGCTCGGTATTGAATATTTCTGTTTTCATGACCGTGATATTGCTCCCGAAGGTGCAACCTTAAAGGAAACAAATGACAATCTTGACAAAATTGTTCCGATTATCAAATCGGAAATAGAAAGAACGGGCATAAAGCTTCTTTGGGGCACAGCAAACTGCTTTAATAATCCAAGATATATGTGCGGTGCGGGAACGTCTCCTAATGCCGAGGTGTTTGCTTATGCGGCGGCACAAATTAAAAAAGCCCTTGAAATTACCGTTGAACTCGGCGGTCAGGGTTATGTTTTCTGGGGCGGTCGAGAGGGTTACGATACTCTGCTCAATACTGATATGGCAAAAGAGCAGGACAATATGGCATATCTTATGAAAATGGCTGTTGATTACGGCAGGAGCATCGGATTTACGGGTGATTTTTATATAGAACCAAAGCCGAAGGAGCCAACAAAGCATCAATATGATTTTGATGTGTCAACCGTTCTTGCATTTTTGAGAAAATACGATTTAGATAAAGATTTTAAAATGAATATTGAAGCCAATCACGCAACGCTTGCAGGACACACTTTCCAACACGAATTGAGAGTTGCAAGAGATAACGGCGTTTTCGGTTCAATAGACGCCAATCAAGGCGATATGCTTTTAGGTTGGGACACCGACCAGTTCCCCACGGATTTATATAGCACAACCATGTGTATGTACGAAGTGCTTAAGCAGGGCGGCTTTACAAACGGAGGACTTAATTTTGATGCAAAAGCAAGACGTGCAAGCAATACATATGAGGATGTTTTCCTTTCCTATATTGCAGGTATGGACGCTTTCGCTTACGGTCTTATCGTTGCCGACAAAATCATTTCAGACGGCGTTATGGATAAGTTCGTTGAAAACAGATACAGCTCATATACCGAGGGCATCGGCAAAAAAATTGCTGATAAGCAAACCTCCCTTGCAGAGCTTGAGCAGTACACACTTACAAACGGAGAGCCGACAGCAGAAAGCGGAAAACAGGAATATTTAGAAGCACTTGTCAATCAATATATCATTTCGGCAGGCAGAGAATTATGAGTTATTATATCGGTATAGATATCGGCACTTCGTCTGTTAAGGCGATGCTGATAAATGAAAATGAAATCCAAAATACAATATCTAAGGATTATCCGATTTACCTTTCAAACGGCAATTATGCAGAGCAGAATCCCGAGGATTGGTACAGGCAGAGCATGCTTGCAATGAAAGAACTTTTGCGTGATGTTGACAAGAGCGAGGTAAAAGCCATTGGCTTTTGCGGTCAGATGCACGGTCTTGTTCTGCTGGACGAAAAGGACGAGGTTATTCGCCCTGCCATACTTTGGAACGACGGCAGAAGTGAAAAAGAGGTCGATTACCTGAACAACAAAATCGGCAAAGATTTTCTGCTCGACAACACAGGGAATATCGCCTTTGCAGGCTTTACCGCTCCGAAGCTCCTTTGGGTTTATAATCACGAGCCTGACAATTTCAAACGCATTTCAAAAATACTGCTTCCGAAGGATTATGTTGCTTTTATGCTTTCAGGCGTGTTTGCAACCGATGTTTCCGACGCCGCAGGCACATTGTATTTTGATACTGAGCATCGCTGCTGGTCAAAGCCAATGCTTCAATTACTGCATATTGACGAAAGTTTTTTGCCTGCTGTTTATGAAAGCAGTCAATCAGTTGGCTGTATAAAAGAAAAGCTTGCAGATGAGCTTGAGCTTTGTCCAGATACTAAAATTATCATCGGTGCAGGGGACAATGCCGCATCTGCAATCGGAACAGGAACGGTGAATGACGGCGACTGCAACATTTCTCTCGGCACATCGGGAACAATTTTTGCCTGCACGGAAAAATATAACTGTGACAGAAAAAATGCAATTCACTCCTTTTGCTCTGCAAACGGAAAATACCATTACCTTGCCTGTACCTTAACGGCGGCAAGCAGTCAGAAATGGTGGATAGAGGATATTCTGAAAAGCTCCTATGATTACGAAAAAGATGCGGAAAAATATATGGGCAAAAGCGATGTGCTTTTTCTGCCCTACCTTATGGGCGAACGCTCGCCTGTGAATGACACAAACGCAAGAGGAATGTTTACCGGTCTTTCAATGCACACAAAGAGAGAGGAAATGAGCCTTGCAGTGCTTGAGGGAGTTGCCTTTTCTCTGAAAGAAAATATTGAAATTATTAAATCACAGGGCGTAAATATTTCAAAAGCAAAAATCTGCGGCGGCGGTACAAAAAACAGACTGTGGCTGAAACTGATTGCAACTATTCTTAATGTTCAGCTTGAAATACCGTCTTTTGAAGATGCAGGTGCACTGGGCGCCTGCCTGCTCGCCGCAAAGGGCAACGGAAATAATGTATCGGATAATTTTTACAGTATAAAAGAAACTATAATCCCGGATAAAACATTTACACAGTTTTATGAAAATAAGTATAATGAGTATTTAAAACTTTACAGAATGACAAACAGTATATCTCAAACAAGGAGATGAATCTCACATAACCAATGAAAACGGAATCAATAAAAAGCACCGACAGGTATTATCCTGTCGGTGCGGGGCGCTTTTGCTGTGCAGAAAATCAACCGCTGTTTCATACGAATAGCAACAGTTTTTTAATTATGTATATTGTGGATGGTGCGTTTACATTTGTAAAAAACGGTATGCAAATTTCCGCACACGTAGGTGATATGCTGTATTGTGACAATCCGTCAGCTCTTCAATCGGACATGAACAGCCGCGGGGAACTTATTTGGATGCAAATCGGCGGAGTAGATTATTTTGAACTGATTCAAAAAAACAAAGGTATTACAAAGTGCAAGAATACCGCTTCCGAAAAAAAGCTGTTTTTGCATATATATGACAGTATTTGCAATAGCACAAAGCCTTTTTCTAAACTAAGTATAAGCACAGATATAGAAAAATTATTGCAAAAATTATTCTGTTTCAGCAACAGTAAAAACGACCGTGAAAACAACTATAATGACAGTGTTCAAAAGATTATAAATTATATTGCCGATAATCTGAATGAGAATCTTAGCGTTAGAAAGCTTGCCGACAAAATGCCAATGAGCGTTTCTCATTTTAATAGGGTTTTCCAAAAATATACGGGCGATTCACCGTACGCTTATGTTATGGCAATGCGGATAAAAAAAGCAAAATACCTGCTCAGAAGTACGGAATTAACCATAACTGCCGTGGCCTATGAAACAGGTTTCAATAGCGAGGCTAATTTTATTTATGTTTTTACGAAAAATGTAGGCGTTTCTCCCGGTAATTGTCTGCGTACCACCGCCGTTGTTGAAGATAATCATGGTAGGAGCAGTTGTCAA